>Ga0066256_1001844_pt1 | contig 26230 bp, 18 predicted proteins | sample ThiBio_1000_biof_FD_87107 | JGI IMG/M metagenome (GOLD analysis project Ga0066256, IMG submission 87107) | Wastewater bioreactor microbial communities from Cape Town, South Africa - Thiocy_expt_1000_biof (version 2) | ecosystem: Engineered > Bioreactor > Thiocyanate-remediating >... | reverse complement strand
CGAGGAACTGACGTTCAGTGATGCGGTGCTCGGCCCAGCCGACGTAGGCGGTGCGCATGGCCCACACGCCCCACAGCAGCAACACGGCGAACACGAAGCCCAGCACCACGGCAGAGACGGCCGAAGGCGCAAAGCCGCCGTTGGCCTGGAAGGCGGCAACCTGATCGGCGGAGGGCGTCATGGCGACGGCTCCTCGTCGTCGGCGCGGTCGCGGTGGACGTAATCGCCGGCCAGCGGGACGGGATCGCGCGGCTGGGCGCGCTGGGGCACGAGGTAGTCCTGCAAGCCGGCGCGAACGCGCTTCAGGTCGGCGCGCAGTCGGGCGTAGTCGAAGTGGTAGCGGGCGCGTTCCTGCGGAGCGGTATGGGCGGCGTGCTCGGCGAGGCGGTCGATCAGGTCGAGTTGGCGGGCGAGCGCGGCGAGCTGCTCACGCTCCATGGCGAGGCTGTCGGCGGCGACGGCAGGCTGCAGCGCCGAGAACGACACAGCCAACACCACGGCAAGCGCAGGCCATGCGGATGTGCGGCGGTTGGTCTGTCCCATCGTGCCATTCCCCGTTGAAGCGGATGGCCAGATGCTGTGGCGCGCTCTCGCTTTGCGCCGCAGGAAATGGGAACTACGGCATGACCGGATTTGTTGGTCGCGCTGGCCAACATTCGCGCAATGCCTGGTGGATTTCTTGTTGGCTAGCGCCTACCACCCTTTGGTAGAATTGGGCAAACTTGGCAATCCAAAGTCACGAAAGACCAAACCAGATGGTTTTCAGATGAGTGAAGTCGAAAGCGAGATCCTCACGCTGGAGGAAGTCGCGGCCTACCTCAAAGCCGGCAAACGGACGGTCTATCGCCTTGCCCAGAAAGGAGAGATTCCGGCGTTCAAACTTGGGGGAACCTGGCGCTTTCGCCGCTCGGAGCTGGATCGGTGGATCGCCGAAAGCATCAACAAGAAGAAGCCGGAGGCCGAGTGAGCGCGGACCATGCCAGCCGCCGAATCACGCTCGGGGAAGAACTAAGGGGAGGATCGCCGTTGACGACACAGCAGCTTCTGACGCCGCACCAGAGCCAGTACTTTGCTTGGCTGCTGACCAGGCGTGCAGCAGGCGACTCCGTGGAGTCGCTGGCTTCGACTTTGGTCGATTCGCAGGTCGATCTGAATCCCCATCAGGTCGAGGCCGCGCTCTTCGCTTGCCGCAACCCCCTCTCACGCGGCGTGATCCTCGCCGACGAGGTTGGTCTAGGCAAGACCATCGAAGCCGGCTTGGTCATCTCCCAACGCTGGGCGGAACGGCGGCGGAAGGTGCTCATCATCGTTCCGGCGAACCTGCGCAAGCAATGGCACCAGGAGCTGCAGGACAAGTTCGGCCTGCAAGGGCTGATCCTCGAAGCCAAAAGCTACAACGCGATCCGCAAACAGGAACAGCGGAACCCGTTCCTGTTCGCCTCCGGTCCGATCATCTGTTCCTACCAGTTCGCGAAGGCCAAGGCTGACGATGTCAAGGGCATCGACTGGGACTTGGTTGTCCTCGACGAAGCGCATCGCCTGCGCAACGTCTACAAAACCAGCAACGTCATCGCCAAGACCCTCAAGGAGGCGCTGTCGCGCGTTCACTCCAAGGCGCTCCTGACCGCGACGCCGTTGCAGAACTCGCTGCTCGAACTCTATGGGCTGGTCAGCTTCATCGATGACCGCGTGTTCGGAGACCTTGATAGCTTCCGCTCGCAGTTCACTGGCAGAGAGCAATCCTTCAGCGGCCTGCGTGACCGGCTGGCCCCCATCTGCAAGCGCACCCTGCGCAAACAGGTTCAGCCCTACGTGTCGTACACAGCGCGCAAGGCCATCGTCGAGGAGTTCACGCCGTCGAGCGAAGAGCAGGAACTTTCCAGGCTCGTCGCCGATTACCTACGCCGCCCCAACCTCAAGGCCCTGCCCGAGGGGCAGCGCCAACTGATTTCGCTAGTGCTGTGGAAGCTGCTCGCCTCCAGCACGCACGCGATTGCGGGTGCGTTGGAGACAATGGCCAAGCGTCTCCAGGGTGTGCTGAATGAAACTCCCGTGGTTCCCGATCTCGCCGAAGAACTGGACGAGGACTACGAGTCGCTCGACGAGACGGCCGACGAATGGGAAGACCAGGAGCCGGACACAAAGGCAGCGAGCCGCGCCGAGCGTGATGCCATCGCGCAGGAGATCGAGGAGCTGCGCCACTTCAAAACGCTGGCAACTAACATCCGTGACAACGCCAAGGGCAAGGCGCTGCTCACCGCGCTGGATCGCGCCTTCGCCGAACTGGATCGGTTGGGCGCGGCCCGGAAGGCCATCATCTTCACCGAGTCCAAGCGCACGCAGGAATACCTCCTCAATTTGCTGGCTGACACGCCATACGGCGACGGCATCGTGCTCTTCAACGGCACCAATAGCGACCAGCGTGCGCAGGCGATCTACAAGGACTGGCTGAAGCGTCACGAAGGCACCGACCGCATCACCGGCTCCAAGACCGCCGACACCCGTGCGGCACTGGTCGAGCACTTCAAGGAGCGTGGCAAGGTCATGATTGCCACCGAGGCCGGAGCCGAAGGCATCAACCTCCAGTTCTGCTCGCTCGTCATCAACTACGACCTGCCGTGGAACCCGCAGCGCATCGAGCAGCGCATCGGGCGCTGCCACCGCTACGGTCAGAAGCACGACGTGGTGGTGGTCAACTTCGTCGATCGCAGCAATGAGGCCGATGCACGGGTGTATGAGCTGCTGTCGCAGAAGTTCCAGCTCTTCGAGGGAGTGTTTGGGGCTAGCGACGAAGTGCTGGGTGCCATCGGCTCCGGTGTCGATTTCGAGCGGCGTATCGCCGAGATCTACCAGAACTGCCGAGAGCCCGAGGAAATCAAGTCCAGCTTCGAGCAACTCCAGCTCGACCTCTCCGGCGAGATCAACGAGGCGATGGTCAAGACGCGCCAGGTATTGCTTGAGAACTTTGATGAGGAGGTGCAGGAGAAGCTGCGCATGCGCGCCGACGACAGCCGCAACGCACGCAACCGCTTCGAGCGGATGCTAATGGACTTGACCCGCGCCGAACTGGTTCATTGCGCCGCGTTCGATGACGACGGCTTCGATCTCCGCCACATACCGACTGGAGTCGAGCACAGCGGCCTCGCGGGCATCGAGCTGGGGCGCTACGAATTGCCCCGCCGCTCCGGCGACGCGCATCTATACCGCATCAATCATCCGCTGGCGCGATGGGGCATCGAGCAGGCCAAGGCTCGCGCACTCAACGGGGCTCGTCTTGTGTTCGACTACAACGCCCACGGTGCAAAGATCAGCACGCTTGAAGCCTGGCGCGGCAAGGCCGGATGGCTCACCGTGAAGCTAATCTCGGTCGAGACACTCGGCAACCAGGAGCAACATCTGCTGGTTGCGGCGGGCACGACCGACGGCGTCGTGCTCGCGGAAGAAGACCCGGAAAAACTGCTGCGCCTGCCCGCGACCACGCAGGCGGCCAGTCTGTTCAACGCCCCTGATGCCACCCTGCTGGCCGACGTGGAAGCCCGCAAGACCGCACTCCTGCGCGACGTCAACGAGCGCAACCTCGGCTACTTCGAGCAGGAAGTCCAGAAGCTGGATGCCTGGGCGGACGACCTGAAGCTCGGTCTGGAGCAGGAGATCAAGGAGATCGACCGCGAGATCAAGGAGGTGCGCCGAACCGCCGCGACCTCGCCGACGCTGGAAGAAAAGTTGTCATGGCAGAAGAAGCAGCGCGAACTGGAGAGTAAGCGCAGCAAGCTGCGCCGCGAGTTGTTTGCCCGGCAGGACGAAGTCGAAGCGCAGCGCAATGACTTGATCAGCCAGCTTGAAGTGCAACTCCAACAGCAGGTCGAGGAGCGCACGCTGTTCACTGTCGAGTGGGAGCTGGTGTAATGACTAATCAAGTAGCACCGTTAGACCTGCGCATGACCAGGCCGCGGTTGAAGCGTGCCAAGAATTGAGGAGAGCGAGATATGGCTAGCGGAAAATTACTGCGGCAACTCATCAAATCGGGAACGCAAGGCGATGCTTCGGGCTTTCGCGCGGCGTCCGAGGCAGTGATCAAAGAGGAGCGCGAGAAGAACCATCATCTGCTCGCAAATGACCTTGAGCGTTTACTTTACGGCGATCAGGCAACGGTCGGGAAGAGTGCGCGGAAGCTGCAAAGTTTGCCCAGCGTGCCGACAAATAAAGACAACGGCCTTGCGCTACTAGAAGAGCGTGCCGTGATTCGAGAGGAGAAAGACATCATTCTCTCGGATGCTTCGCAGTCGGCACTCGATGAAATCCTGATGGAGCACAACCGGACGGACGTGCTTCGATCCTATGGCCTGCAACCCGCGCAGAAGCTGTTGTTTTGCGGGCCTCCCGGCTGCGGCAAGACGCTGGCCGCCGAAGTCATCGCGCATTCCCTGTCCATGCCGCTCATCCTCGTTCGGCTGGACTCGGTCATCTCGTCGTTTCTGGGAGAGACGGCCGCCAATTTGCGCAAAGTGTTCGATTACGTCGCAACGCATCCCGTGGTCGCATTGTTCGATGAATTCGACGCCCTGACCAAGGATCGTGGCGACAGCGCCGATCATGGTGAGCTCAAACGCTCCGTAAATGCCGTCTTGCAGATGATGGACGGTTATCGAGGCGAGAGCATCCTGATCGCCACCACCAACTACGAAACCTTATTGGACAAGGCGGTTTGGCGACGCTTCGATGAGGTTGTGCGCTTCGAGATGCCGAATCTGGAGCAGATCAAACGCTTGTTAGCTCTGAAACTCTCCGGTGTCCGCCGCAATTTCGAGCCCGACGATGGCCAGGTGGCATCCGTGTTCAAGGGCATGTCGCACGCCGACATCGAGCGGGTTCTTCGGCGCTCCGTCAAGGAAATGATCCTGTCCGGCCGGGAGTTCCTGGAGAAAAGCCACCTCGATACCGCGCTTGCCCGTGAGTATCGTCATAAGAGTTAAGGGATGGAGGGGGAGGCATGGCCTATGAACACTTGCGCTTGGAGCGAGAAGCGCCCTCAACGGAGCGCCATCCGAGGCGTCATCCGGGAATTCGCCCTCCTGCCGATCCGAGAGCGCATGGTGCCGCGTTAGCCGGGCGGCTCGACCAAGCGCGGCAACGTGCGATGGCAGAGGACGTCGGCGGGTTCGACGACCGTAAGCTGCTCAAGATTCGGCTGCGCGCGGGCGACAAGAGCGTGCCCGCCTTCGATGCCATTCCTGGCGTGGAGATTGTCAGCCAGGAAGATGAATCCATCGTGCTGGCATTCGCCACTGATGACGGCTTGAGCGAGTTCGAGAGCCGCCTGGCCACCCTTGCACGTGATGGCGTTGTTACACGCAAGGAACTGTTCTACGTCATCGAAGACTTCGACCACTGGACACCCCAGGACCGTACCGGCGCGGCCTTGCTTGAGCAAGGATTTCCAGCCGCGCCAACCTTCATGCTCGATGTCGAACTATGGCCCCAGGAGCGACAGGACAAGCGCCAGCAAATGGTGCGTGCCTTTCTCGACTGGTTGCATGCACAAGGCATTGAGCGGCTGGACGACATCCAGCAACCCTCGCTCGTCATGGTCCGTGTGCGCTGCAACGGTGCGCAGGCCGAGCAGATCTTGCACCATCGCGATGTGCGCACTGCCGACCTGCCGCCCCGCTTGGGTGTGGCCGTACAACTGCTTCATACCGACATCAACCAATTTCCTCCGATCGATCCCCCATCTGACGATGCTCCGTCCATTGCCGTGCTGGATTCAGGCTTGACGCGCGGACATTCGTTGCTCGGCGCAGCGGTCGGCGACGCGCAGGGCTACCTCGCACCGCATCGCAGTGCGGATGACACCGATCCCCACTGGCACGGCACCTTCGTCGGCGGGCTTGCGTTGTACGGCGATGTCCATAGCGCTATTCAGCAAGGGCAGTTCGTCCCGCAGCTTCGCCTGTTCTCCGGCAAAGTGTTCGAAGACGACGGACAAGACCAAACTGAGTTCGTCGAAAAGGCGGTCGAGGAAGCCGTGCGCGAACTGCATGCGCAATACGGCTGCCGGGTCTTCAACCTAAGCTATGGCGACCTGAACAAGGTCTACGATGGCCGTCATGTGCGCGGGCTCGCCTACACGCTGGATCGGCTGACGCGTGAGCTGGGAGTCCTGTTCGTAGTACCAGCGGGCAATTTGTTGTCATCCCAGTTGCCAGCCGATACACGCGCGAGTTACCCGGACTACCTGTTCGAAGGCCACGCCCGCCTGCTGGACCCCGCCACATCGCTCAACGCGCTGACCGTTGGCGGCTTGAGCCTGAATGAGGCCACACGCAATGCACAGCGCCATCCCAACACGATTGAAGACCACGTGTTGGCACGGGCGGAGCAGCCGTTTCCATTGACTCGCAGCGGCCCTTCTGCCAGCGGCGCCATCAAGCCCGACGTGGTCGCGCATGCCGGCAACATCGCCTTGCGGCGCACTGGAGGTGGCACAGACCATGCCGGTCTGGGAGTGGTGTCGCTCAACGGCGGCTTTGCCTTGGGGCCGGCGTTCAAGGAAGACATCGGCACTAGCTACGCCGCCCCCCAAGTCGCCCACCAAGCCGCGCGGCTACTGGCCGAAGTGCCCGACGCTTCGCCCAGCCTGCTGCGCGCACTGATCGGCGCCCATGCCCGCTGGCCGCAAGCCTGCGAAGCGCTGTTGAACCCCGGCAACAATGCTGAAGGCCGCGACAAACTCCTGCGCCTCGTCGGGTATGGGCGCGTGGACGATGCGGCGCTGTTCCGCTCGCTTGATCACACCGTCACCCTGCTGGCCGAAGAGCGCGTCGGAAACGACCAGCACCACTTCTTCGAATTACCTCTACCAGACAGCTTCTGGGACGGTGGCCGCCGCACGCGTGAGGTGACCGTCGCGCTCGCCTACAGCCCTGCCGTGCGCACCACGCGGCTGGACTACCGAAGAGCCAAACTGTGGTTCCACCTGGTGACGGCTGGCAGCCTGGATGAGATCACCCAAGCCTACCGGCGCAATCGGGAAGAAGGCATGGGCGAACGCGCCAACGGCCGCTGGCTACCCAACGACACCCGCAAGAACGGCACGTTGCAGGTCTCTCGATGGCGCTTCAAACAGGCGCTGGCCAACGGTCACAAGGTGTTCGTCGTGGTGACCCGGCAAGACAGCCTTTGGTCCGATGGGCGCGATGGGGACGAGCCCTATGCCGTCGCCGTGGTGCTGGCGGATCGGGAGCAGGCCAACGCTCAGCTCTACGCCCAGGTGCAAGCAGCGCTGCAAGCGCGTGCCCAGGCACGTGCGCGCGCTCGGATTGGCGGGAGGGCCTGATGCCGGCGCTCGAACCTCAGTGCTTGGCCATCTTGAAGCAGGTGCTCGCCGCCCGCTTCGTGCCGTTCCTGCCGCCATTGCTCGGCAACGTCAATCCCGCCGATCACGCGGCGAAACAGCTTTCGCGGGCCTTCAGCGCCTTCGTCCTCCACAAACTGCTCGACATTACGCCGCAGGTGGCGGCCGCCTCGGTCGTGGATGATTTCAACGACAAGGGCATCGACGCGATCCACTACCACGCGCCGTCGGAGACTCTGTACCTGCTGCAAACCAAGTTGAAGGAGTCCGAGCAGTTCAAGCAGGAGGATGCGCTGCCGTTCTGCGAGGGCATTCGCCTGTTGCTCAAACAGGACTTCGCCGCGTTCAACGGGAATGTCCAGAATCGGAAGACCGACATCGAGGGCGCACTCGATGTGTGCAGCCACATCAAGCTGGTCGTGCCCTACACGGGCGATGGTGTATCGCAAACGGCTCGCGACGCCTTGCAGGCGCTGCTCGATGACGAAGACCTCGACGAAGAGCGGCTGGCCAAGCAGGTGGAGTATTACACGGCAACCGAGATCGTCTGCGATCTGCTGGCGGAACAAGCCTACCAACCCGTGCACACGGATATCGCGTTGCACAAGCACGCGAAAGTCGAAAGCCCGCGAGCCACGTACTACGGTGTCGCGCGGCTGGCGGACTTGGTGACCCTACACCAGATGCACGGCAAGGCCCTGTACGAACGCAACATCCGCTACTTCCTCGGCAGCAGCAAGTCTGATGTTAACAAGGCCATCAAGACGACCTTGCATGACGCCCCGCTGGACTTCTTCTATCTCAACAACGGCGTCACGGCCGTCTGCGACCTGATCGAGGCGAAGGCTAACAAGAATGGCGTCAAGAAGTTCAAGGTGCGCGGCTTGTCCATCATCAACGGCGCGCAGACGGTGGCGTCGGCTGCCGAGTTCGTGCGCCAGCATCCGGGCAAGAGCATCGATGACGCCAAGGTGATGCTCACTTTGATTAAGGCATCGGCGGACGGCCAGTTTGGGAAGAGCGTGACCAAGGCTCGCAACCACCAGAACCCGGTGCAGACCGCGAACTTCGCCTCGCTGGACGAGAACCAGGAGCGGCTACGGCAGGAGATCGCCCACCTCAGCTTCGATTACCACTATCGCCCCGAGGCCCTCGCGACCGGCCCCAAGGCCATCACGCTCGATGAGGCTCTGCGGGCAATGGCCTCGCAACAGAACGACCCACGCTACGCCGTATGGCTCAAGAGCGAACCGGTGCGGCTCGCCAACCCCGACTCCACCGAGTACCAGGCGCTGTTCACTGCCGCGCTACCAGGCGTGACGCTGATCAATGCGGTCCTGTGCCACCGCGCCATCCGCGCCCTGGTGGTGGATTACGAGCAGAAGGCTCCAGCGCGCAGCCAGGAACGTCTGATCTACCGTCACGGCGTACACGTCATCACAGCCGTCATGATGAAGCGCCTGCGCAGCCGCATTGGCACGGCGGCCGTCATCGACCCGGCAGCGATTCCCGCGCTGATCAGCCAGCCGCTCGATCAGCTCCGGCAGCAGGCTTTCGACCTCGGCCAGCAACGACTCATTCTTGAGGGGCCACTGGCTTACTTCCGCAACCAGGGCAACGTCGTGAACTTCCTGGCCGACCTGATGGAGGCACACTTTGCGCTGGGTGCCGATCCGGCCATAGCGCCACTACGCAATATTCAGAATGCAGCGGACGCGTATCCGCGCAAGCGCCTGATCGACTACTTGTCGAGCCGCGCGCCACAACTATGAGAGTGATGTCATGAGCAAACAAAAACTAGAACTTGCCTGGATCGGGAAGGAGAAGCGGCCCAAGCTGGAGCCGCGCATCCTGCTCGAAGATCCAGAGAAGTCATATCACGCCAAGCATCGCGTGTCGGACAACGACATCTTCGACAACCGGCTGATCTTCGGTGACAACCTGCTTGCGCTGAAAGCATTGGAGCAAGAGTTCTCCGGCAAGGTGAAGTGCGTGTTCATCGACCCACCGTATAACACCGGCAGCGCCTTCACGCACTACGATGACGGGCTAGAGCACTCGATCTGGCTTGGCTTGATGCGCGACCGACTGGAACTTATCAAGCGGTTGCTGGCGGAGGATGGGTCGCTGTGGATCACCATTGATGACAACGAAGCGCATTACCTCAAGGTTCTGTGCGATGAGGTCTTTGGGCGGGCCAACTTTGTCTCGACTGTGATTTGGCAGAAGAAGTACGCACCAAAGTCCGACTCTAAGTACTTTTCTGCGTCCCATGACTTCATTCTTGTCATGGCAAAAAACCTCGATAAGTTCAACTTGGGTCGACTGCCGAAGACAGAAAAGCAAACGGGGAGATATACCAATAGAGACAACGACCCACGCGGCCCATGGAAAGCAAGTGACGTTCTGCGAAATGAAGCGCGGGACTATGCGATTTTTCCAGTGCGTCTCCCTTCAGGTCGCGAGGTACTCCCCCCCGCGGGAACGAGTTGGCGGTATACGAAAGAGAAGTTTGCTGAGCTCATTGCAGACAACAGGATATGGTTTGGTGTTGATGGTGACGCGCGACCAGCGTACAAGCGCTTTCTGTCTGAGGTCACCGACACGATTCCGGCTACAACCATTTGGCCTTATGACGAAGTCGGCCATAACGATGAGTCAAAAAAGGAAATGCGTTCTCTGTTCGGCGAGAACTTATTTGACACACCGAAACCGGAGCGGCTTCTTCAGCGGATATTGACGCTGGCAACCACTGCCGGCGATCTTGTCCTTGATTCATTTTCGGGTTCCGGCACCACCGGCGCGGTCGCGCACAAGATGGGCCGTCGCTGGATCATGGTCGAGTTGGGCGAGCACTGCCACACCCACATCATCCCCCGCCTGCAGAAGGTGATCGACGGTGAAGACAAGGGCGGAATTTCTGAAGCCGTCGGCTGGCAAGGCGGTGGCGGGTTCCGCTACTACCGCGTCGCTCCCAGCCTGATCGTCAACGATCGCTGGGGCAACCAAGTCATCAATCCAGAGTACAACGCGGCAATGCTGGCCGAGGCCTTGGCGAAGCTTGAAGGCTTTACCTACGCGCCCTCGGAGACGCGCTGGTGGCAGCACGGCCACTCCAGCGAGCGCGATTTCATCTGCGTCACGACCCAGAACCTGTCCGCCGAGCAGTTACAGGCGCTGTCCGGTGAAGTCGGCCCGGAGCAGAGCCTGCTGGTGTGCTGCGCCGCTTTCCACGGAGTCACGGCGGCCAAAGCGGCAGAGCGCTGGCCGAACCTGACGCTGAAGAAGATCCCGAAGATGGTGCTGGCCCGCTGCCATTGGGGCCGTGACGACTACAGCCTGAATGTGACCAACCTGCCAATGGCGGAGATTGAGAAGGCCGAGCCTGCGGCCTCTGGCAATGGCGCCAAGAACATCAAGAGCAGAAAAGCGGCCCTCGCCAACGCGGGGCAGGGCGGCCTGTTTGGGGAGAACGAATAATGAACGCCCGCGTCCTGCACGCCGTCACCGGTCGCCTGTCCCTTCGTCCGCCCCAGGCGGAATCGCTCATCAAGCTGGTTCGCGCGCTCGATGCCGCGCCCGAACTCTTGGGCCACGAGCGCGATGTCTCGGCGATTCTCTCCACGCTGAAGGCCGAGTTCAGCACGCTGGAGGACTTCGAGCGCGAATTTCCGTCGCTGTGCTTCGCGCTGGCCACGGGCGTGGGCAAGACGCGCCTGATGGGAGCCTTCATCGCCTACCTGCATCTGGCGCACGGCATCAACAACTTCTTCGTTCTCGCGCCCAACCTGACGATCTACAACAAGCTCATCACGGACTTCACGCGCAACACGCCGAAGTACGTGTTCAAGGGCATCGCCGAATTCGCGCAGCAACCGCCGCTGATCATCACCGGCGACAACTACGACCAGACCGGTGCGGCGGTAGATGAGCAGTCAATGGGCTTCGCCCACGACGTGCGCATCAACATCTTCAACATCTCCAAGATCAACTCCGAGGTACGCGGAGGCAAGGAGCCGCGCATCAAGCGGATGAAGGAAGTGCTGGGCGACAGCTACTTCAACCACCTGGCTAGTCTGTCTGACCTGGTGCTGCTGATGGACGAGTCGCACCGCTACCGGGCCAGCGCCGGCGTGCGCGCCATCAACGAACTCAAGCCGCTATTCGGTCTGGAAGTGACGGCGACGCCGTTCGTCGAGTCCAGCCGTGGGCCAGTCCCGTTCAAGAACGTGGTGATGGACTACCCGCTGGCGCGCGCGATGGAGGATGGCTTCGTCAAGGAGCCTGCCGTGGTCACCCAGCGCAACTTCGACGCCAAGGCGCACACGCCCGAGGAGATCGAGAAGACGAAGCTGGAAGACGGCGTGCGCCTGCACGAGACGACCAAGGTCGAGCTGCTCACCTACGCCCGCGAGAACGGCGTCAAGCCGGTCAAGCCCTTCATGCTCGTTATCGCCCGCGATACCACGCACGCGGGGCAACTCTTGGCCCTTCTGGAGTCGGAAGCCTTCTACGAGGGGCGCTACCAGGGCAAGGTGATTCAGGTCGATTCCAGCCGTACCGGCGCGGAAGAAGAGGAGATGATCACGCGTCTGTTGGCCGTGGAAAGCGTGGACGAGCCGACCGAGATCGTGATTCACGTCAACATGCTCAAGGAAGGCTGGGACGTGACCAACCTCTACACCATCGTGCCGCTGCGCGCCGCCAATGCCCGCACGTTGATCGAACAGTCCATCGGGCGTGGCCTGCGACTGCCCTACGGCAAACGCACGGGCGTCGCGTCGGTGGATCGCTTGAACATCGTCGCGCACGACAAGTTCCAGGAGATCATCGACGAGGCCAACCGCGGCGACTCGCCGATTCGCCTGAAGCAGGTCATCCTCGATGCGCCGAGCGCCGACGACAAGAAGGTCAGCGTGCAGGTCGAGTCCGGGGCAGCGGCGCGTCTCGGTTTGACGGAAGCACCGGTCGTGATCACAGGGGTTTCAGCCACTGACAGTGGAGCGGAAGTCCCCGCGCCCAAACCGGTGTTCACCACGGAGGCGGAGAAGCAGGCCGCGCGCGTGGTCATGGACGTCATCGGCAAGTACGAGGTCAAGCGCGATCTGGTGCCCACCAGCAGCGCGCTGCTGAAACCAGAAGTGCAGAAGGAAATCCTCGCGGAAGTGGCAGAGCGGCTGAAGCCGCTGCAAGGCGAATTGCTGGCGGACGTGGATGAATCAGTCCCCGCACTTGACTTGTCCGCCGTGGTGGCGAAGACCACCGAGATCGTGGTGCAGCAGACCATCGACATCCCACGCATTGCGGTGGTGCCGACTGGCGAGATCACAACGGGCTTCCACGCCTTCAAGCTGGATGTGAGCCAGCTCCATCTCCAGCCTGGCCAGCGCGAGATCGTCGGTCAGATGCTGCGCACGAACGAGCAGTTCACCCTGGCCGCCGAAGTCGGGCTCAAGGAGCAGCGCCCGGAGGATTACATCGTCCACGCCCTGGTGGACTTCGACGACATCGACTACTTCACCCACGCCGAGCTGCTCTACGACCTCGCGGGCCAGATGGTGCAGCACCTGCGCGGCTATCTGTCCGAGGACGAGGCCATCAGCGTGCTGGATCGTGACCGCCGCCTGATCGCACGGGAAATCCACGCGCAGATGATGGCCCACTTCTGGGAGGAGGCGACCGAGTACGAGGTGCAGGTCAGTCGCGGCTTCACCGAACTCAAGCCGTGCAACTACACCGCCACGGCAGGCCAGACGGCCCACCACTTCCGGGAGACCGTGACCGAGACCAGTCGCATCAAGCAGATGCTCTTCGGTGGCTTCGCGCGTTGTCTGTATCCGCTGCAGAAGTTCGACTCGGATACCGAGCGGCGCTTCGCCATCATCCTGGAGCGCGACGCGACGAAGTGGCTCAAGCCCGCGAAGGGGCAGTTCCAGATCTACTACAAGCTCGGCACCGAGCAGCCGGAATACATCCCCGACTTCGTGGCCGAGACGGACGCGACCATCTTCATGGTGGAAACGAAGGCACGTGCCGACATCAACACGCAGGAGGTTCAGGCCAAGGCCGCTGCCGCCATGCGCTGGTGCAAGCACGCTTCCGATCACGCGGCGAACGTAGGCGCCAAGCCCTGGAAGTACCTCCTGGTGCCCCATGACGAAATCAACGAGTCGAAACGGCTCGCGGATTACCTGCGCTTTGAGGTCAAGGCGTAATTGAGTTGCCCTCGATCGATTTCGGTGAGCAAGAGCGATTCCGGCAAGGCACCCAGGCGGCGGGAAATCGCCGCTTCACGGGCATGATGAACCGGCAGGGAAGAGGAACAAGAAATGCAGAAGCCCGCCGCACAGCAAAAGACCGTCCTGGAAACGATTCTGGACTGGTCAAAGGATCGCCCACTCTGGCAGCGTGACGCCCTGCGCCGCATCATCGCAAACGGCCGTCTAACGGACGCCGATATCGGCGAACTCGTGGACCTTTGCAAACAAGGCAAAGGTGCCCCCGTAGGCGCGCTGAAAGCGGTACCGCTGGAGAAGGCCCACCTTCCGGCCAACCCCGGTCAGACCGCGGCGGTATCGCTTCTGTCGATTGCCGACGTGACCGGTGTGAACAACCTTGCCGCCGGTCAGACCCTCGGCTTGGAGCCGAATGGAATCACGATCATCTACGGCGACAACGGTGCGGGCAAGTCCGGCTACGCACGCATCCTGAAGCGCGCATGTCGTGCAAGGCATGCCGGAAAGATCGAACCCAATGTGTATGCCGATCAGCCCCCGAAGCGCGTCGGCGCGAACATCGAGTACGGGGTCGGCGGTGTGCCGCAGCCGGTCGAACAGTGGCAGAACGGCGCAAATCCGCATGCAACGCTGTCTGCAGTGAGCGTGTTCGATAGCGACTGCGCCTCAGTGCATATCCGCGAGAAGAACGAGGTTGCATTCCGGCCCTTCGGTCTGGACGTACCGGATGAGCTTGCTGCAGCCTGTCAGGCGGTGAAGGATGCCCTCGCGGCTGAACAAAAGCAGCTTGAGAAGGCCCGCAATCCGATCTTTGCGGCGCCGACCTGGAAGGCCACCACGGCCGTGGGGAAGGCGCTTGCCGCGCTGAACGCCAATACAGACGCAAAGAAGATCGAAGCGTTGGCGGCGCTCTCGGCAGACGAAAGCGTCCGTCTTGAGCGTCTGCGGGAAGACCTGTCGAAGAATCCGACCAAGGCAGCGGCGGAACAGGCCGTCAAAGCCGACAACGTCATGCGGCTGATTACCGCGGTGAACAGCGTTGCAGCCAAAACCACCGATGAGGAACTGCTGGCGGCCGCGGCCCTCGCCAGGGACGCACGGTCGAAACGGGGCGCCGCACGTCTTGCCGCGGAGAAGGCCTTCACGGGCGAACCCCTTGCCGGCGTCGGCGGCGAGACATGGCGGGCGCTATGGGATTCCGCCCGACGCTACTCGACGGAGATCGCATACCCCGGACAGCCGTTTCCGCCGTCGGCCGAAGACGCGCATTGCATGCTTTGCCAGCAGCCATTGGAAGCTGAGGCACGTGCACGGATGGTGCGTTTCGAGGATTTCATACAGAAGGACACGGAACAGCTTGCACGCGAGGCAGAGAAGGCAGCTCAGACCGCACGTCAGACCATAGCTGCCGGGGCAATCGGCACGCGGGCGGTGAAGGCCAGTCTTGACGAGCTGGGCCTTCAGAATGAAGTGCTGCAGCAGCAGACGCGCCGCTTCATCGCCGCAGCCCGGCTGCGGCGCCACGTTCTGCTCAAAGCCCTGGGCGGAAACGGCGAGGTACAGCTTCCGCCCGTTCCACCGTCGCCGCTGCCTGATCTCGGCCAGCTTCAGACTACGATCCGCGACTACGCCGCGGAGCTGCGCAAGTCGGCTGACGCAGATGAACGCAAGAAGCTCGAAGCCGATTTCGCCGAGCTGAGCGACCGGGCGCTGCTCGCCGGCATGCTGCCGGTCGTCACTGACGAAATCCAGCGGCTGAAGACCATCCGGTTTCTGACCGAGTGTGCGGGCGACACGGCGACGAACACAATCACCAAGATGGGCAATGACATTGCCGACACCGTGATTACGCCTCGGCTGCGCGACAGATTTCAGGAAGAGATTGTCAGGCTTGCGGCGTCGAAGGTTCGCGTCGAAATCGTGCGCTCCGGCGGCAAGTACGGCTCACCGCAGTATCAGGTGCGCCTCTTCGCCAAGCCGGATGCCAAGGTCCACGAAATCCTGAGCGAAGGGGAAAAGACCTGCGTGGCGCTGGCCGCCTTCATGACCGAGCTTGCCACCGCGATGCACCGCTCTGCTCTGGTCTTCGATGACCCGGTGTCCTCGTTGGACCATCGCTGGCGTGGGCAGGTGGCCAAGCGTCTCGTGGAAGAAGCGGAAAACCGTCAGGTCATCGTCTTCACGCATGATTTGGTGTTCGTGAACGATCTGAATGACCACGCGACGAAGACCGGGCGGGCAGTGCGACTCACGACGCTCAGTCGTGGCGCCGCGGGAGCCGGTATGGTGGCCGACGGCCTGCCCTGGAAGGCCCAGAGCGTCGAAGATCGCATCGACAAGCTGGAGAAGGCGGCACGTGCGGCAAAGCTGCTGCATGACAACAACCAGGAAGACGAGTACGCCGTTGAGGTGGCAAAGCTCTACAACGCGCTGCGCGCCACATGGGAGCGCGGCCTGGAGGACATCGCTTTCGTCCGCGTTATTCAACGCCACAGGGACTACATCAACGCCAAGGACCTGAAGAAGGTCAGTGCGCTCACCGAGGCTGACTGCGATGCTTTCGCCGCCGGATTCAAGAAGTGCTGCGACATTGTTGACGCACACGATCCATCCAGCGGTAGGAATGCCGCGCCGCCACCACCTACTGATCTCTTTCAGGACATTCAGGCTTTGAAGGACTGGGCCGCGTCTCTGCGAGACAGGCAAAAGAAGATTGCTTGAAACGTATTTGCTATGGCTTCGTTCACCTGACCTGGCGCAGGGCAGCTACAGATACTTCTTGAACGTCGCCGCCGCAATGCACACCGCCACGCCGAGCAATGCGGCACTGGGCAACAGGATCAGCAGCGGGTTCACGCTGACCGGCAATGCCAGGTAAGTCACCCACGGCAGCACGGCCAGCGGGATCAGGCTGGCCCTGGCGCGGTGATAGATGAACCCCGACTCGCGTCCCGCGCCGAAGCGGCGGATGTCCCGGCGCACCAGGCCGTCCACCAGCCCGACGAAGGCGGCCATCAGGAACAGCGGCAGGGTCAGGCACAGCACCAGCAGCCGCACGAGGAAGACCAGCGTCGTATAGGCCGCCGCGATCAGGTAGCTCTCCACGTTCACATAGACCAAGCCGATGTAGTAGCGGAAATCCTTGGTCGGACGATGGCTGCCGGCGCTGGCCTGCGCCGAGGCGTCGCGTATCCAGTCCAGCAGACCGCTTTTCACGAACAGCCAGTCGTAGCCCTGCTCGACCAGCCGGTGCGCGGTGCGCCCCGGCTCCTGCACCAGCGCGCTGCGGGTGAAATGCGTGGAAAGCTGATCCAGCTCGTAGTGCAGCATGCCCTGCGCGTGGCGCCAGCCCTGCTCGGGCCAGAAGAAGTGCATGCCGACGCATTCGATCAGGATGCACAGCAGCAGCGCGCCGCACAGCACGCCGAAGAAGCGGAACGGCAGCGTGACCAGGCCGGCGATCAGGCCTTGCTGTCGTTGCTGCTGGCGTTGGGCCGCGACGGCCGGATCGCTCATGCTTCGGCCTCTTCAGCCGCGGCCATCTGCTTGAAGTCGTCCAGCAGGTCGTCGGGCAGCGCCTTGTCCTGCAGGCCGGGGATGCCTTGGTTCTCCCACCAGTCTCCTGCCTCGACGTAGTGCTGTCGCATGTAGCCGGCCAGCTCCTGCAGATCCTTCGGCATGGCTTCGTCGGGGTCGGGCGCAGGCAGCGGCATGCGGACTTTCCAGAGGTTGCCGCCCTCGGTCAGCGCGAAGCACTGCCCCTTGGGCAGCGCCACCACATGCGCCGGCTCGATCAACGGCACGCTGTTGCTGCTGATGCGGTCCTGGGTGTTGGACGTGAACGCGGTATTGCCGTGCGGATCGGAGCTGTCGGTGGCGCCGCTCATCAGCGCCGTGGCGTACACCTCGACCTTGGGCAGTTGTCGCGTCAGCAGCTCGGCGGTGGCGGTCTCGCGCACGCGCAGCATGAACAGGTTGTTGAAGTTGCCGACCACCTGGCCGGCCTTGGCACGATTGCCGATGCGGGCCTCGATGTCGCTCAAGGTCTGCGTGTAGGCCGTCACCTGCACGCCGGCACCGCCGCCCTTGTTGACCATCGGAATGAACTCGTCGCCCATGAGTTCGTTGAATTCGTCGGCGTGGACGTTGATCGGAATCTTGGCGCCCGCCGCGGCGCCGGGCAGCCCGTCGTCGACGCCGAACTTGTAGATGTGGCCGGCGACCGAGACCAGATCGCTGAACATCGAGTTGCCCACCGCCGCCGCGACTTCGGCGTCGGACAGCGCATCCAGCCCCACGTAGACCACCGCGCGTTTGCGGATGACCTGCATCCAGTCGAAGATCGGCCGCGGGTCGGACAGGTCGGAATAGTTCGGTGCGAGCAGTTGCGCGATCTTGCCGGTGGTGAGCTTCTCCAGCAGCGGCAGCAGCGAAGCGACGATCTTGTCGAAGTAGGTCCGGTCGTAGCGCACGGCGCTGCGCAGGCCGTCGAGCACCGGGTCATAGATGCGCACTTGGGACAGGTACTGTTCGAGGGCCACCACGCGCTTCTCGCGCCCGATCATGTTGCGCGGGATGTTCTTCTCGTTCAGCTTCGCTTCGAGCTGGACGATGACCTCCCAGGCCTTCGGCTCGTTCTTGGCGAAGTAGTGCTGGGCGTACTCGATGAACAGCGCGTCGATGTTGATGACGTGGCGCTGGATCAGCAGGTAGTCCGGCCGCTGCCCCAGCTCGACCAGGGCGCGCGCGATGATGTTGACGAAGCGCCAGGCGAATTCGCGGAACGCGGCGCTGTTGCCTTCGCCGGAGAGCTGCCCGGCGATCCGCGTGGCCACCTCGGAGATCCGCCCGAACCGGCCCACGGCGTTGTAGCGCGCCGAGATGTCCGGCCAGCCCAGATGGAAGACGTAGAACTCGCCTTCGCGCCCGGCGCGCTTGGCCTCGACGTACATGCGCTTCAACAGGTCCGCATCGCCCTTGGGGTCGAAGACGATCACCACCTCGTGCTCGCCGCGGACCTTGCGGCGGATGTCCTGGGTGATGAACAGCTCGGCCAGCCGCGTCTTGCCCACGCGCGTGGTGCCCAGCACCAGGGTGTGGCCGACGCGCTCGCCCAGCGGCAGGGTGACGTCGACCTCGTGCGGCTCGATGCCATGCAGGCGTGGCAGTCCGCCGACCGACGGCAGTGGTCGCGCCGGGTTGAGCGGGCTGTCCCAGGCCAACGCGCGCGCCAGCGTCGAGACGGGAAACGGCGCGAACTCAAGCCGCTCCTCCAGCCGCCGGGCGGCCCGGTAGATCGCCGTCGGCTCGACGTAGCGGCGGAACTCCGGCCGATAGGTCTGCATCAGCCGGTGCGTGTGCCGCTGTTCCCAGCGAAAGCCCTGGCCGACGAACAGCCGTTGCTGACTCACCGGCACGTCGCGGCTGGTCATCACGTAGCGCGGCAGGCGGCGGATGTTGCGGCGATAGCGCAGGATCGCCCAGGCATCGCGCAGGCGAATCGCGCCGAAGGTCAGGAAGGCCAGCGCCGAGCCCAGGCCGAGCAGCGGGTTCAGCGCGAGCGACCACGGTGCCACCAGGCACAGAATCGCGGCGCCGGTGCAGACCGCCACGGTATAAAGCTCCACCGCTGGCCGCAGCATGACCTCGACCGCATGCGGTTGGGCCATTTGCGCACCTACTGCTCGACACCGGTGGCCGTGATGAGCACCGGGTAGTGGCGCAGGCCCAGGCGCTGGGCCAGGTCGTCGCCGGAGGCCGGCGACAGGGTCAGGCCGGGCGCCAGCCTGCGCAGCGCCGTCAGCGCGGCCATCGACTCCACGTTGACCACCAGGCCCACGGCCTGCAGCTCGCGCAGCGCGGCCTGCCGCTGCCGCAGCCAGGCGCGCGAACGCTCGTCGTCGCCGATCAGGAACAGCGCCGTCAGGCCCGGCGCCCGGATGACGCGGCGCTGCACCTCGCCCGGCGACAGTTGCGCCGAGCGCACCGGCAGCATGGCGGCTTCGGCGTCGGCCGTGTTGCCCGCGCGAGGGGCTGGCATTGGGGCCGGCGGCGCGGCCTGATCCGGCTGGGGATTCAGCGACCGGTAGTACGGCAGCGCGGAGTCGCCGCCACGGTCTTCGACGACGATCAACGGCGCGGAGGCGATCTGGGCGAAGACGGTGGTCGTGGACAGCAGCCCGATGGCGGCGATGAGGACGATGTGGTTCATGGCGTGGTGGCCTGGAGGGTTGGAACGGGAACGTCGGGGTCGAGCACGCGGGTCAGGTGCCGATGCACACTGCGCCGGTAGCGCGCCGCGGGTGCCCCGCCGGCGGGCCGGTGGTAGCGGCCGATGGCAAGCAGCCAGTCCTCACCCGGCGTGTGCTGTTCGCGCAGGATTTCCGCAGCGATGGCGAGGTTGCGGTACGGGTCCAGCAGCTCGCAGGGCTGCGTGTAGCGATGCGTGTGGTAGCCGAGATTGACCTGGCCGAGGCCGGCGTCGATGCGATTGGCCGGCGTGTGGGCGAGCGCACGGTGCAGCCCCGCGCAGGCCTCGACGCGGGTGGCGTAGCGCTGTGGCGAGCCGGCGACGTTGAGCGTCCACGGCCAGGGGATCAGGCGCCCGCGCAGCATGGCGCCGCTCTCCTGCAAGGCCACCGCGTACAGCACGGCCGCCGGCACGTCTACACGATGCGCCGCCAGTTGATAGGCCGGCGGCGGCACTTCCCGCGCCAGAGCGGTCAACGCCCAGCCGCCGGTGGTGAGCAGCAGCACGGCGCTGGCGCAGCGGATGGCGACGCGGGACGGCCGACGCTCCCGGCCCGGAGCACCTATTGCCGCTGCCATTGGCCGTTCACCTCGCGCACCACGGCCGGCAGATCGCCGGGCAGGCCGAGCGACAGCCAGCGCCCCGCATCGTGGTTGAGCGTGATGGTGCGGGCGCGCACCTTGGCCGGGTCGATGCGCGCCTGGGTGGCCCACTGCCGGATGCGCGCGTCGTCCTGACGGCTGCCGACCATGTAGAGATCGAAGGCCGTGCCGGCCGCCTGCAACTGCTGCACGCGCTGCGCGCACGGTGCGCAGTCGGCCTTGACGAAGACGGCCAGGCGCCCGGAGCCGGTGTTGCCGGCGCCCTGCGCCTTGGCGCCGGGCAGGCTCACGCGCGGCTGGCCGGGAAACAGGCGCTGCCACGCCGCGTCGTAGGCCCGCTGGTAGGCCAGCGTCTTGCCGACGCGCTGGGCCTCGGCCTGCACCTGCAACTCCGAGTAGCGCCTGCGCTCCTCCTCGCTACGGGCCTCGATGCCCAGCGCCGTGAGCGGATCGAGCTGGGGCGAATAGACCCCGAGCGGCCCCTGCATCAGTTGCCGGTAACGCGCCCACTCCTCGGAGCGAAGCCCCCACTCCCGCGCCTGCCTCTCGTCGAGCGCGGCATCGGCGCCCGGCTGCACCTTGGCGGGCACCATGCGCGAGTTCGTCACCGGGGCCGGCTGGGCGGATGCGCCGAAAGCGGCGAACAGAACGACGGCAGCGAGCAACGACAGCAGGTTCATGGCGACCTCCTACGGCACCGCAACGCGCTGCGTCTGGCCGTTCACCTGGAACACGCCCGCCTGCGCCTCGATGGACTGCAGTTGCCAGCCGCCCTCGGCATCGCCCTCGCGCAGCAGCCGGGCGCCCGCGAGCGAGGCCGCGGCGGTGGAGGTGATCGACAGAAAGCGCTCGCCTCCCCGTAGCTCCACGCCGAGCACCCGGAATGGCGGCTCCGGCACCTTGGGCTTCGTCGCAACCGGAACGCGCGGGCGAGCGGCGGATGCCACCTGCCGGGTCTTCTCCAGGCGGGTCTCGATTCCGTTCACGCGCGTCTGCAGCGTCTGCAGGTCGACGGCCAGGGCCCTCGCCTCGTCGGCCTCTTCGAGGCGCGTCATCCGCTCGTCCAGCGCCTGCCGCGCGGTGGCGAATTCGGCCTGGCTGATCGGCGCCGGCCGGCGCTTGTCCGCGTCGGCCTGTCGTTCGAGATCGGCCACGCGCAGGCCCAGCGCCTTGACCTGCGCATCCTGTGCGCTGCTCTGGGTCTGTTCGGCGAGCCGAGACAGGCCGACGCTGTTGATGAGTGCCACGGCACTGATGAGCAGCAGCCAGAAGGCCGCGGCGACCTTGAGCCAGCGCGTGCGGGAATTGCGCTCGGATGGCGCTTGGGGAAGGGTCATGGCTGCATCTCCTCGGGCCGGTCTGCGCCCGGCACGGACGTGGCGGTGCCGGGCGGGTTGGCGGAAAGGAAGGCGGGAGCACCGTGCCGGCTGAAGCAGACCTGGCGGGTCAAGTCATCGACCGACAGCTCCCAGGCGGGGCCGGCAAGGGTCAGCAAGGCATCGCGCAGCATCAGCGGACCCAGGCGCAGGTGTGCGGCAGGCAGCGGCAGCGCGTAGAGCGTGGTGGCTTCGGCCGCATCGCAAAGCCGGTAGCCGGAGCGCAGGAGCACATGGCGCATGGCATCGCCCACGCTGGCATCGAGCATGGGCGGAATCGAGACCTCCACCGCCTGTTGCAAGAGATCACGCTGCGCAGGTTCCGGCACCAGCTCGACCAGGGTGTAGCGGCCGTAGCGGGCCACCGGAACGAAACCCGGCTCCGGCGCGACGGCGGTTGGCGATGCGGCCGGCACCGCTGGCGTAGACGGCGCGGCGGTCGTGGCGCAGCCGACGGCGAACAGGCTGCCGGCCAGCAAGCCAGCGGCGAGGGCCAGGCGGTGAACAGCGCGGATGGATGGTTGCATGGAGGGCGCTTCCCTGGAACACGGAGCGCTCACCATCGCCGCCGCTTGGCCTGCGGGCAGCAAACAAAACGCACTGACGCCCGCCCGAATACATGGAGGGCGGCGCCATGGACTGTCATACGCCCAAGAAAAACGGCCCCGAAGGGCCGTGGAAGGAAGCCGGCGACCCCGAGGGGCCGCCGGCATGAGCACATGGATCAGACCGTGACAAGCTGCCGTGCCAGTGCCACCTCCACCGAGTCGCCGTCCTGGTTCAGGACATCGAGTCCGGACTCGGGTACGTCGCCCGACGTGCTCTGCGACACCATGATCTTCCGGGCCATCAACCCCAGGCAGGTCATCTGCGAGGAGTTGGCGTAGCCGAGGTAGATCACGCGCACCGGCTGCTTCTGGCCGATGCGCCAGGAGCGCCGGGCGGCCTGCTGCAACGAATACACGTTGTAGCCGGACTGGAGGAACACGATGGTCGGGAACTCCAGCAGATCCAGGCCGGTTTTCACCAGCTCGGGATTGGTGATGAGTACGTCGATGCCACGGCCCAACTGCTCGGCGATCCAGTCCTCGCGGCGGGAGGCATCCACGCTCGCGCGCAGTACCGCCACCTTGAAGCCTTCCTGCTCCAGAAGCACCTTCAAACGCGACGTGGTATCGCGCGTGCCGGTGTAGACCGAATAGACCAGGGTCTTGCGACCTTCTGCCTTCTCCTGCTTGCAGATCTCGATCAGCTCGCGCTCCTTGGGCATCACCTCCAGCTCGTTGAACTGAGCGGAGACAAACGCCAAGGTGTTTCGCGTGCGTGGATGCACCACCGTCTCCGACCGGAAGCAGCAGTCCGGCCAGGCCAGCAGCACGTTGAGGACTACACCGAGCAGCGTCGTGTCGCGCTTCGCCAGGGCCTGCTTCAGCTCCTGGGTCAGCCGACCGGCCAGATCGCGGTAGGCCGCGGCCTGCGCCGTGTCCATCGCGACCTCGCGGAACTCCTCGTCGTAGGGAGGCAGCACATTGCCGCCGATGTCCTTCAACTTGAGGAAGACGGTGAACGGCAGGACGCAACGCAGTACGCCCTTCGGACCGAAGCCCGGCGCCTTGACCGTGCGCACCGATACCTTGGTGCCCTTGGCCGTCTTGTGCGCCGTGCCGGTGCTCTCGGAATAGATGTCCTTCAAGACACCGTGATCGCGCATGAACGCCATCGCGGCCGAAGTCATGCTGCCGCTCTTCGTCGGCCGGTAGCCGTCTTCGATCATCCGCCCCGGCAGGGCGCGGAACAGCAGGTGGAACAGGTCGTCGCCGTAGCCGCCCATCAGTGTGCCGGTGAGCAGCAGCGTCTTGCGCGCCTTGGCCGCCAACACGCCCATGGCCTGGCCCTGTGCGGAGCCGCCGTTCTTGTACTCGTGCGCCTCGTCGGCGATGAGCAGGTCGAACGTGCCTTGGGGAAGCTGCCTCTTGATGAACTCGGACGGCTGGTAGCCACCCTCGCCGAAGCCGAACTCCATGTTGGCCATCGCGCGTTCCATCCGGTGGGCTTGCCGGTCCGAGAAGACCAGCTCGCCGTTGCCATCCATCAGGTTGATGAACTCGTGGATGTTGTCCCCGAGCATCGACGCGAGGAAGGCGTCACCGAACTTTTGTATCAGCTTCTGCGCGGTGACTTCCCCGATGGTTGGAATACGCTTCAGTGCCTTGAGCACGGTCGAGGACTGGTCGCTGGCGGACAGGCCTCTGGGACGGATCAACGACCACAGCGGTGCACGGCAGTGGCTGCATTTGCGGCGGGACTCCTCGGCTTCGAGTTCGACCGGGTTGATCGGCTCGCCGTCGAGGTCGGTGATGACATGCCCGCAATCCGGGCAGGCCCCCACGTCGCCGTGAGGCGCGCGCCGCCGAACGAAGACAGGTTTCCAGTGGAACCCCATCCGCATCCGCACGCGGCCCAGGACGAAGAACTCCTGGCCCTGCGCCGGCGCGCCCAACTGCTCGCGCAGTTTCAGCAGCTTGACCAGCGTGTCCGGGCCATTGAGCACCCAGACCTTGGCACCGGCCACCGTCTCCTGGATTTCGCGCCGCCACTTGTAGACCAGGTGGGGTGGCGAGAGCACCAGGGTGCGACGGTAGCCTTCGGCGTTGAGCACGGCGGCCGTGGCGATGCCGACGGTCGTCTTGCCGCAGCCCATCTCGCCGTTGACGATCGCGGCGCGTTCGCCGCGGTCGATCAGTAGCTCGGTGACGGCATGGACCACATCGGCTTGCGCCGGGAACAGCTTGCGCTTGAGCGCGGCGAGGATCAGTTGCCGATGCACCCGCACCCGGCCGGTGTAGACCGGCGGATTGGCGCGGTTGAGTGAGTCGAGCAGTTCGTCGCCGAACTCGGACACGAAGTCCTGCAGGCTGAGTGTGAGGGGTGAAGCGGCCGCTTCGAGCAGGTCGCCCTGCACAGCGGTTTCGGGAACGGTTTCGAGATCGAGGGACATGGTGATGCTCCAAAGCAATGGGGCATGCACCTCCCCCACGGGGCGGTGACATGCCCCTGGGTGGGAAGAAAGAAGCGGCGCGAGGCCGCTGGATGCGGATCAGTATTCGCTGGGCAGCAGCACTGTGGTGACGCTGCGATCCCATTCTGTGATGATCCAGAGCTTCAGGTCGCGCGTGACCTGGTAGGACGAGAACAGACGATCCTCACCGGACTTCAGCGCGGCGTCGTTCTGTCGCCGATCGCTGTCGCTCAGGTCGCCCCATTCGCCATGAAGATGGCGGCTCAGGTACGGCGTGGGGTTGAGCCGGCCCTGTCGGACCAGCTCGTCGACGCCGGCGGTCATGACCACCTGCCCGGGCGAAAAGCGTGCTTGTGACGCGAGGTTGAGGACTGCGAGTGGCATGCTGGTATCTCCTTCTGGAAGAAGGGGCCACGGCACCCCATCGGGGCAACGTGACCCCGGTGGGTGGATGAAAGCGACGGCGAACCGTCAGGGAACAGCGATCAGCGGATGGTCAGCACTTCGCCCCACGTGGGCGAGCCCAGCGTCAAATCCCATGCACGAATGACCGGCACGAACTTGTCGGTGAGGATGCGCGTCTCGGCCACGGAGCCGTCGTCGCGCTCGGTGTACTCCGTCTGGAGGGTCTTCTCCTTGTGGGTATCACCTTTGACGACGAGCACGCGCCCGGTCCTGGACTTCACCACGCCGGAGATCGCGCCTGCGGCCAAGGCCAGGGCGAGATGCCAGTGCGACAAAGCCCGCGCGGGCGGACGCAGCGATTGCTGCGCGGCGCCCAGGTGCGTATCGAGCGCCGGCCAGAGACCTTGTAGCCGGCCGACTTCATCGGCGAACTGCTCGGGCTCCATCGTCACGCGATAGAAGTGCTCCGTCTCGGCCGGGCTGGCAGGGACGGTGTACGGCAGGAACGGCCATTCGAGCGGCAGTTCCTCGGCTTCGGCGTCACCCTGTCCAATCTGCAGCAGCAGGCCGCGCACGGCTTTGACCGACTCCGACGCCTGGTCGCGTTGACGAATCCTGCGACCGAAGATCACCACCTGCTTGAACTGCGTTTCCACCGCACGGTAGATGCGCAGGTCGGCGAAGTGGCGCGTCAGCCATCCGACCAGCTCGGGGTCGAGCACGTAGGACGGCACGATGAAGATCAGCACGCCGCCGTACTGCAGCAGCGGCAGCGCGCGCTGATAGAACAGCTTTTCCAGCCGCGCACGGCCCTGGCCCTGATAGCCGATGTTGCCGTTCACGTCCTTGCTCAGGTCGCCATACGGCGGGGTCAGCCACCGCCGCCCGCAGGACTGGCGCGAGGTCAGCGTGGCCCTCCGGGCACCCCGGGTGCAGCGAGCGACCCGGTGCCGTGCGTGGCGGGGCGCCCCCGGGCCCGCACCCACGC
>Ga0066256_1001843_pt1 | contig 26250 bp, 21 predicted proteins | sample ThiBio_1000_biof_FD_87107 | JGI IMG/M metagenome (GOLD analysis project Ga0066256, IMG submission 87107) | Wastewater bioreactor microbial communities from Cape Town, South Africa - Thiocy_expt_1000_biof (version 2) | ecosystem: Engineered > Bioreactor > Thiocyanate-remediating >... | reverse complement strand
GGCGGCGCATGCGCCGGATCCAGTGGAACTCGTAGGACAGCACCAGCAGGCCGAGCGGGATCATCCAGAAGCCGAGCACCGGCAGGAAGCCGAGGCAGCCGAGCAGCACGAGCAGCTCGCCGATGGCGATCCGCAGGCCGCGCGAGCGCGGCATGGAGAACTGGCGGCCGAAGATCTCGATCTTCCGCTGCTCCTCGCCGGCCGTGGGCTGGCTCTGCTGGTCCATCGCGCGTTCGGTCCTGCCTGTATGGCGACACGACCATCGCGCCGCAGCCACCCGCATATAGGCGTGCCGAATGCGTTTGGAAAAGGGCGCGCCATCGCCGAAGCCCGTCGCCGGCCCTGCCGAGGCGACGTCAATTTGCGTCGATGGAAAGGAAGATGGCTCCCCGGGCCGGATTCGAACCAGCGACCAACCGGTTAACAGCCGGTTGCTCTACCACTGAGCTACCGGGGAACGATAGCGCCTCGCGCGTGGCGGTGCCTATAGCAAACAGTCTCCGGCTTTGCAAAGCATCTCGGGCCAAAAAAGCGCATGCGGTCCACCGCATCGTCCGCACCCCTTTGGCGGCCGCCTTCCGCGCGCTATCTTCCGGCGTCCAGATCCCCTGCCGCGCCGCCCGCGCGGCCCGCAACGGAGAGCTCCCTTGGCTGCACAACGCGGTTCGACCGGCGTCATCTACGCCGCGCTCGTCGGCAACCTGCTGATCGCGATCACCAAGTTCGTCGCCGCCTCGATCTCCGGCTCGTCCTCGATGCTGTCGGAAGGCGTGCATTCGCTGGTCGACACCGGCAACGAGGTGCTGCTGCTCTACGGCCTGCGCCGCTCGCGCGCCGAGCCCGACCGCGCCCACCCGCTCGGCCATGGCCGCGAGGTCTATTTCTGGAGCTTCATCGTGGCGCTTTTGGTCTTCGCCGTCGGCGCCGGCGTATCGATCTACGAGGGCATCGTGCATCTCAGCGACCCGCACCCGGTCGAGAGCCTGAAGATCAACTACATCGTGCTCGGCCTGTCGGTGCTGTTCGAGGGCATCGCCTGGGTCATCGCGCTGCGCCATTTCCGCCGCCAGAAGGGCAGCCTCGGCTATCTGGAGGCCGTCCGCCGCAGCAAGGACCCCACGACCTTCACCGTGCTGTTCGAGGATACCGCCGCACTCACCGGCCTGCTCATCGCCTTCGTCTGCATCACCGGCGCCTGGTATTTCGACATGCCCGAGCTCGACGGCATCAGCTCGATCGGCATCGGCCTCGTGCTGGCGCTGACGGCCGCCCTGCTCGCGCGCGAGTGCAAGGGCCTGCTGATCGGCGAGGCCGCACTCCCCGGCGTGCAGGAGCGCATCATGAAGCTCGCAGCGGCAGACCCGGCCGTCCACCGCGTCAACGGCCTCGTCACCAGCCATCTCGGCCCGGAGGACATCGTCGCCGCACTCAGCATCGAGTTCGAGGACCGGCTGCGCGTGCCCGAGCTCGAACAGTGCGTCGAGCGCATCGAGGACGGCATCCGCGCCGAGATCCCCGAGATCCGCCAGGTCTTCATCAAGCCGCAGACCCGCCGCGACTGGAACGCCGAGCCGCTGACGGGCGCCCTGCCCGGCGCATAGGCCTTCGCAAAGAAAACCGGCGGCCGATGGCCGCCGGTTCCCTCTTGCAGAAGCTGTCCCGGTCAGAGCGTGATGCGATAGCGCGCGAAGCCGTTCTCTCCGTCGCCCGCCGCCTCGATCTTGACGCCCTTCACCTCGGCCATGAACTGCTTGGCCTTCTGGCCGGTGTCGAACAGCACGCTGGTCCCCGGCGCCGGCGCGAAGTTCCAGTTGGCGTCGGCCGACGGGTTGATGGTGCCCTGCTCGACGATGTAGCGCACGATCACGTCGCGATTGGTGTCCGGCGCCTCGATGATGATCTTGTCCGACTTGATGTCCGGGAAGTTGCCGCCGCCGCCGGCGCGGTAGTTGTTGGTGGCCACCACGAACATCTGGGCGGGATCGATCGGCTTGCCGTCGAACTGCAGGTCGACGATGCGCGAGGAGTCCGCATGCGCCACCTCGCCCTTCGGGTTGTATTTCGCCGGCTTGGTCAGGTCGATCTTGTAGGTCACCCCGTCGATCACGTCGAAATTGTAGGACGGGAAGTCGAGGTTGATCAGCACCTGGTCGGCCTTGCCGGCCTCGACCTGGTTGAAGATGCCGGCCGACATCTCCAGCCATTCCTTCACCTGCGCGCCGTTGATCGCCACGGCCCGCACGGTGTTGGGATAGAGGTAGAGGTCGGAGACGTTCTTGATCGCGATGTCGCCCGCCGGCACGTCGGTATAGTATTCGGCGCCGCCGCGGCCGCCCGCCTTGAAGGGCGCCGCGGCCGAGAGAACCGGCGTGTCCTTCCACTTCGGGTCGTCCTTCAGCAGGTCCTTGATGTACCAGACCTGCGCCTGGGAGACGATCTGCACCGACGGGTCGTCGGCCACCAGCGCGAAGTAGGAATAGAGCGGCGCCGAGGTCTTGCCCACTGGCCGGCGCACATAGGCGAGCGTGGCGTCGTGGTCCTCCTTCAGCGCGTCGACGATCGGCTTGTAGTCCTCGACGGCCGGCACGTTCTTCTTCTCGACCACCTTGAAGATCGGCCGCGCCTCGCTGGTGTGCGAGACCACCTTCCAGCCATTGCCGTCCTTCTCGAGCAGCAGGTCGATCAGGCCCATATGCGAGCCCCAGAAGCCGCCCATCACCGCCGGCTTGCCCTGCAGCGTGCCCTTCTCGGTGTCGACGCCTTCCATCTTCTGGAAGTCCTTCGGGCCGGGGAAGACGAGGTGCTGGTGGCCGGTGAAGACGACGTCGATGTCTTTCACGCCGGCGAGGAAGTACGAGGCGTTCTCCATCAGGTCGGAATGGTTGACGTCGATGCCCGAATGCGACAGCGCCACGACGAGGTCGGCGCCCTCCTCCTTCATCTGCGGCACCCAGGCTTCCGCCGCCTGCACGATGTCGCGGGTGACGACGTTGCCGACGAGGTTCTTGGAGTCCCAGATCATGATCTGCGGCGGCACGAAGCCGATGAAGCCGATCTTGATCGGGCTTTCCGCGCCCGCGCCGTCCTTTATCTTCTTTTCGACGATGATGTAGGGCTTGGCGTAGAGCTTGTCGTCGCGCGGGTTGGAGGCGAGCGTCGTGCCGCGGATCAGGTTGGCGCAGACGAAGGGGAATTTCGCGCCCGCCACCACCTTGTCGAGGAACGACAGGCCGTAGTTGAACTCGTGGTTGCCGAAGGTCGACACCTCGTAGCCGAGAAGGTTCATACCCTTCATGATCGGATGGGTGTCGCCGTCCTTCATCCCCTTCTCGTAGGCGATGTAGTCGCCCATCGGGCTGCCCTGCAGCAGGTCGCCGTTGTCGATCAGGATGGAGTTGGTGGATTCGGCCCGTATCGCCTCGATCAGCGAGGCCGTGCGCGACAGGCCCATCGTGTCGTTCGGCTTGTCGGCGTAATAGTCGTAGGGCAGCAGGTTCACATGGATGTCGGTCGTTTCCATGAAGCGCAGATGCGCCTGGTTGGCCTGCGCGCGCGCAGAGAAGGGATGCAGCACCACGAGGGCGCCGGCGGCGGCCGTTCCGGCGAGGAAAGAGCGTCTGGAAATCGGATTGTAGCTGGTGGACATACGAACCTCCTGAGATCGGATCTTTTCAGAACGAGAAGTAAGCCGGCTGTATAATGGCGAACTCTCGCGCCGCTTTCTTCGCAAGTCCAGCGGATTCACAAGACAGGCTGATGACAATTCTCGGGCCAGGCTGCGGGGTTGCCGCATGCGGTCAGCTTGCGGCGATGTCCTTCGGCGCAGCCACGGCGTCCTCGCCGGCCTCGCCCTGCGTGATCAGGCGGGCGCTGCGCTGTCCCGTCGCGTAGATCCACAGCCAGGACAGCGCCACTGCCAGCCGGTAGCGCAGCCCGATCAGGAAGTAGATGTGGGCCAGCCCCCACAGCCACCAGGCCGGCCAGCCGGTGATGCGGATCCAGCCGAAATCGGCCACCGCCGCCCGCTTGCCGATCGTGGCGAGGTCGCCCGCGCTGCGGTAGCGGAAGGGCGCGGCCGTCCCGCCGCCCGCCAGCCGGTCGCGGATGGCGCGCGCCGCGTGGCGGCCCTGCTGCTTGGCGGCCGGCGCCACGCCCGGCACCATGCCGCCCTCGGCGCGCTCGACATGCGCGGTATCGCCGATGACGAAGATCTCGGGATGGCCGGGCGCGGTCAGGTCGGGCGCGACGACCGCCCTGCCCGCCCGGTCGGCAGGCATGCCCAGCCATTCGGCGGCGGGCGATGCGGCGACGCCCGCCGCCCACAGCACCGTGCGCGCCGGCAGCCGCTCGCCGGCGATTGTCACGCCCTCGGCGTCGACCGCCGTCACCGGCCTGCCGAGCACGACCTCCACGCCCAGCCGCTCCAGCGCGTGGCGCGCATAGTCCGACAGCGTCTGCCGGAAATTGGCGAGCACGCGCGGCCCCGCCTCCACCAGCACGACGCGCGCGGCGGCCGGGTCGATGCGGCGGAACTCGCCCTTCAGCGTGTCGCGGGCGAGGTCGGCGATCGTGCCGGCGAGCTCGACGCCGGTCGGCCCGGCGCCGATCACCACGAAGGTCAGCAGCGCGGCCCGCTCGGCCGCGTCGTCCGCGCGCTCGGCCCGCTCGAAGGCGAGCAGGATGCGCCGGCGGATCGTGGTGGCGTCCTCCAGCGTCTTCAGGCCGGGCGCGAAGGGCTCCCACTCGTCATGGCCGAAATAGGCGTGCCGCGCGCCGGTGGCGATCACCAGCGTGTCGTAGGGGACGCTGCCGCCGTCGGCGAGCAGCACTTTGCGCTGGGCCGCGTCGACGCCCGTCACGGTGCCGAGCAGCGTCGTCACGTCGCCGCGCCGGCGCAGCAACTGCCGCACCGGCCAGGCGATCTCCGACGTCGCCAGCGACGTCGTCGCGACCTGGTAGAGAAGCGGCTGGAAGAGATGGTGGTTGCGCCGGTCGATCAGCGTGATGTCGAGCCCGGCGCCCTTAAGGCCCTTGACGACCTCGAGGCCGCCGAACCCGGCGCCGACGACCACGAGCCTGTGTCTGCGTGCCGAACCGTCCATGACGTCACCTCGCGCACTGCCCCTGTCCACATAGGCGTTTTTGTGCAGTGCAACAAGGTGAGGCGGGCCCGCTCAGGCCGTATCGGGTCGGATGCCGGTCATGGTCCGGTCGATCACCTCGCGCAGCGCGAAGGACGAGTTGATCTTGGTGACGTGCGGCATCGCCGTCAGCCATTCCTTGTGGATGCGCTCGTAGTCCTCGAGGTCCTTCGCCGCGATGCGCACGATGTAGTCGTATTCGCCCGACATCAGGTGGCACGACAGCACGTTGGGGCAGCGCCGGATCGCCGCCTCGAAGTCCGACAGCGTCTTCTCGAACTGGCCCGACAGCGAGATGTGCACGATCGCCGTCATCCTGTGGCCCAGCGCGGCGTTGGACAGGCGCGCATGGTAGCCGGAGATCACGCCGGTCTTCTCCAGATTGTCGAGCCGGCGCGAGCAGGCCGACTGCGACAGCCCGACCTTCTCCGCCAGCGCCGCGTTAGAGATGCGGCCGTCCTTCTGGAGCGTGTCGAGAATGGCGATATCGATCCTGTCCAGCGACATCGGCCGCAATTCCTTCGAACGTGGATGCCAATCACGCAAGAAATAGCGAAAACGCGGCGGCCGCGCAAACCACATCGCAAACCCATGCGGCCCGTCTGCTGTTACCCTGCGTCACTCGAAATCGCGAGGAGGAACTGCGATGCGTGTCGGCTGCCCCAGGGAAATCAAGAACCATGAATACCGCGTCGGCCTGACCCCCGGCTCGGTGCGTGAATACGTCGCCCACGGCCATGACGTGCTGGTCGAGACCGGCGCGGGCGCCGGCATCGGCGCCGACGACAACGCCTATCGCGCGGCCGGCGCGAAGATCGCGAAGACAGCCGCGGAGGTGTTCGAGAAGGCGGACATGATCGTCAAGGTCAAGGAGCCGCAGCCACAGGAATGGGCGCAGCTCCGCGAGGGCCAGATCCTCTACACCTACCTCCATCTCGCGCCCGACCCGGAGCAGACCAAGGGCCTGCTCGCCTCCGGCGTCACGGCGGTCGCCTACGAGACCGTCACCGACGAGCGCGGCGGCCTGCCGCTGCTGGCGCCCATGTCCGAGGTCGCGGGGCGGCTCGCCATCCAGGCCGGCGCCACCGCGCTGCAGAAGGCGAATGGCGGCCGCGGCGTGCTGCTCGGCGGCGTGCCGGGCGTGCTGCCGGCCAGAGTGGCCGTCATCGGCGGCGGCGTGGTCGGTCTCAACGCGGCCCGCATGGCGGTCGGCCTCGGCGCCGACGTCACCGTCATCGACCGTTCGATCCCGCGCCTGCGCCAGCTCGACGACATCTTCGCCGGCCGCATCCACACGCGCTATTCGACCGTCGAGGCGCTGGAGGAGGAATGCTTCGCCGCCGACGTGGTGGTCGGCGCCGTGCTCATCCCGGGCGCGGCCGCGCCCAAGCTGGTCAGCCGCGAGATGCTGTCGGGCATGAAGCCGGGCGCGGTCCTCGTCGACGTCGCCATCGATCAGGGCGGCTGCTTCGAGACCTCGCACCCGACCACCCATTCGCAGCCGACCTACGAGGTCGACGGCATCATCCACTACTGCGTCGCCAACATGCCGGGCGCCGTGCCGGTCACCTCGGCGCACGCGCTCAACAACGCCACCCTGCACCACGGCCTGCAGCTCGCCGACCGCGGCCTCAAGGCGATCGTCGACGACCCGCATCTGAGGAACGGCCTCAACGTCCACAAGGGCCGCATCACCAACCGCGCCGTGGCCGAAGCCCTCGGCTACGAGCTGGCCGAGCCCAAGGCCGCGCTGGCCGCCGCCTGAGGCGGCGGATCGGGATGGAGGGGCGTGGCGGGTTTCACCGCGCTCCCGCAGCCCGCAGCGCCTTCACCACCGCGTGGAAGGCGGGCTTGGGCTCGTTGTTCCTGTCGAACAGGCACGGCCGCGCCGAGCTCGCCGGCGTGCGGTGGGCCCAGTGCGAGCCGCCCTGCACGATCCAGTTGTCGTAGTCGGAGATGCCCCAGAACACGAGCCGCTTCACCGCCGGATGCGCCAGCACCGCCGTCAGGTAGCGCTCGTAGATGTCGGCCACCATCGCGTCGCGCGTGGCGACGTCGTCCGGCAGGTCGGAATCGTTGACGTCCATCTCCGACACCCACGCCTCCAGCCCGAGCCTGGCGGCCGAATCGATGAACTCGACCGTTTTTTCCGGAGAGACCGGCAGCTTCGAGTAGAGATGGCTCTGGATGCCGATGGCGTGCACCGGCGTGCCGCGGTCCTTGAGCCTGGCCAGCATCTCCAGCACGCCGATGCGCTTGTTCTCGCACACGCCGGCCGCGCATTCGATCCAGTAGTCGTTGATCGCCAGCCGCGCCGTCGGCGCCATCTCGAGCGCCGTGCGGAAGCAGAAGTCGATGAAGTCGTAGCCGTACTGCCCGACGAGGTAGGTCGTGCGCAGCCGGTCCGTCTCGTCGTCGATCAGCTCGTTGAGCACGTCCCACGTCTCGATCCGCGGATAGCGCGCCATCACCGTGCGGATGAAGCCGCCATAGAGCCGCTTCGTCTCCTCGAACGTCGCGCCGACCGCCCATTCGATCGGCTCCACCGCCCAGTAGAGTGTATGCCCGTGCAGCTTCTGGCCGTTGCGGTCGCAGAACGCGGCGAACTGGTCGACAACGCTGAAATCATAGGGACTTTCGGCGTCGCGCTTGATGTTGGGCGGCTTCATCTGCCATTCGGGCGTGATCACCTCGCAGTGCTTGGCCAGCAGCGCCCGGTATTTCGGATCGGGATCGAGCGAGAACGCGCTGCCGACCTCGATGCCCACCGCCGCCCCCACGTCGCGCAGCGCCGGCAGCTCGCCCGCCTGTCCCCGCGCCACGCTCGCCGGCGTAAGGCAGGCGGCCGCAGCGGCGGCGACGAACTGGCGGCGGTCGAGCATGGCGCGGCTTCCCTGCGGGGCGGCTTGCCGCAGGCGCGGGCCTGCCGTTTACCGCATCTTTGCGGCGCTCATGCTAGGCAGCGCGCCTTAACCAACCGCAAATTGGCCTCTTGCATCCGGCAATCGACTTTATTAACAGGGTATTAACCCTGATTTTCATAAGCTGGCAAAGGAACCGCGAAGGGCTTCGCCTCGGAAATGGTCATCTCGCACACGACACGAAACCGGCTGATCGACCGCCTGCGCCGCATGTTCGGCGGCGTGCCGTGCCGCGTGCAGGCGGCCGCCCTTCCCTGGCGCGTCGGCGAGCATGGCGTCGAGGTCATGCTGGTGACCAGCCGCGGCACCGGCCGCTGGGTCCTGCCCAAGGGCTGGCCGGAGAACGACGAGCCGCTGAGCGAGGCCGCCGCCCGCGAGGCCGCCGAGGAAGCGGGACTGGCCGGCTCCGTCGACGATCGCGAGATCGGCCGCTTCTACTACGGCAAGGAGCTGCCGTCCGGCATGACCATGCGCTGCGAGGTGCGCGTCTTCCCGCTCGCGGTCGACCGCGTCGCCGACAAGTGGCCGGAGCGCAAGAAGCGCCTGCGCGGCTGGTTCAGCCCGGCCGAGGCCGCCCGCCGCGTGCGCGAGCCCGACCTCGGCGAGCTGATCGCCGGCTTTGCCGACAATCCACGGAAAATCGTGGCCTGAAGCCAAGTTTCGCTGCCATTCCAGGCCGCATCCCGCTATGCCCGCCGCCATGGCCGGCATGAGCGGGTGACCGCCGCGCCGTCCGATCCCGACAGCAGGACGAGCGCCGGCCGCAGATGACCGACATTGCCGAGAGCAGCCGCAAGGAAACGCTCGACAAGGACCTCGACAAGATCGTCAACGTCGAGGAGGCCGCCAACCTCGTCGCGCGCGGGCTGGTGGCGCCGGGCTTCGGCCTGCTCTTCCTCGCGCTGACGGCGATCGCCACCGCCTTCTACACCTCGGGCGAGGCCGGCGCGGTGGCGATCGTCGCGGCCGCCGCGATCGGCGCCTACATGGCGCTGAACATCGGCGCCAACGACGTCGCCAACAATGTCGGCCCGGCCGTCGGGGCGCGCGCCATGACCATGCTCGGCGCGCTGGTGATCGCGGCGATCTTCGAGGCCGCCGGCGCGCTGATCGCCGGCGGCGACGTCGTCGAGACCATCTCCAGCGGCATCGTCTCGCCGGCCAGCATCCCCGACGCCGCCACCTTCATCCGCCTGATGATCGCGGCGCTGGTCTCTTCCGCGCTGTGGATCAACCTCGCCACCCTGATCGGCGCGCCGGTCTCGACCACCCATTCCGTCGTCGGCGGCGTGCTCGGCGCGGCGGTCGCCGCGGCGGGCTTCGCGGCGATCGACTGGCCGGTCATCGGCTCGATCGCGCTCTCCTGGGTCGTGTCGCCGCTGCTGGGCGGCATCATGGCCGCGCTCCTGCTCGCCTTCCTCAAGGCCGCCGTCATCTACCAGGACGACAAGATCACCGCCGCCCGACGCTGGGTGCCGCTGCTGATCGCGCTGATGGCGGGCACCTTCGTCGCCTATCTGGCGCTGAAGGGCCTGGCGCACGTCATGCCTCTGGACGAGGGGCGGGTCGCCCTCCTCGGCCTCGGCGTGTTCGCGCTCGCCTGGCTCGCTGCGCGCAAGCATGTCGCGCGCCTGTCGCGCGGCATGGAGAACCGCAACCAGTCGCTGCGCCGCCTGTTCAACCTGCCGCTGATCATCTCGGCCGCGCTGCTCTCCTTCGCCCACGGCGCCAACGACGTCGCCAACGCCATCGGCCCGGTCGCCGCGATCGTCGGCGCCGCGCGCGGCCACACCGGCGCGGAGGCCGTCGCCGTGCCGCTCTGGGTCATGCTGATCGGCGCGGTCGGCATCTCGCTCGGCCTGCTGCTGTTCGGGCCGCGACTGGTGCGCATGGTCGGCGAGCAGATCACGCGGCTCAACCCGATGCGCGCCTTCTGCGTAGCGCTGTCGACGGCGCTCACCGTCATCGTCGCCTCGCAGCTCGGCCTGCCGGTCAGTTCGACCCATATCGCCATCGGCGCCATCTTCGGCGTCGGCTTCTTCCGCGAGTGGTACACCGCCAATTCGCGCCGCCGGCGCGCCTATCTGGAGCGCAAGGTCGCGCGCGACCGCGCCGTCCGCGAGGCCAACGGCACCGCGCCCGTGCGCAACGGCGACGACGCCGAGGACGACCTCGTGCCGGTGTCGCGCGAGGAGGCGATCCGCCGACGGCTGGTGCGCCGCGCCCACGTCACCACCATCGTGGCCGCCTGGGTGACGACGGTGCCGATCTCGGCGCTTCTTGCCGCCGCCATCTTCGCGGCGATCGGCCTGCTCTAGATCTTTCGGGGCCCGTAAGCGGCGAGGAACGCGCCGGCCGCCGCATCGACGGCCTGCGCGATCGCCGCCGCCGAAGGCGGCTTTGCCGCCACCGCATATTGCCGCTCGCGCACCAGCGCGCCGATCGCCATGTCGATGAAATGCAGCGCCGCCCGGGCGGGGTCGGCGCAATCGAGCGTGCCGCGCCGCGTCGCCTCCCGCAGATAGGCCGAGAGCGCCGTCCTGATCGCCAGCGGGCCGGCCCGGTAGTAGCGCTGCGCCAGCTCCGGCATGCGCGCCGCGATCGCGATGATCGTGCGCTGCACCTGAACGATCTCGTCGCTGGTCGTCAGCCGCGCCAGCCGCCGGCCGAAATCACCGAGCGCGGCCGCAGGCTCCGCGCCCGCCTCCAGCGCGCCCGCGAGGTCGCTGAGCTGGCGCGCGCTCTCCTGCTCCAGCAGCGCCTCGAACAGCTCCTCCTTGCTCTTGAAGTAGACGTAGATCGTGCCCTTCGACACGCCCGCCGCGCGCGTGATGTCGTTCATGCTCGCCGCGTCGAACCCCATGTCGAGGAACACGCGGTAGGCGCCGGCAAGGATCTGAGCGCGCTTGCGCGGATCCTCGCCCGCCTGGAATTTCCGCACCCGCGCCCTGCCCGCCGTCTCCGCCACCGCCATGCTCCACAAATAAATCAAACCGAACGGTTCAGTTTGATATTGAAATACGCATCGCGATGGGCTAAGTCAAGCCTCTCAAAATCGAACCGACTGGTTCAATCGAGGAGCAGACCATGGGCGCCGACGAGACACCAGACCTGAACGAAGCGATCATCCCGGCGGCCGAGGGCGGCGCGGAGGCCGGCCCCGGCGGCCTGCGCCGCCTCGCTTTGTGGCTGCGCGCCCTGCCCGCCCAGACCGTCGCCATCCTCGCCGGCGAGCTCGGCCTGCTGCGCCGCTTCCCGCGCTTCGGCCTGGCGGTCGCGGCGATCACGCTGTTCCCCGCCCTCTACCTCGCCATCTATATCGGCGGCGTCTGGGACCCGGCCGCCCGCACCGCCGACCTGCCGGCCGCGATCGTAAACCTCGACCGCGGCACCGACTATCGCGGCCAGCCGGTGAATGTCGGCCGCGACCTCGTCGCGCGGCTCGATGCCCGCACCGACTTCCGCTTCGAGCCATGGAGCGACGCGGACGCCGCGCGGGCCGCCGTGCAGTCGGGGGCGCTCGCCTTCGCGGTCGTCATCCCGGCCGATTTCAGCGCCCAGGCCGTACCCGGCAATGCCGAGGGCGCCGGCCGCATCACGCTGCTCCTGTCGGAAGGCAACAACTACCAGACCGCCGCGATCGCCCGCCGCTTCGTCTCCGAGCTCGGCCATCAGGTCAACGCCACGCTCAACGAGAGCCGCTGGAAGGCCGTCCTCAGCCTCGCCGGCGAATCGGCCGGCAGCCTCGACCGCATGAAGAGCGGCGTCGGCGAGCTGGTCGCGGGCGCCCGCCGCCTCGACGAGGGCGCCCGCGGCTACGGCACCGCCGCCCACCAGCTCGCCGACGGCTTCGGCCAGGTGGCCGAGGCCGTCCGCACCATGGACGGGCGCATGCCGGCCGCCGCCGACCTGAAGAAGCTCAGGGATGGCGCCGCCTCGCTCGCGAGCGGCCAGCGCGAGCTGTCGGGCGGCCTCTCCCGGCTGCAGAACGGGGCTGGCCAGCTCCGCGACGGGCTGAAGGAGATGGAGGACAAGTCGAAGTCGATCCCCTTCGGCGGCGCCCGCGTCTCGGAAGGCGCCGGCAAGCTGGGCGCCGGCGCAGGCCAGCTCCGCTCGGGCCTCGCAAGCGCCCGCCAGGGCAGCAACCGGCTTGCCGCCGGCGCCGACGAGGTCGCGAAGGGCACGGCGACGCTGGTCGACGGCGTCACGGCGCTCGGCGACGGCATCCACACGCTCGCCGCCCGCCTGCCGGCCGACGCGGATCTCGAGAAATTCGGCTCCGGCGCCGATTCGCTGGTCGAGGGCAGCGACCGGCTGCTCGCCGGGCTCGAGCGCCTCGACGCCGCCATCCCCGATGCGATCGAGACGATCGGCGGCTCCGCCGGCGGCCTGGCGAGCTCCGTCGAGCCGCGCATCGAGAACCTCGCGCCCGTTCCCAACAACGGCGCCGCCTTCGTGCCCTCGATGCTGTCCGTCGCCGCCTGGGTCGGCGCGGTCCTGCTCGCCAACATGTTCAACCTGCGCACGATCCGGCAGGAGAATGCAGAGGCGCCCCGCATCGCCAAGGCGCTGGGCAAGTTCGCCCTGCCCGCCGCGGCGGTGCTGGTCCAGGCGCTGTTCCTGGCGCTGTGCATGCGCTTCGGCCTCGGGCTGGAGCCGGTCGACCCGGTCGGCTTCTACGCCACGGCCGCGCTTTCCTCGGTCGCCTTCTTCGCCGTCATCTTCGCCTTCCTGCGAATCGCCGGCGACGCCGGCAAGCTGGTCGCCGTTCTGCTGCTCACCCTCCAGCTCACCGCCGGCGGCGGCATCCTGCCGGCCGAGCTGACCAGCGGCTTCTACCAGGACGTCCACGGCTGGCTGCCCTTCACCTTCGCCATCGAGGCCTTCCGCGCCGCGATCTTCGGCGCCTTCGCGGGCGACTGGCAGACGCCGCTGCGCGCGGTCGCGCTGTTCCTCGCCGGCGGCCTCGCGGTGGCGGTGCTCGTCGGCCGCTGGAAAATCGTGGCCCCCGCCGATTACCGCCCGAGCATCGACATCTGAAGAATGGGCCGCCGGCGGTCGCCGAATCGGCCGCTCATCTCCTGCCGTCGGCGGCCTCGAAATGGCGAATCTGGTCGGCCCGGGCCTTCCGGAACGCGGGACGGTCGGTGATGCGCCGCACATAGGCCTCGCTCGCCGGCCGGTTGCCGAAGGAGCGGACGTCCGGGACCCGCAGCACGTCCGCCATCAGCAGGTCCGCGACCGTGAAGCGGTCGGCCGCGAGCCATTCCCGCTCGCCCAGCACCCTTTCGAGCTGGTCGAGGCGCATGCGCGCCCATCCGGTGAGCTTGTTGTCCTTGTCGCCGGAGATTCGCAGGAACCACCACGGCACGGTGACCATCTCGATCGAATTGAGCGCGGCGATCGTCCATTGCACCGTTTGCGCTTCCCCGGCCGGGTCGCGCGGCATCAGCCTGTCGCTCTTGCGGGCCAGGTGCAGCAGCCCCGCGCCGCTTTCGAACAGCTCCAGCTCCCCGTCGTTCAGGAACGGCACCTGGCCGAACGGCTGGCGCGTCAGATGGTTGGCCTCGCGGCCATCGAACGCGATCGTCCGGACCGCGTAGTCGAGACCGGCCTCCTCGCACGCCCATCTCAGCCTCAGGTCGCGCACGAAGCCGCGCGGGCCTTCGGGCACCCAGTCATAGGTCCAGATGGTCAGCTCGCTCATTCCGCAAGGTCCTTTTCGCCGCTGTTGGTGGATGAGCTTAGGAGGCCGGGAGGCAAAATCAACGCGACGCGCGGCGACCGGACGCTCCGGAAGCCGCGATCGCGCCGGGCTCATGGCCGGCCGGCCGGCACTGTCCACAACCTCTTTTTCCCGGTGGACAAGGGCTCCGCGTCCCCGCAATCCACATTCCTGGCGTACAAGATGTTGGGGGTCACAAAACTTCCGAAAACGCTCCCTTGACGCTTCCGGGCGAGTCGACTTTTATGGGCCATGCACCCCGTTTGACGGGTGTGGCCGGAAGGTTCTTCGTCCGGCCCTGTTTCCCGATCACCATGCGTTCCGGCGGACCTGCCCGCTTTCGCGGCGGGCAAGCGCGTGGCTGTCCTGTGCTGTTTTCCGGGGTTTCGGCGGCTGCGGCCGGTCTGGCGTAAACAGGTTGTTAACACTATATTTAGTGTTTGCGTCGACCATGATCGCAAGATACGGTGACACCCTCTCCATCGGAGAGACTCACCGACATGATGTCGACCGGACTGCCGGCACCGGGCCGGAGGCAACCTTTGCGCGGTCGGCGAGCCGGAAGGAACGGCAGGCGGACGGGAAGAGTTGGGGATGCCCTTCCGGGCTTCGGAAGGGCTTGATGCGGACCGGGCGCCGGCTGCGGGCGGGAGACGAGGACTCCGCCATGCGAAGGCGCTATATTTAGGGACTGAGGGACGAAAATGCGCATTGAACGGCAGTTCACCAGGGAAGGCCGCGGCGCCTATGCGGAGATCGAGTTCCGCAAGGCGGTGAGCGAGATCAGGAATCCGGACGGCTCGATCGTCTTCCGGCTGGCCGACATCGACGTGCCGGCGCAGTTCTCCCAGGTCGCGGCCGACATCCTGGCGCAGAAATATTTCCGCAAGGCCGGCGTGCCCGCCCGCCTGAAGCGTGTCGAGGAGAACGACGTCCCCTCCTTCCTGTGGCGCTCCGTCGCCGACGAGGCCGCGCTCGCCGGGCTGCCGGAAGCCGAGCGCTACGGCTCCGAGACCGACGCCCGCCAGGTCTTCACGCGCCTCGCCGGCACCTGGACGTACTGGGGCTGGAAGGGCGGCTATTTCGATTCGGAGGACGATGCACGTGCCTTCATGGACGAGCTCTCCTACATGCTCGCCACCCAGCGCGTCGCGCCCAACTCGCCGCAGTGGTTCAACACCGGCCTGCACTGGGCCTACGGCATCGACGGCCCCGGCCAGGGCCACTACTACGTCGACCCCTTCACGCAGAAGCTGACGAAGTCGAAATCCTCCTACGAGCACCCGCAGCCGCACGCCTGCTTCATCCAGTCCGTCGCCGACGACCTCGTCAACGAGGGCGGCATCATGGACCTGTGGGTGCGCGAGGCGCGCCTGTTCAAGTACGGCTCCGGCACCGGCTCCAACTTCTCCGCGCTGCGCGGCGAGGGCGAGCGGCTGTCGGGCGGCGGCCGTTCGTCCGGCCTGATGAGCTTCCTCAAGATCGGCGACCGCGCCGCCGGCGCCATCAAGTCGGGCGGCACCACCCGCCGCGCCGCCAAGATGGTGGTCGTCGACGTCGACCATCCCGACATCGAGGAATATATCGACTGGAAGGTGAAGGAGGAGCAGAAGGTCGCCTCCCTCGTCACCGGCTCGCGTATCGTGCAAAAACACCTCGCCGCGATCATGAAGGCCTGCGTCAACTGCGAGGGCCCCGGGGGTAGCAAGCCCGACGACTGCTTCGACCCGGCCATCAACACCGCGCTCAAGCGCGAGATCCGCGCCGCCAAGAAGAGCTTCGTCCCGGAGAACTACGTCAAGCGCGTCATCCAGTTCGCGAAGCAGGGCTACACCTCGATCGAGTTCAAGACCTACGACACCGACTGGGATTCGGAGGCCTATCTCACCGTCTCCGGCCAGAACTCCAACAACTCCGTCTCGCTCAAGGACGACTTCCTGCGCGCCGTCGAGGCCGACGGCGACTGGAACCTTAACGGCCGCCTCACCGGCAAGGTGACGAAGACGCTCAAGGCCCGCGACCTGTGGGAGAAGATCGGCTACGCCGCCTGGGCCTCGGCCGATCCGGGCCTGCACTTCAACACCACGATGAACGACTGGCACACCTGCGTCTCCGCCGGCGCCATCCGGGCCTCCAACCCGTGCTCGGAATACATGTTCCTCGACGACACGGCCTGCAACCTGGCCTCGATCAACCTGCTGACCTACCGCAACCAGGACGGCTCGTTCGACATCGCCCGCTACGAGCACACCGTCCGGCTGTGGACCATCGTGCTCGAGATCTCGGTGATGATGGCGCAGTTCCCGTCGAAGGAGATCGCACGGCTTTCCTACGAGTACCGCACGCTCGGCCTCGGCTACGCCAATATCGGCGGCCTGCTGATGACCTCCGGCATCCCCTACGATTCGAAGGAAGGCCGCGCCATCTGCGGCGCGCTGACCGCGATCATGACCGGCGTCGCCTACGCGACGAGCGCCCAGATGGCCGGCGAGCTCGGCACCTTCCCCGACTACGAGCGCAACCGCGAGCACATGCTGCGGGTCATCCGCAACCACCGCCGCGCCGCCCATGGCGAGGCCGGCGGCTACGAGAAGCTGTCGGTCGCCCCCGTCCCGCTGGTCGCCGCCGACTGCCCGCAGCCGGCGCTGATGGAGCATGCCGCCAGGGCGTGGGACGACGCGCTCGCCCTCGGCGAGAAGCACGGCTACCGCAACGCGCAGGCGACCGTGATCGCGCCGACCGGCACGATCGGCCTGGTCATGGATTGCGACACGACCGGCATCGAGCCCGACTTCGCGCTGGTGAAGTTCAAGAAGCTCGCCGGCGGCGGCTACTTCAAGATCATCAACCGCGCCGTGCCCGAGGCGCTGCGCACGCTCGGCTATTCAGAGGCCCAGATCGCCGAGATCGAGGCCTATGCGGTCGGCCACGGCAATCTGAACCAGGCGCCCGGCGTCAACCCCGGCTCGCTGCGGGCCAAGGGCTTCACCGACGAGAAGATCGCGGCCCTCAACGCCGCGCTCAAGTCGGCCTTCGACATCAAGTTCGTCTTCAACAAGTGGACGCTCGGCGAGGATTTCTGCAAGGACGTCCTCAAGCTCACCGACGAGCAGTTGAACGACTTCTCCTTCGAGATGCTGCCCGCGCTGGGCTTCTCGAAGAAGGAGATCGAGGCCGCCAACATCCATGTCTGCGGCGCCATGACCCTCGAAGGCGCGCCCTTCCTCAAGGCGGAACACCTGCCGGTGTTCGACTGCGCCAATCCCTGCGGCAAGATCGGCAAGCGCTACCTCTCGGTCGAGAGCCACATCCGCATGATGGCGGCGGCGCAGCCCTTCATCTCGGGTGCCATTTCCAAGACGATCAACATGCCCAACGAGGCGACCGTCGAGGACTGCAAGAACGCCTACATGCTGTCGTGGAAGCTGGCGCTGAAGGCGAACGCCCTCTACCGCGACGGCTCCAAGCTCTCCCAGCCGCTCAACGCCTCGCTGATCGCCGACGAGGACGAGGACGACGCGATCGAGGAGCTGATGGCGGCCCCTGCGGCGCAGCAGGCCGTGCAGGTCACCGAGAGGATCGTCGAGCGCGTCATCGAGCGCCTCGTGCGCGAGCAGGAGAAGCTGCCGTCGCGGCGCAAGGGCTACACCCAGAAGGCCAAGATCGGCGGCAACACCATCTTCCTGCGCACCGGCGAGTACGATGACGGCCGCCTCGGCGAGATCTTCATCGACATGAACAAGGAGGGCGCGACGCTGCGCGCGCTCCTCAACAACTTCGCCATCGCGATCTCGCTCGGCCTGCAATACGGCGTGCCGCTCGAGGAATATGTCGGCGCCTTCACCTTCACCAAGTTCGAGCCGGCCGGCATGGTGATCGGCAACGACGCCATCAAGTCGGCCACCTCCATCCTCGACTACGTCTTCCGCGAGCTGGCGATCAGCTATCTCGGCCGCCACGACCTCGCCCATGTCGACCAGTCGGACTTCTCCTCGACCCCGCTCGGCCGCGGCATCCAGGAAGGCAAGTCGACGCCCTTCTCCAAGGGCCTGACGCGCGGCGCCTCGCCGGTGAAGCTGGTCTCCGGCGGCACCGACCCGAAGGGGTTCGGCGGCGGCTCCGGCGCATCCGCCCCGGTCCGCGCAGCCCCCACCGCCTCCGGCGGCTCCAACGTGCGCGCCATCGCGACGGGCGCGGTGGTGACGGCGCTGAAGCCGGCCGCGGGGCTGGCCGAGGAGCCGGTCGCCTTCCGCCGCGACTACGAGGAGCGGGCGAAGGAACTCGCCGAGGACATCGCCTTCGAGGAAGCCGCCGACGCGGCCTCCGAGACCGTCTCCGGCGCCGATGCCTCCCCTGCCCGCGCGTCCGGCCTGTTCAGCGACGACGCGGCGCGCGAAGCGGCCGAAGCCAAGAAGCTCGAAGCCGCCCGCCGCCAGCAGGCGGTCATCCAGGGCTACACCGGCGACATGTGCTCCGAATGCTCCAACTTCACCATGGTCCGCAACGGAACGTGCCTGAAGTGCGAGACCTGCGGGTCGACGAGCGGGTGCTCGTGAAGAAGGCAGCGCGCCGACATCCGGCCCGTCCTTGAGCCTTTATAACTGAGTTCCCGTCCCGGGCGTGTCCCTCGCGCCCGGGATATGCTTTTCCAGAGAACGAAGGCGCATCGCCGCCATTCGACAACTTGGGCGCAGCCGCATCGCCACGATTGGATTGACCAAAACGCCCCTCCCTTCGTCATCCTAGGGCGAAGCCGGAGCAAAGCGGAGGCGCGGACCCTGGGATCCATGCCTGAACATGGCGGTCAGGTGAGGCGGCGAAGGAAGAGCCTCCGCTCTGGACCGCCGCACACTTGTCAGCATTACGGCATGGATCCTCCGGGCAGGCCCCAGGATGACGAAGCGGAGAGGGCAGCGCATCACCGCCGGTATCCCTGGCAACTCAATTGCTCGGTCCCCGCAACGTAACGGCGAAAATTGCCGAACCTCATATCCTTGTGGCGAGGGCAGCATCCATTCCGCTTGTGCGGCTTGCACAACAGACACCCTGCCCGCGCGGCCTTCGGCCGCTTGCGCTTGTGATGCATGAGAACCTCCGTTGATCCGGTGCGCCCCTAGTGGCGCACGCGTATCTTCCGGAAGTCTTCGGAGTGCGTGATCATGTCGCAAATGTAGGCGATCACACCGCAGCGGTCGAGCGCCCCTCCCCGCACGCGTCATCCCGGAACGAGACGCGAGCGCAGCGAGCGGGTCGTATCCGGGACCCATTCCGTGACATTGGCGAGGTCACGGAATGGGTCCGGCTCGCGGTCGCTTCGCTTCCTTGGCCGGGATGGCGCGGTGTCGAGCTTGGCGCCAGCACGCCGGGCGTGGATAAACCGCGCTGCCGGCTCCGCCCAACCCCTTGCCCCGACTGCCGATTGCCGACTGCCGACTGCCGCGTCTGTCCCCGCCTCCCCGCCTCTCCCCTATACTCGGCCCCGCTCCTTTCGCGGGAACGCCGGTCATGACGGTGGTCGTGCGGAAAGGAGACGGCGCCTCCGCCCGGTTCCCGTAAGGCCGGTCCGGGGACGCCGCGCCCAGGGGTTCCCCCTCGGCCACTACGGGCCGGGCGTGACGGACGGTTCACTAGAACCCTGCGGAGCCTCTCAAGGGCGAAGCGGGGGGAAGCGGAACGGGCGCGGTGAAAAGTCGCCGGACGGGCGGCCGCGAGGCCGCACACTATCTGCTTACGAGCGACCCAACGGCCGCCCGTCTTCCCACCTTCGGGTGGGTGTTCTTTGACAATGGCCAGACCGGAAACGGGGCGTGGCGACGAAGATGATCGACCGGCCGAAGGCCGAGGCGGCGACCGCCGGCCACCGGTCGTCCGGCGCCCCCGCGGAGGGCCAGCGAGCATAGCGAGCGATGCGGCCCGTGAGCGAAGGAAGACCCACCCCTTCACCCCTCCACCGACTTCCGCAGCGCAGCGTTGAGCTTGCCGATGGTCTGCGCCGCGGCTCGCCGCTCCGCCTCGCTCCAGCCCTCCAGCATGGCGCCGATGCGGGCGAGGCGCCGGGCGCGCATCTCGGCGGCCGCGGCGATGCCCTGCGCGGTCGCCTCGACAACGAAGGAGCGCGCGTCGGCGGGGTTGCGGCGCTTGCGCACCAGCCCGGCCTTCGCCATCGCCGCCACCTGCCGCGTCGCGGTGGAATCGTCGAGCAGCAGCAGCCGGGCGATCGCGCCGACCGGCTGCGGCCCCTCCGCCTCGATCAGCCGCAGCAGCAGGTAGGCCGCGCGGTCGAGCGGATAGGCGCGCTTGCGCTGCACCGCCTCCAGCGTGCGGGCGAGCAGCGTGATCTCGTCCTCCAGCGCGCCGACCGCCCCGGCCTCGTCCCGTCCTGCCGTCATCCCGCTTCCTCCTCGCACCCGTCGCGGCCGCGCGCACCGCCGCCCGGCACATATCCGAGCCGTGCAACGCCGCACACCAGCCCTGCAATACACGCACTTGCGCGCGGCCGGAAATCATTTATCTGTATCATACAGGTATTTTCCGGAGACACCCCCATGAGTTCCGCAAGCCCCGCCGCGGCGGGCACGCCGCATTTCCTCGACCAGCCCAAGGCCGTCTGGGCGACCGCCTTCGCCTGCGTGGTCGGCTTCATGAGCATCGGCCTTGTCGACCCGATCCTGGTCGCCATCGCCAGGGGGCTGGACGCCACGCCGGCGCAGGTCTCGCTGCTGTTCACCAGCTATTTCGCCGTCACCTCGGTGATGATGCTGGTCACCGGCTTCGTCGCGAGCCGGCTCGGCGGCAAGAACACGCTGCTTTTGGGCGCGGCCCTGATCGTCGTCTTCGCCGGGCTGGCCGGCACCTCGACCTCCATTCCCGAGCTCGTCGGCTACCGCGCCGGCTGGGGCCTCGGCAACGCCTTCTTCGTGGTCACCGCGCTGTCGGTGATCGTGGCGTCGTCGCGCGGCGGCACGATGGCGGCGATCCTGATGTACGAATCGGCGCTCGGGCTGGGCATCTCGGCCGGCCCGCTGCTCGGCGCCGTGCTCGGCGACATGTCGTGGCGCTACCCGTTCTACGGGACCGCCACCCTGATGGCGATCGGCTTCGTCGCGATCTTCCTGTTTCTCGGCAAGACCCCGCCGCCGGCCCAGAAGATCGGCCTGTCGGACCCGATCCGCGCGCTCAACCACCGCGGCCTGGCGACGGTCGCGGGGAGCGCCTTCTTCTACAACTACGCCTTCTTCTCCGTGCTCGCCTTCGTGCCCTTCGTGCTGCAGATGTCGGCCTACACGATCGGCGGCATCTTCTTCGGCTGGGGCGTGCTGCTCGCGCTGTTCTCGGTCGTCGTCGCGCCGAAGCTGCAGTCGCGCTTCTCCGGGCTGAAGCTGCTGACCTCGATGCTGGTGCTCTTGGCGCTGGTGCTGGTGGCGATCGCCTTCGGCTCGCGCGAGGTGGTCATCGCGGCGGTCGTGCTGTCGGGCGCCATCATGGGCGTCAACAACACGATCTACACCGAGATGGCGCTGGAGATCTCGCCCTCGCCGCGCCCGGTCGCCTCGGCCGGCTACAATTTCGTGCGCTGGTTCGCCGGCGTCGTGGCGCCCTTCGCCGCGCCCAAGATCGCCGAATATGCCGGCAGCACCGTGACCTTCCTGGTCGCGGCCGCCGCCGCCCTGCTGGCGATCGGCGTGCTGCAGGCGCGCCGCGCCGACCTCGGCCGCTTCGCCGGCCCGCACGAGGAGGAGATCGTCTCCGAGGTCACCGCTTCCTCGACGCCGTGAGCTCGCCGGCGGGCGGTTCCCGGCGGACCGCCCGCGTCAGCCATCGCGCACGGACGGGCTTCAAAATTTCGACGAAATCGGCTCCCTTACCATGCGGCAGCCTTCGGGCGTCTCAGGCAACAAGGGAGTAAACATGCGCTTCTTCATCCATCTGGCCGCAGCGGCCGCGATCGCAGCTCTGGCCGCCGCGCCGGCATTCGCCGCCGACAAGATGCAGCTCACGCCGGGCGCGGTCGAACAGATCGACACGGCCGCGAAGCTGACCAACTACGGCATCGACCGCAACGACCCGCTGCTGCTGCTCGCCGCGGCGAAGCTGCTCTCCGGCCTCGATGCCGACGCCGCCCCCGTCGCCGCCCCGATGGGTCCGGCCGACCTGATCGCCAAGGCGAAGGATCTCGCCAAGGGCGACGCGGCGATCGGCGCGCTGGCCGACCAGGTCCAGGGCGAGGCCTCGCGCGGCCTCTGCTACGGCCCCGGCACCGTCTACGGCTGCTTCTGACGCAATCGCGGGCGGCGCCCCTCGAAGGCGCCGCCCGCGATTGACCCGGCCGCCGCCCTCTGGCCAGATGCGGGCCTCGCGAGGGGGAAGGATTTGCCGGAACTGAAGACCTGGAGCCTGGTCGTCGCGCCGTCCGACTGCGACCTGCTGGGCCACATGAATGTCGGCCGCTACCTCGCCGCTTGCGGCGACGGCGTCTTCGCGCTGCAGGGCGCGCTCGGGCTGACGGCCGACGATATCCGCTCCGGCCGTCGCCTCTCCTTCGCCGTCGTCCACATGGAAAGCGACTTCAAGGCCGAGCTGCACCTCGGCGAGGCCGTCCACCTGACCAGCGGCGTGGTCGAGGTCGGCCGCCGCAGCGCGATCTTCCGCCACCGCATGTGGCGCACCGAGACCCGCGAGCTGTGCTTCGAGGCGACGTTCAAATGCGTCATGATGGACCTCGTCGCCCGCCGCGCCACCGAGGTGCCGCAGGACGTGCGCGAGGCGGCGCTGGCCTACGCGATCGACTGACCGCGCCCTACCCCGCCACCTTGCCGATCCAGCGCCACCAGGTCGCCTCGTCGCCGCGGAAGACGTTCAGGTCGATGTGATTGCCGACGCCCTGCGACAGGCCAGAGCCCGAATACTGCCAGAACACCCAGTCGCGACCGGGATATCGCTTCGATGGATGCGCGGCCACGGAGCGCAGCCAGAACGGGTGGTTCGGGAACGCGCCCTTGAGGTTGTCCTCGTAGAAATCCGGCGCCGTGTAGATGATCGGCCGCTGGCCGTAGTGCCGCTCGAGCTTGTCGAGGAAGACCTGCATTTTCTCCAGCACCGTCGCGCGCGAGGGCCGCGTCTTGCAGCTCGACATGTGGTTCCACTCGACGTCGAGCACGGGCGGCAGCGCGCCCTTCACCTTCGGCACGTTGCGGATGAACCAGGCGGCCTGCTCGGCGGCGCTCCGGCACCAGTAGAAGAAATGGTAGGCGCCGCGGCGGATGCCGGCCGCATGCGCGCCGTTCCAGTTCGCCGTGAACATCGGGTCGAGATGGTCGCCGCCGTCGGTCGCCTTGATGTAGGCGAAGTTGGCGCCCTGGCTGCGCAGCGTCTGCCAGTCGATCTCGCCCTGCCAGCGCGACACGTCGACGCCGTGCACGGCGTGGTCGTGCGGCGAGGCGCGGCCGAAATTGATCGGCTTGGCATCGCGGAAACGGCTGCGGTAGAGGCCGCGCCGCGACGGCTCGAAGGCCTCGGCCTTCGGCCCCGGGGACACGGGATTGCGCGGCGCGAGCATGGCCACCTGCTGCAGCGCCTCGCCCGCGGGTCTGGCCTCGATCAGCGGCGTCATGCCGGCCTCGGTGACGTGCGAGGTGTCGCTCGCCACAGCGACCGCAGGAACCGGCGCCGGCACGGCCGGACGGCCGATCGAGCTGGTGATCTCGCGCGAGGGTTTCAGCGCGGCGTCCACGCTCGCGCCCGTGGTGCAGGCGGCGGCGAGGCAGAGCAGGGCAAGCCCGGTGGCGGTAGGAAGCAACAGACGCATGGAACGGATACGCGGCACGAACTGGAACTGACCGGGGATCCCTCCCCGCACGAACGCGCATCCTGCACCGCAAAACGCGAATAAAGTTTGAATCACATCTTAACCATGCGCCTGCGCGGGCCTGCCCGCCGGAACATCGCCGGCGCGCCGTCGTTGGGCGGGCGAACCCACCGACAGGAGCAGGAGAAAGCCATGCACGACATTTCCGGCAAGCGCGTCGCCATCCTCGCCACCAACGGCTTCGAGCAGTCCGAGCTCGAAGTGCCGCTGGCGAAGCTGCGCGAGGCGGGCGCGACGGTCGAGGTGGTCTCGCTGAAGCCCGGCGAGATCAAGGGATGGGACAAGAAGGACTGGGGCCGCGCGGTCAAGGTCGACCGCACGCTCGACGAGGCGAGCCCGGCCGACTACGACGCGCTTGTGCTGCCCGGTGGCCAGATGAACCCGGACACTCTGCGCGCCGAGAAGAAGGCGCTCGACTTCGTCAGGGCGTTCTGGAACGACAGCAAGGTGGTCGGCGCCATCTGCCACGCGCCCTGGCTGCTCGCCGAGACCGGCATCGCCGAAGGACGCCGGCTCACCTCCTATCATTCGATGAAGACCGACATGGTCAATGCCGGAGCCCGCTGGGAAGACAGCGAGGTGGTGACCGACCAGGGGCTGGTCACCAGCCGCAACCCGGGAGACCTCGACGCCTTCTGCGAGAAGCTCTCAGAGGAGATCCGCGAAGGCCGCCACCAGCGCCGCGCGGCCTGAGCCGGCGAAACGATCCTCAACCCCGGCGCGGACGCTCCGCGCCGGGAACCTTCGTGTGTCCCCTCGCGTTCAGGAAGCGCATTTCAACCAAGGCCTTTTGAAGCGAGGGGTTCATGTCCGTCGTCGTCAGCATCCTGATCACGTTTCTCGTCATCATCCTGGTGCTCTATCTGGTCCAGCGCCTGCCGATCGACGGCCGCGTCCGCCAGATCGTGCAACTGATCGTCGTCATCATCGGCATCGTGTCGCTGCTGCGCTATCTCGCCGTATTCTGAGCGCGTCAGCCTTCGAGGCAGCCCGCGTCGAGATCACCGGCCGCCGTCAGGCCGGCGAGCGCGAGCGTCAGGTCGAACTCCGCGACCATGTTGCGGATCACCTCGCGCACGCCCGCCTCGCCGGCCAGCGCCAGCCCGTAGGCATAGGGCCGGCCGAGCAGCACGGCGCGGGCGCCGAGCGCCAGCGCCTTGGCGACGTCGGCGCCCGACCGCACGCCCGAATCGAGCAGCACCGGCACGTTGCCCGCGGCGGCCACGACCGCCGGCAGCAGGTCCAGCGTGCCCGGTTCGCCGTCGACCTGCCGGCCGCCATGGTTGGAGAGCACGATGCCGTCGACGCCCTCCTTCGCCGCCCGCGCCGCGTCGGCCGGATGGCGCAGCCCCTTGAGCAGGATCGGCAGCTTCGTCATCGCGCGCAGCCGCGCGATGTCGCTCCATTCGAGGTTGGGCCGCGAATAGGTCGCGGTGAAATAGGCCGCGGCCGCGCGCATCTGCGAAAGGCTCAGGCCGAACTCGCGGCCCTTGCCGCGCAGGACAAGCGCGGTCTTCACGATGCCCGCACCCTTCGGCCTGAAGCCGGTCTCGGGCGGGCTCTGCGGGATCTTCGCGCGGAACACCGGATCGGAGAGATATTGCGCCAGGCCCATGCCGCGCAGGAACGGCAGGTAGCCGAGGTCGAGGTCGCGCGGCCGCCAGCCGAGCAGCGTCGTGTCGAGGGTGAGCACGATCGCCTCGCAGCCGCAATTCTCCGCGCGGCTGACCAGCGAGCGCACGAACTCGTCGTCGCTCGACCAGTAGAGCTGGAACCAGCGCGGCATCTTGCCCATCACCGCCGCGCAGTCCTCCATCCGCACGGAGGCCTGGTTGGAGAAGACGAAGCCGACGCCTTCCGCGGCGGCCGCGCGGGCCACCGCGAGGTCGGCCTCGCGGTGCGCCATCTCCAGCACGCCGATCGGCGCGAGCAGGAAGGGCGCGCGGTGCGTGCGGCCGAACAGTTCGATCGACAGGTCCGCGCGCGCCGGCGCGCCGCGCCCGCGCGGCCCGAACCGCCCGCCGCGCGAGGGCGCCCGGGTGGGCGGCCCGCGCCCCCCCCGGGCCGGCCCCGCCGCCGATATGGGCGGCCGCCTGCCGGCTCATCGCGGCGAGCGCCCGGCCCTCCAGCTCGGCCGGCGCGACCGGCACGGCCGGCCGGGCGCCGCCCGCGCCGGTGACGTAGATCTCGGTCTGGCGCGTGCGCCCCGGCCCCGGCAAAGCCGCCTCGGCCGCCGCCTTGTCCACCTTGACGGCCGCCTTGCGCTTGCGCTTCGCCGCCGTCTCCGCCTTGCCGGTCTTGCTCGCTGCCATGCCGTCCTCCTGCCGCGAAAGACTAGGTCAGGCCGGGACGGGCATCAATTGCCGAGCAGCAGCCGCTCGCCGACATGCAGGAGCAGGCCCGCCAGCCCGCCGATCACCATGCCGTTGAAGCGGATATATTGCAGGTCGCGGCCGATGTTCAGCTCGACGAGCCGCGTGAGCTGGCCGAGGTCCCAGGCCTTCACCTGATCGGAGATGAAGCGCGCCACGCCGCTCTTCTGGCTCTCGACGAAGGAGGCGAGCGCAATGACAAAACCCTCGTTCATGTCGGCCCTGA
>Ga0066256_1001839_pt1 | contig 26290 bp, 27 predicted proteins | sample ThiBio_1000_biof_FD_87107 | JGI IMG/M metagenome (GOLD analysis project Ga0066256, IMG submission 87107) | Wastewater bioreactor microbial communities from Cape Town, South Africa - Thiocy_expt_1000_biof (version 2) | ecosystem: Engineered > Bioreactor > Thiocyanate-remediating >... | reverse complement strand
GGGTTACTCGACTGGGGACACGCCATGGTGCGGAGCCTATTGTTAAGGATACCGATCCTCGTGGTCGTCCGATTTATTGGATTGGATTACCTGGTAAAGAGGCGGATGCCGGCCCTGGCACAGATTTTTGTGCCGTGGCGGAACATTGCGTTTCGATCACGCCACTTCATCTGGATATGACCCATTATAAAATTTTTGATCAATTATCGGATTGGTTAGTCGGAGTTAATTTAACCTCATGAGTGCCACATGATAAGCGCATGGTTCCTTCGCAGCACGAACGTTGCATTAATATTTTTCTTGGTAAGCTGTGGCTCTAATCTTGCGCCTGTCGCTGAATCGAGATGGCAATCTTCATATCGTAAGGCTGCCGTGCACATTGTGCAGCGTGGTGATACGCTCTATTCTATTGCTTTTCGTTATGATACAGATTTCCGCAGCTTGGCACGATTAAATCACATCGACGCCCCTTATCGGTTGCGTATAGGGCAAAGAATTTATTTTAGTAGGCATTTAAAACCATCAGTATCGTCGCCCGTAAGATCATCAAGAAATCAGCGTTCATGGGTGAATACCCGTAAGCTGCCTATGGTGTATTCGCCGCGAAATCGTTATGCACACAGCGGTCGCGGATGGTTATGGCCTGTGAGCGGTAAAGTCGTTGCAAATTTTATACCTGCTCAAGGTAAAAAAGGTATAAATATTGCATGTAGAAAAGGCGAGAAAGTTCGAGCATCGGCGGCAGGTACAGTTGCTTATGCAGGTAACGGGCTTGCAGGCTATGGGAATCTTATTATTATTAAACATAATAATGAATTTCTAACTGCTTATGGAAATAATGCTAAAATTAATGTTTCAGAGGGTCAGCAAGTAAAGGCTGGACAAGTAATTGGTGAGGCAGGAGTTGTCGATCATCGCTACATAGGTGTTCATTTTGAAATCAGGAAAGCTGGAACTCCAGTCAACCCATTGAATTATTTGCAAAAAGGTTGACAGGAAGCTATGAGTTATAGCAACAATAAGAGTGCTGTATCAGTAACGTTGCAGCTCGTCATGTTTGTAAGGGATTTCGTGATGAGATGACAACCTGTAAAGGTGATGTAAATCTTGAACACGGCTAAACAGAACAGGTGAAAATCATGCAAGATGACGAAGAGTCAATTAAAAGCGCTGAAATCAAGGAGGAAGAGTGGTCTGAACCAGATGATGATTCTCTTTTGATTGAAGAGGAAGAGCTCCATACAATTACAGAAGAAGTGGAGGATTTTCCTGATTTTTCGGATGATGAGGCATTTCCCACATTTGGTCGGGGAAAAAATACCCTTAAGGCTATGGATGCAACTCAATTATACCTTGGCGAAATAGGCTTTTCCCCTCTACTTAGTGCAGAGGAAGAGGTTCACTATGCCACTTTGGCATTAAAAGGTGATATTGCTGCGCGTAAAAAAATGATTGAATCCAATTTACGCTTGGTTGTAAAAATTGCACGCCGCTATTTAAATCGTGGTCTGCCTTTATTGGATTTAATTGAAGAAGGAAATCTGGGACTGATGAAGTCAGTAGAGAAATTTGATCCTAAGCGGGGTTTTAGGTTTTCTACTTATGCTACTTGGTGGATACGTCAGACAATTGAGCGGGCAATAATGAATCAAACACGTACGATACGTTTGCCTATCCATGTCGTTAAGGAATTAAACGTTTATTTGCGTGCAGCACGGCAATTAACTCAAAAGCTGGATCATGAGCCTTCTCCAGAGGAAATAGCGGAGCTTGTAGATAGGCCCTTAGAGGATGTGCAAAAGCTTTTAGGGCTTAATGATAAAGTTACTTCCGTAGATACACCCATTGGCTTTGATGAAAATAAATCCTTGCTGGATACGATCGCTGATGAGAATAGTGTTAATCCTGCGGAACTATTAACGAATGAAAACTTAAGACAACATATTGAATCCTTACTTGATAAATTAACTGAAAATCAGCAGCAAGTGATTGCGCGTCGATTTGGTTTGCGAGGATTTGAAAAAGCAACGCTTGAAGATGTGGGTAAAGAAATTGATTTAACTCGAGAGCGCGTGCGGCAAATCCAAGTTGAAGCGTTAAAAACCTTGCGTAGCTTGCTTGAAAAAGTAGGACTGACTCAGGAAGATTTATTTTAATTCATCACGCTCTGGGTGGCGCCACATCCAGAGCACCTTTAAAAATCGTTCTGTGCTGAGAAAACAGGACATGGCCTTAACAGTTTTAGTTCTAACCTTTGAATTCGGCTTTTAAACTCTGCCAACAGTGACTGTAGTTACTTTGCCGCTCTGGTCTTGACATCGCTTGTTCCGTTACTTCCCAGACATCACGTGATTCGAACATGAAGGCTAACGTATTCAAATAAGTTTCTGGTTGCAGGGTGCGGCGCGTTGCCGCTGCATAACTATCAGCATCTGGGCCATGTCCTATCATGCAGTTGTGAATACTGACCCCGCCCACCGAGAAACCTTCTTTTTTAGCATCATAATCGCCCTCAATTAGCCCCATAAACTCATTCATATAATTGCGATGGTAATAGGGGGGTCTGAAAGTATGTTCTGCTACCATCCAGCGCGGAGGAAATATGACAAAATCCAAATTAGCTATACCTGGAGTATCGCTCTCCGAGGTGAGGACGGTGAAGATAGAGGGATCGGGATGATCAAAGCTTACGGTATTAATGGTATTGAAGAGACTTAAATCATAGCAATAAGGTGCATAATTACCATGCCATGCGACCACATTAAGGGGGGAATGCCTCATTGATGTCTGCCAGATACGTTGTTGAAATTTTGATATGAGCAAAACGTCTCGCGCTTCGGAGTCTTCATAGGCTGCAACAGGATACTTAAAATGACGCGGGTTTGCCAGACCATTGGCGCCAATGGGTCCCAACTGGGGTAGGGTTAAAGGAGCTCCGCTATTTTCGCACAAATAGCCTTTAGCAGATGTATTGAGTAATTCCATACTAAATTTTATCCCTCGTGGGATGACTGCAATCATTCCAGGGAAAATATTTAATATTCCCATTTCTGTGTGCAGGTTAATCTCTCCATGGAAAGGGACAAATAATAATTCTCCATCGTGGTTCACAAAGTAACGCTCCTCCATCGACTGGTCGCAGGCATAAAGGTACGCATTAAGGTGGGGCGTTTTGGAGATGTGAAATATTCCGTCAATAAAATCTTTGCCCTGAATTTGCTCTATAAAAGGAGACCAACGCCATGGATTTGGCGGTTGATCTGGATGGCATAAATCAACCCATTGATTATCATAAAGTGAAGCATCCCCTTGCACAACTGAGGGAAGGATTCGGTATAACCAACTATGAATATTCAAATGCCGAGGTCGTGTGAAAGACGTACCATTGATCTGTTCAGCATATAACCCTAAGCTGCACTGTTGTGGTGAATTTTGATTGGTGGGTAAGGCCCCAGGAACTGCTTCTGTTTGATGATAGTTACCAAAGCCATGCATATACATCTTAAATCTCCTTAAAGACCATACCTTTTATTTAAGTTTGCCATGAAAACACTATGAGGTATACCCTTTAACCTTAAGGGCTTAGACGGTGAGGCTGCTGAAAACTGCTGGATGAGTGAAGCTTTTTTAAAATAAAGTCGGTATAATTTCCGACAATTTTAATTGTGTCGAGGTCATCATGGCAGGTCATAGTAAATGGGCTAATATTAAATTCCGTAAAGGTGTTCAGGATGCAAAACGAGGAAAGATTTTTACCAAATTAATTCGTGAAATCACGGTCGCAGCCCGTATGGGTGGCGGTGAAGAATCAGCTAATCCCAGATTGCGGGATGCAGTAAAAAAAGCACTAACGAATAATATGAAGCGCGATACGATTGATAATGCCATCAAGCGAGGTGTTGGTGGGCAGGATGGCGAGGCTATGGTCGCTATGCGCTACGAAGGTTATGGTCCTGGCGGAATTGCGGTGTTAGTGGATTGTCTATCCGATAATAAAAACCGCACAGTGTCTGAGGTGCGCCATGCATTCACCAAGAATGGAGGGAATTTAGGAACCGATGGTTCCGTTGCTTACATGTTTATAAATCAGGGTGAAATCCTGATGGCTCCAGGACTCACTGAAGAGCATGTTATGGAAGTTGCCATTGAGGCAGGCGCAGATGATGTTTCTACTGTGGATGGACAATTAGAAATTATTACTCCTGTTGAGGCTTATCACAGTGTTTTAAACGCACTGCAAGAGGCAAAGTTAGACGTGGAGCAATCTCAACTCACCATGCGGGCTCAGAATTTAGTGCCTATAGATGATGAAGCGGCGCAAAGTTTAATGAAACTTATCGATATGTTGGAAGATTTGGATGATGTGCAGGAAGTATATAATAACGCACAATTTTCTGATCAATTTCTCGATTCAATGTGATGACCTTAATTCTTGGTATTGATCCCGGCTCTCGCGTAACGGGTTATGGCATCATTAAACAGCAAGGACAACTGCTTGAGTACATTGATAGTGGCTGTATTCGTACCACCGTGGAAGCCGTATTGAGCCATAGATTATTGCAAATTTATAATGGTATCTGTCAGCTCATGGATGAGTACGCGCCTACAGAAGTGGCAATAGAGCAAGTTTTCTTGCATCAAAATCCCAGTTCTGCGCTTAAATTGGGGCATGCACGGGGTGTAGCCATGGTTGCTGCCGCCTCACATCGGGTAAATGTTAGCGAATATTCAGCTCGCGAAATTAAACAAACAGTTGTAGGTTATGGCGCAGCAGAGAAAAAGCAAGTAAGTCATATGGTGGTGCAATTGTTGTCGTTGAATAAAGCCCCTCAAAGTGATGCAGCGGATGCATTAGCAATTGCCATATGCCATAGTCGCATGCGCTCTGGTCTTATCGCAGCGGCTTTAAATACGATTAATTTACGGAGAGGAAAAAGATGATTGGTTGGTTACGGGGCCAAGTGATGGATAAAAACCAACCTGGTCGGTTGGTACTGGATGTAAATGGAGTAGGCTACGATGTGGAAACTTCACTCAATACTTTTTTTCAGATTGAGGCAACACAAGGACTAATAGGTTTACATATCCATACGATTGTGCGAGAAGATGCGCTTCTTCTTTATGGCTTTAAAGAACAAGAAGAACGTGAATTATTTCGAGCTTTAATCAAAGTAAATGGTGTTGGTCCAAAATTGGCGATAACCATGCTCTCCAGTATAACGCCACAAGAATTCATTCAATGTATTCGTCAAGAGAATGCGGCTTTTTTAACTAAATTACCCGGAATAGGTAAAAAAACAGCTGAACGCCTGGTTATAGAAATGAGAGATAGTATCAAACAGTTTGGTGATTCTATTGAGGGATCTTTGTATCGTCCGCAAAACAAACGCAATGATCAAGATGAAGCTGCCAGCGCGCTTGAGGCATTAGGCTATAAAGCACAAGAAGCAGCCAAGGCGATTAAAAAAATTGATGATGGCCAGAAAACTTGTGAGCAATTAATTCGTGAAGCATTGCAAATTTTGGCGAAACGTTAAGCTATGGTTAATTAATGAAAAGGTTTAAATTGCAATATGGTTTGGTATACGCACACGAACAATTAGCCCAGTTCCTTCTGATGGTGTATCAAGCTCCACGCGTCCACCGTGGAGATCGCAAATCTGCTGTACGATGGCTAAACCAAGGCCACTGCCTGGGCTTTTGTTGCCCAAGACCCGAAAAAAACGTTCAAATACACGCGTTCTCAATTCAGGAGGAATACCCGGGCCATTATCTGCCACCTCAAAAATAACTTCATCAGATGCATCTTTATTAAGACGCACTATGATATGACCGTGCTCATTACAATAACGTATTGCATTATCCACGAGATTTCGCACCAGGATGCCAATTGCAGTGGCATTACAATAAAGCATTAATTGTTCCTGATCGGTAATAAATTCTAAATCAATATGCTTTTCTAAAGCTGTAGGTGCAAGCATTGCTAGAATTTCACGTATTAATCGGCTTAATTGAACCTCATCTTTTTCATCAATTTGTGCCGCTTCAGGAACCAGGCGACTCATAGTCAATAATTGTTGAACAATATGCGTGCTGCGATTTACGCTAGCAATAAGTTTTTGTAAGGCTTTATTCTTCTCATCCAGATCACGAGTATGCAAGGCAACCTGTGCTTGAGTTTTGAGTGCAGCAAGAGGGGTTCTTAATTCATGGGCTGCATCGGCGGCAAAACGCTTTTCACGTTCAAAGCCTTCTTTTAAGCGATAAAAAAGTTTGTTCAATTCATCAATAACCGGTTTGATTTCTTCAGGGACCTCTTCAAGGTTTACAGGTTCAAGATGGCTCGGTGCTCGGTTTGCCACTTCTTCAGCAACCTTATCTAAGCTATCCAAACCGCGGCCGATAATAATCCAGATAAGTAAGCCGGAAAGGGGAAAGGTCAGGAGCATGATGTATAGATCGTCTTGTGCAATGCGATGTCCAAGCTCGTTGCGCGTATCGTACCGCTCAGCGAGTACCGTGCGGATTCCAGCTTTATCGTTGTACGTTGTAAATACTCGCCAATCCTGACCGGCGATTTTTTTATCACTAAAACCATCAAGCTCTGAGGTTAGAGGAATTTTAGGTGCGGTAGATGAGTGGAGTAAAAGCCTGCCACCATTAGTCCAGACCTGAAAATTAAATTTATCCATATAGTTTTCAGGAGGGTCATTATTAAGAAATCTTTTCTGATAAAAGGTATCAATTCGTTGAGGAATTTTATCCAGTGTATCCTGTATTTTCACCAGAGGGCGTTGATGTAGGTCATCCCCCAGAAGCGCTTGATAAGAAAGAGCAGAGACCGCCATCAATGTATCCAGATGGTCCTGGATGTCTTTTTGATCCAGATAATAATTACCTATTGCAGTCAGTGTGGTGGTGATCGTTATCGCCAGGAGCAGATTAAAGAGGAGGAATTTTCGTATTGAAGATTTCACGATCCATTAGTACCATCATTCTTTTCCGCCATATATCCCACACCCCGAATAGTGCGAATAAAATGAGCATTTAATTTTTTACGTAGATTGTGAATGTGGACTTCTAAAGCATTACTATCCACATCTTCTTCCCATCCGTAAATGCTTTGCATCAATTGCTCCCGCGATAATACCTGTCCGCTATTCTCCAGAAGCTTTTGAAGTAGAGCAAATTCCCGACGGGGGACGTTAACTAAAACATCATCCACAAGTACCGAATGAGCAGCCGGGTCAAGCGTGATGTTTTTATATTGTAATACAGAGTCTGCACGACCCTGTGAGCGGCGAACGAGCGCGCGGATTCGTGCACTTAATTCATTTAAATCAAAAGGCTTGATAAGATAATCATCAGCGCCGCTATCGAGGCCTTTAACTCGATCTTCAACCGATTCTCGTGCGGTAAGAATGATAACCGGAGTCGGATTACCATCATGGCGGATGTGCTGTAATAAGGCTAGACCAGATAGTTTAGGTAAGCCTAAATCCAAAATAATCAGCTCAAATGATTCAGACTTCAGCGCCGCCCGGGCAGCTTCACCATCTCGGAGCCAGTCCACAATATAACCAAATTGAGTCAAACCCGTTTTGACAGCATCACCAAGTAATTCATCATCTTCGACGAGTAGTAATCTCATTTTTGCCCCTACTGTTTTTCAAGTCCGTTCACATCCATGTGTCGCGTTAAATAAAAGGCTTGAATCAATACAAACAATAACGTCAGTCCCACTCCACCGAAAAGCTTAAAGTTTACCCAAGCGTCTGTGTCGTAATTATAGGCGACATAGAGATTTATTGCGCCCATTAAAATAAAGAAAGAAGCCCAGGCTGAATTGAGACGATGCCAAATTTTTCCTGGAAGACGCACATTGGCCTCCATCATTTTCTGTATTAAAGGCTTCTTACCGATAAAACTCGAACTGAAGAAAACAATAGCAGAGAGCCAGTAAATGCCAGTGGGTTTCCATTTAATAAACCAGGGGTTATGAAAAAATAGAGTTGCGCCTCCGAGCACTACGATAATCGCGAGGCTGATTAAATGCATTTTTTCGTATTGTTGAAATTTTAAGCGGTAGAAAGCAACTTGGCTTATGGATGCGACCATAGCTACAGCCGTAGCGGTATAGATATCGGTAAGTTTATAAACTATGAAAAAAAGCAGTATTGGAAAAAAGTCAAATAATAATTTCATAAATTTATGAGTTTTAACTGAATTAGTATCAGTATAACACAACTTTTGTGCAGACCAGCAATCCTCATGCCATAATCGTGATAATGATCGCTCAAGCGCTTAGTTTAAGTAAAAATAAGAAGCGATTAGCGTAAGAATCCATCGGCCTATGGTATTTAAATTAAGTCTTGAAGAAACTTATGTCATTTTTCTCTGCATTTTGATAGAATTAAATCCCGTTTACAATGAAAAATATTTTATCAGCGCGAACGCTAATTTTGTGCTCTAGCTGTGTAAGACGGGATCTATATGACAAACTTTATCTTTATAACAGGTGGCGTCGTTTCCTCATTGGGGAAGGGTATCGCTGCTGCGTCTCTTGCTGCAATTCTTGAAGCACGTGGTTTGAGTGTGACTCTAATCAAACTGGATCCGTACATCAATGTAGACCCTGGTACTATGAGTCCATTCCAACATGGTGAAGTCTTCGTTACTCAAGATGGAGCAGAAACCGATTTGGATCTAGGACACTACGAACGTTTTGTAAATACAACAATGACCAAACGTAATAATTTTACCTCAGGTAAAATTTATGAAACAGTCATAAAAAAAGAACGACGTGGTGACTATCTTGGTGGTACCGTGCAGGTTATTCCTCATATTACGAATGAAATTAAACGCAGCATAAAAGCAGGCGCTGAGGGTTTCGATGTAGCTATGGTCGAGATTGGCGGAACAGTAGGTGATATCGAATCTCTGCCTTTCCTTGAGGCGATACGCCAACTAAGAATTGAACTAGGTTCTCAACGTGCTTTATTCATCCATTTAACTTTGGTGCCTTATATTGCAACTTCTGGGGAAACTAAAACCAAGCCTACGCAACACTCAGTAAAAGAATTACGTTCTATAGGCATCCAGCCGGACATATTAATTTGTCGTTCTGAAAAGGCATTAACGCAACAGGACCGGGCAAAAATAGCGCTATTTACTAATGTTGATAAAGAAGGGGTGATTACGCTGCAAGATGCCCCCTGTATTTACCAGATACCGATGATTTTACATGAACAAGGGTTGGACGAAATTGTCTTAAAAAAACTTGCTCTGGCAGCTAAACCCGCCGATCTTAGTGAATGGCAGAAAGTGGTCGAGATGCAAAAAGTGCATGACCGAAGTGTTAAGGTTGCCATGGTTGGTAAATACATTGAACTTAGTGATGCCTATAAATCAATTAATGAGGCCTTAATCCATGCGGGCATACACACTCAAACGAAGGTTGAGATTGTATATCTGGATGCAGAAATCATTGAAACGCATGGTTCCGATGTTTTAAGCCAAATGAATGCAATATTAATTCCTGGTGGATTTGGTGAGCGCGGTGTGGAAGGAAAGATAAAAGCCATACAATATGCTCGGGAACATAAAATTCCTTTCTTAGGGATATGTTTGGGGATGCAAACTGCTGTAATTGAATTTGCCCGGCATGTTGTTGGTTTAAATAATGCTAATTCCACTGAATTTGATAAAAAAACTCCCCATCCAGTTTTGGGTTTAATCAGTGAATGGATGGATGCCGATGGCTCTGTGAAATACCGTGATGAGCAAACCGGTATGGGGGGTACTATGCGGCTTGGAGCCCAACTATGTCAGCTTGCCGAAGGAACTTTGGCACGTGCAGTTTATGGTCAACCGCAAATCGTTGAGCGCCATCGTCATCGTTACGAGGTGAATAATAAGTATGTAGAGGCACTTATCGAACATGGACTTATCATCTCTGGACGTTCCGCCGATAACACACTCGTGGAAATGGTCGAACTTGCTGATCATCCATGGTTTTTAGCATGTCAGTTTCACCCTGAATTTACCTCTACACCACGAAAAAGCCATCCTCTTTTTAAACAATTTGTACTTGCTGCACGCAAAAAAGGAACAGATAAACTATGAAATTATGTGGATTTGAAGCAGGATTAAACCATCCCTTGTTTTTAATTGCAGGCCCTTGTGTCATTGAAAGTGAGGAGCTAGCATTGGAAACGGCAGGTTATTTAAAAGAAATGTGTCAGCAATTAAATATGCCTTTTATCTACAAATCTTCATTTGATAAAGCAAATCGCTCCTCATTGACCAGTTATCGAGGTCCAGGTTTTGAGAAGGGTCTTGCGATTCTTGAGCGGGTCAAAAAGCAAATCGGAGTTCCTGTGCTTACAGATGTCCACGAGGATACACCACTTGTCGAGGTATCCAGTGTTGTAGATGTATTGCAAACACCAGCTTTTTTATGCAGGCAGACCAATTTTATTCAAAAAGTGGCTTCTATGAATAAACCTGTAAACATAAAGAAAGGTCAATTTTTATCGCCATGGGAAATGAAACATGTGACGGCTAAAGCGAAAGCCACTGGAAATGAACAAATTATGGCATGCGAACGGGGCGTAAGTTTTGGCTACAATAATCTGGTCTCCGATATGCGCTCTCTGACCATCATGCGTGAAACAGGGTGCCCTGTTGTTTATGATGCAACTCATTCAGTTCAGCTTCCTGGGGGCAATAATGGTGCATCAGGCGGTCAACGTGAATTTATACCCTCTTTAGCACGCGCAGCTGTTGCTACCGGCATCGCTGGAATCTTCATGGAAACCCATCCGAATCCCGATCAGGCATTGAGTGATGGACCGAATAGCTGGCCGTTGGAGAAAATGCGTGCTTTACTAGAATCCATCATTTCGATTGATCGTGTTGTGAAAGATTCGACTTTCACAGCTTTATTATAAAATTTACTCTTCAGGGCGGTTTTATCTTACTGCCCTAAAAACCATCACTTTTTTCTCTTATTTAATAAACACTGAGCTAATAGAAATATCTTTGAACATTAAATTATTGCTAAATGTATTAATAATAAATTAGAATGCTTTTTTTTTGTTCGTTTTCATGAGCATTGCTTATTATGACTGGTAAAATTACATTGGCGTTAATCGAAAAAATTAAAATACTAAGCGGCGAAGTAAAGTTAAAAAAAGTAAATCAAATTATTGCATGTCTTTTGACTGAGCAGCACGGTAGAGCTTTACTTCTTGCTTGCAAAAACTGCAAGTGTGGTGACAAAGGGATGTTACGGTTAGTAAAACTTATCTGTAGTTATAAAACTAAAATTTCTTTTGATATTGATTATAAGGAAAAGGGTATGACCGCGATCGGTTATGCTGCTATGAGTGGTTATATAGAGCTTTTTCTAACGCTAAAAAATCTCGATGCAAAACTAACAGCGCCCTTAAATAAGGGTATTGTCGCAACAGAATGCTACAATAATCAATTGAAAGCCTCCCAGCAGCTCCAAAATATTTACCGACCAGAATTTTTAGCTACTTATTTAGAGTTAAATGAACAATATACCAAACTACCTTCACGCAACGAGAACGACAATGAAACACAGAAGCATGATTTAAATCGTATTGAGTTCATTATCAACGTTCTGGAGTTTATTGACAAATATCAACAACCCTCAATGCGATTAACAAAGATCCCTGCAAATTTATCTCCAATATTACGACATCGAATAGACTTCGAACAAATGGATAAAAGTCGTATGTTGCTTGAAAAAGTGTGTATCACGATAAGTAATTTTTCGATCAGCTTTTATAAAAAATACAAACATAGTTTCACACTATCTCCATTTAATTGGATGGTTTTTGATCAATTTGGTGCTGTGCTCCGTAATTCCCCACAAGAACAACGACGATATATACCTGTGGGAAGTGGTGTGTCGGAAGGCAGAGAAGAAGCTACGTTAGATTTGTATGAGAAGATTACATGGGAGCTTTTAGATCGACAGGATATTATCGAAGAGGCGGTGCTTGGTTTCATAAAAGTCGATTTGAAGATCTTAAAACATTTTTTTTATGAAGTTGCCACAAATATCAAACAGTGTTCTGAAAAATTAATTAAGCCCATAGCCTTAATACATGTTAAAGCGATTACCAGCTACATTTTTGACTTGGATAATCTAATCAAGTTATTAAATTTGGTTTTTTATATTAGAAAAAATATCCTCTCTAATCAGAAGTTTACTCAAGGACAAGTTATTCTCTCCTATGATATTACTTCTGAAGCTAAATATAATACCTTATTTGATTTAAATACCCTTAAAGGAAAACATGCAGCATTACATCATCTTGTAAAATTAGGTGAGTTGGTGACAGGTAAAAATTTTTCTGCCTATTTATGCAACTTGGATAATACTATTGATTGGCAAGCATTGATTGACATTCGTGATGGTATTGTGCACCAAGATGCAGGCGATAATTTATTTCAAATTCAAAAGTTGATAAGTAAAGTTGAATGGTTTGAAGCGATTCTCAATCAGGATATGCTTGAGCTTGCGCAAAGACTTTCTTCTTTAATTATCTTAAGAGATAAAAAATTGGGTTCATATAATTTTGATACCAATAAGTTCTGGTTGCAAATTTTAGCACTGGAAACCCTCAATCAAGAAAAAACCAAGATAGCAATACCCAAGATTGTTCCTCAAACTGATTTATCTCAAATAAGCGAGGAAGAGCAAAAAATTTTTATAGAGGCATTGCGTGAGGAAAAAGCACCTCCAGATATTATATTATCTGCAGAAAATATTTTAAAAGGTAAAAGCAAAATTCCAGGTAAAAAAGAATTGGGGATGATTAAAAGCTATTTGCCTAAACGAGCTGTGGATAAGCAGCGCCATAAAATACTTAGTGAAATAATGGATAAGGCTACTAAAAAGCCAACAACAACCGTGGATGAGCGAAATCAAAAACGTGAGCAGGAAAAGAAAGAGTATGAAGCACGAGAATTGCAACGATTACAACAATTAACAGGGTTAGATAATTTGCGCAAATTTGCAAATACGTTACATAAATCTGCTAATCAGGACGATCATCTTAGTCCAAGAAAACGTGTTATTGCTGCTCGCGATGCCTTGGGATATTTATTACAATTTTTAGTCAATGAGGGATATATCAGGTCAGACTTGAATTTTACAACAATGGAGCAATGGGATAATTTCCACATAAAGAATCTTGGTTTACCGTTGGTTAAACGTTTGGAATTGAATGTAGTACTTAATGATGCGCTGGAATATAATGCCGCGCAGTTTTTACAGCACCTCAATACGATTTGTAATTATAATGCAGCAAAAAAATGCAATAAAATTCTCGCAAGCTATAGTGAGCTTAGAGGCTTTCGTAATTATATTGAGCATGGTAATCCATTGTATGATTATCAAAAGGCGGATATAAATAATCCATTTGAACAGACAGATCATCGTCAAAAATTTACGGCTCCTATGTTCATTAAATTAATTTATGAAATCCTCCCCGAGTTTGAGCTTATCGTTAAAGAGTTTACAGATGATTATGTGCCGCATATGACTCCTCTAGTAACGGAACAAGAAAATACTCAATGGTCTGTGGCATGCAATCGGAAATATAACATTAATGCTTTCTTTAATCCGTGTGAGAAAGAAAACAAAGAAGGATATGAATGTGTAGAAGAGGCTCATGACAATACACTCGAAGGTGAGTGCCATTATTGTTAGATAAATAGGCTGGCTTATGTTAGATAGGCCAGCTTACTGAAATGACGAAAGGAGAACGATAAATTATTAAACTTCGCTCATCGAAGCCACAGCATGATATCCAGCATCCACATGTACAATTTCTCCGGTAATACCTGATGCTAAATTGGAACAGAGAAAAGCAGCTGTATTTCCAACTTCCTCAATCGTCACATTACGTTGAAGTGGCGTTGCTTGAGCATAAGCAGCCTGCATTTTACGAAAATCTTTTATCCCGGCAGCTGCCAAAGTTTTGATAGGCCCAGCAGAAATAGCGTTAACACGAATACCACGTGTTCCCATGCTTGCAGCTAAATAGCGTACGGATGCTTCTAAGCTGGCCTTTGCAATCCCCATCACGTTGTAGTTAGGCACTGCTTTTTCGGCTCCGTAGTAGGATAGAGTTAATAAAGCGCCTTCTGCAGTCATCATGGGCAGGGCAGCTTTAGCGAGCCCAACTAAACTATAGGCACTGATGTCATGAGCGATTTTAAAACCATCACGAGTACACGTAGTAACGAAGTCACCGCTAATTTGATCGGCCGGAGCATAAGCAACAGAATGCACCAATATGTCAAACTCGTGCCAATGGCTATTTAATTGAGTGAATAAGCGCTCAATTTCCTCGTCGTGAGCGACATCACATGGAAAAACAAGCTTACTATTAAATTCTGCTGCCATATCTTCAACGCGCTCTTTCAAGCGTTCGTTTTGATAGGTGAATGCTAATTCGGCACCTTGTTTATGAAACGATTTGGCAATACCAAAAGCGATGGAGCGATTACTTGCTAATCCTATTATCAGCGCTTTCTTACCTGTTAAAAACCCCATCATGCTCTCCTTAATCGTTAATATGCGAAGCAAGTAACTCACGCATTTTTGCCTGAATCATCTCAATCGCGATGCGATTTTCACCACCTCGGGGGACAATAATATCAGCATAGCGACTTGAGGGTTCAATAAATTGTAAATACATAGGGCGTACTGTGGTCTCATATTGATGCACTACCGATTCAAATGTACGATGGCGCTCAACCACATCACGCTTTAGACGTCGGGTTAGGCATACATCAAGAGGTGTAGACATAAAAATACGAATATCCATAATATCGCGAAGTTCTTTATCACTAAAGAGTAATATGCCTTCAAGAATGATTATCGCATGCTGTCCTACTGTACGTGTTTCTGGCAAACGTTGATGTTTGGAATGAGAGTAGATAGGTATTTCTACAGTTTTACCTGCGCGTAACTGACGTAAATGTTCACAGAGCAGGGCGTGATCAAATGAGTCCGGATGGTCGTAGTTAATTTTTTCACGTTCAGCAAAAGGAAGATGACCGTTGTCTTTATAATAGGCATCCTCTGAGATCACGACCACCTGCTCTGAGCCTAGTTCGTTTACTATGGTGTTCGCAAATAAACTTTTTCCGGAAGCTGAGGGACCGGAAATACCAATGATAATCGCTTCTTTAGTCATGATAGCATCACTCAAATTTTCGCAGAATGGTATAGCTTTTTAAGGTTAAATTCAATCATTATGAGCCTTTGCTGCAGAATTAGTCTGCTCACCAGGAACTTTGGTTGTGATCTCCGTTATTGCATTAAAGTTGGAGATAACTTCTGGTAAGGTCTGTCCCACTGCTCCTGAGGGTACTTTGATATTAAGTAAAACGGATAGGGTCGGTGCGATATCCGTAGTGTGAACTTCGCGGGTAAATAACGATTTTTTAAAATGAGGATTGACGAATAACAAAGGTACATAGCGGTCATAATTCCATGGACTGCCATGATTGACCCTGCAGGTGTTTTTAGCGCCGTGAGCCTGATTCGAAGGTTGTACAAGATAAATTTGCCCAGTACGATATGGGTAATACATTCTGCTAACTTTTGCGCTAAGCCATCCATGAGAGACTATAGGCAGGGTAAAAGCCCGAAAAATCTCGGATCTTCTCATCAACTCTGTGGTCATAATGTCCGTAAGTTGACTCATTGACATATTTTGGTTTCTCATCAAATCGTCATTGAAATAAATATAGGGTGGAATAATAGTGGTTAATATTTCTGTAGGGAGCTGGTGATTTTTTAAAATTGTATGAATGAATTGAGTCAACGCGGCTAGGTTTAACGGCTGCGGTGCGGCAAAGTGATGTTGGGTGAGATAATTTGGAGGATCGTTCACCCCATGATCAGCAGTCAAGATAATCAGGGTATTGGCTAATCCTACATTGGTGTCAATATTTTTTAAAAGATGAGATAAAGTCTTGTCGAGAACCATCAGGTTGTCTTCTGCTTCAAGACTATTCGCCCCAAAATGATGACCTATGGCATCAACTGCAGAAAAACTAATTGCAAGATAGTCTGTCTTTCCAGGATCGCTGCCTAATTTTTCTGCTGCAAGGAGTTGTATTGCAAAATCAGCACTCAACTGGTCGGCTTTTGGCGTTTTTGATAAAGCTTTAAAATAATTTTGACCCTTCTGATGAGTTACCTGGTGCGGGAATTTTTGACGAAAAAATTGGTCATTTTGTATTATTGGGGATGAAGAAAAATTGGTGTATTCTTGAGCAGGCTTTTGTAGGTTCCAGGTGAAATCGCTGGCCTGATAGCCTTTATTCCATTCCGAAACCCAGGTAGGATATTGTTTATAATACCAATCGCTAGTGATAAAACCACCATGTGTGGTATCGAACCAGAAGGCTTTCCCAGCATGGCCGGCTAGAGTGATGGCTGAACGATCTTTGTACGATACGGCAAAAGCGCGTCCTTTATTGGCTAAAACAATTTCATCACTGAGGGTGCTGACCATAATGTTGCGTGGTGATCTTCCCGGAAGAGGTTCCTGAGTAAATCGATTGGGGATGATTGATGCCTGAATATCCTCGGTACAGTAAATCATTTTTTTGTTTAAAGAATCGTACCATTCATTATTAACAATTCCATGCAGAGCAGGATAACTCCCGGTCGCTATGGTCGCATGTCCTGCACAAGTTGTCGTATTTGCATGAGGATGATAAGCTTGTTGATAATTTAGCGAATTATTAAGCAGGTAGTTAAATCCAGTATCACTAAAATGTTTTTGATAACGGACTAGTTGATCACCTCGAAGTTGATCTATGATTATTTGGACAATGAGCCGAGGCTGTTGCGCATATCCTATACTGTGAACCAAGCAACAGAAACTTGCTAACAAATAAATTTTTTTTTTCATATCAATCTCGAACCGATCCAGAGCGATATCTTGAACCCTATTGTTGTAGAGCACAAGTCTCATGATGAATAAATTAAAATATTTCAATGCAATTAAAGAGAATGATTAATTTTTTTAATTTACTGTATTGAGTGATGAAGATCATGACGAGATGAAAAAATTAGTTTAAAATTCGCGTGCAAGGTTAATCTATCCTGTATATGGAGTTTAAGGAGAAATAAAAAATGGCTTTTGATTACGTAGCCTTTGAAGAATTAAAATCACAGATAGAAAACACAGTAAAGGATTGGGCGGGAAAATACAACTTCGATAGTAAAAAAATCCTAAATTATTTTCAAAGCGTCACTAATACTGAGCGTACTTTTTCTATCGACGATATATTCCCTAAAAGCGTTGCGTTCAATGCAGATCCTTCACGTAAAATAGAGATCGGCATGTTGCTCCTAACTTTGTATCAACTCGAAAAACTTGAAGATCTAAGCACGCGCGAGCTAATTCTTAACGCAATATGTTTTTTCGTGCGCAATAGTGTTTCTACAGCTTGTAAAAGCGCAACTTTCTTTATATACACACCAAAGGAGCAAAACAGCACGCTCTATTCTGCGCTCAATTCATCCCTTCGACTCGATAAAGAGAACCCTGATGCCTCAGATGCGCAATATAAAGTGATGTCAAAATCGTTATATTACTTTTGGAAAGAGCATACTGATATTTTTGGTAGAGCTTTTGGGGTTGAGTCAAAAAGGGGGGCGACAGTTGCAAAAGGGATTATGGAAAAGCTAAGAACTTTTTGTGTGCGTTATAACCCTGAGCTATTAGCACCCATGACTGACTTGAGTATTTTCAGTATTAATCTTTACAAAACATCGATTACAGAACCCATTAATTCGATTACAGTTAGTTCCTGTTGAAAAGTTATTTTTCAACAGGATATCCATGATTAAACCAATCAATAATCCCGCCATCGATAGAATAAACATTTTGATATCCGAGTTGCAGCAAGTGTTCAGCTGCATATAAAGACCGTACTCCCGCTTTACACAATAGATAAATCGGGTGATTTTTGTCCGCAACATAATTTCCCAGACATTGTGATAATTGGTCTTTAGGGATATGGATTGTATTGGGAATACGTATCATCTGCCACTCATAAACTTCACGCACATCAATTAAGATAACAGCCCCATGTTCCATACGTTTCTTTAATTCGTGAACCTGAATTCTCTTTATTTCTGGTACCGTCATAGGCTTACTTCGCGAATGGTTGGTCGAGTAATTGTAGAGTGGTGTAATAACCAATAAATAGTTGCCGTAAGCACCCCCCCGATTAATGTTGCAAATGCCCAGGTTGGGGCAGATACCAGCACTGTCTTTTGTCCCAAACGATTGAGGCTGCCGGCATCTCGGGCAACTGCGCCTGCAAAAATAAGATGTAATACCGCATTCACAAGCATGATTAAATACAGAAAAGTTTGCAGCTGTACCGCAAATTGTTGAAACAAGTCATTAATCATAGGTCTTTCCTAACTGCCTAATTGTTTATCTTCTATAATATCAGAAAACTGATTAATCTTTCATTTTTTTAACATTCTCGGTAACATCCACCTATAAACTTTTATTAAGAGAGAAAGCATGAACCCGTCTGAAGTCCCTGTTCCACATTTGACTTTAGCTCAATCTGGTCCAATTCATCATGTTGAGAAAGTTGTTTTAAATCAAGTGGCTGTTATTGAGAATTGGTTTAGAAAACAGTGGAAAGAGACCCCCCCATCATTGACTTGCTCCGTAGATTTGCGTCAGGCCGGCTTTAAGTTGGCACCGGTAGATACCAATTTGTTCCCTGCGGGTTTCAATAATTTAAATCCTGATTTTCTTCCTTTATGTGTTCAGGCGGCTCAATCAATTCTGGCAGGATATGTTCCCCATTGTACGCGAATATTATTATTACCTGAAAGTCATACGCGCAATCAATTTTACATGCAAAGTTTAAATGTTTTGCGGACAATACTCGTTAAAGCGGGTTTTGTCGTGCGAATAGGCAGTTTAGATCCGGAGTTACGTGAACCGCTGGATATCAATCTTCCTAACGGAGATAATTTGTATATCGAACCGGTTATACGTGAAGGGGATCGTATCGGTTTAGCTGATTTTAATCCTTGTTTTGTGATGCTTAATAATGACCTATCACAAGGTATTCCAGAGATACTACAGGGTATTCAACAGAAAATTAGACCACCAGAGCAACTCGGTTGGTCTAACCGTTTAAAATCCAGTCATTTTCGTCATTTCGATGATGTGGCTAATGAATTTGCAAAATTAGTAAACATGGATCCCTGGCTTATTAATCCAAGCTTCAATGCCATTGATGGGGTGGATTTTATGGCTCAAGAGGGTTTGGATCGACTAGCAGATGAAGTGGAACGAATTTTAATCTATACGCAAGATAAATACGAAACCTATGGTATTGAGGAAAAACCTTTTGCGGTGATTAAAGCAGACAATGGAACATATGGAATGAGTGTAATGACGGTACATCATGCCGATGAAGTGCGGCAGCTGAATCGCAAACAGCGTACTAAAATGTCCACTAGTAAAGGGAGTAAAAAAGTAGACCGTGTGTTGGTTCAAGAAGGGGTATATACTTTTGAGACCATGCCCGATGGAGCTGTTGCAGAACCCGTAGTCTATATGATTGGCCAATATGTTGTGGGCGGATTTTATCGTGTGCACCAAGGACGAGGAAAAGCAGAAAATTTAAACGCTCCCGGTATGCATTTTGAACCTTTAGCTTTTGCCCAAGCGTGCAACATGCCAAGTGATGCGCTTCCATTAGTCGACTCACCCAACCGTTTCTATGTGTACGGAGTTATTGCTCGTTTAGCCGCATTAGCTGCAGCCCGAGAAATTGCAGCTCTTGGAGGAGAAGAATAGTGAAACTCGCGGTTCTCCTCGATCCATTACATAATTTGCACCCCTACAAGGATACATCATTAGCCATCCTAAAAAGAGCTCAAGAAATGGGCTGGGATTGCTTTTATTTCACACAACAAGATCTCTTTACTGCGCAGGGTCGGAGCTATGCCCAGAGTTATCAGCTACATATCCATGATTTACACACAGAGCAATGGGTATCGACCACGGATGTAGGCGAAAAACCATTAGCGGATTTTGATATTATTTTTATGCGTAAAGATCCGCCATTTAATACCGAGTATATTTATACTACCTACCTTTTAGAGCTTGCTGAAAAGGAAGGGGTTCTCATCGTTAATAAACCCCAAAGTTTGCGTGATGCAAATGAAAAATTTTTTACCTTGAATTTCCCCCAATGCTGTCCAGAGACTCTGGTTTCAAGGGATATCAAACGGCTCAAGTCTTTTTGGCAACAACATCACAATGTAATTTTTAAACCTGCTGAAGCGATGGGGGGAAGCTCCGTCTTTCATGTTGATGAATATGGGCGCAACCTTTCCGTAATCCTGGAAGTTTTAACGGAACATCAGACACGAACTATTATGGCACAGCGTTATATTCCCGAAATTGTTACTGCAGGAGACAAAAGGATTTTAATCATTAATGGTGAAGCCGTCCCGTTTGCCTTGGCGCGAATTCCTGCTCCAGGAGAGTTACGAGGGAATCTTGCGGCAGGCGCACGTGGTGAAGTTGTACCCCTCACAAATCGAGATCGATGGATTTGCCAGCAAGTTGGACCGACGCTTGTTGCCAAAGGTTTATATTTTGTAGGAATTGATGTAATTGGGGACTATTTAACAGAAATTAATATAACAAGTCCTACCTGTCTACAGGAAATAACTGCTGGTAGTGGTATTGATGTAGCTGGAGAATTTCTAAATGGGCTAAAGCTTAAGGTACAAGAGCTTCGCTCCTGAGCCTTGAGCTTTTAGTTTCATTACACGAGTAAAAGTTTGTCCATTTTCGCGGCACAGATAAAATCATTATGCGTTAGCCCTTGAAGTGCATGGGTCATAAAGGTTACATGACAATAATTATATCCAATCTCTAAATCAGGATGATGGTTTTCAGTATTGGCTATCCAGGCTAATGCATTAACAAAGGACATGGTTTCATAAAAGTTGTTAAATGAAAGACAACGTTTGATAGTACGCTGGTCTTGACTCACTTCCCATTTTGAATCCAATTGGGTTATTAATTGTTTAATTTGCTCCGCCTCAAGTGCTTTGCCTATTCCTTCGCAGGATTCACAATGTTTGCTACTTAAATCACTAGTCATGGGTTACTCTCAGTTTATTAATTGTAGTATTCATGGAGTGCACACAAGAAACGAGTGTTTTGCTCCTGGGTGCCAATACTTACTCTAAAATAATTATCCATAGCATAAGCATGCAGTGGCCGAATTATAATACCTTTGTCCAAAAGAAAATTATACAACCGGGATGTGTCTTCGCAAGCATTACAGGTTAAAAAATTACATGCGGATTGCAGGTACTCTATATTGAGTTCATCAAGTCCCTTACGCATTTGCGCGATGCCTTCGGTGTTTAAGAGAAGGCTTCGATGCAGAAAATCTTCGTCAGATAATGCGGCATAACCTGCGGCAAGGGCGGCTTGGTTGACAGTAAAGGGCAACTGAATGCGCTTAAGGATACTAATTATATCTGGATGTGCGAGTGCATATCCCAAACGCAAACCAGCTAAACCATAAATTTTAGAAAAAGTTCGCGTAATAATCAGGTTTGGATAATTACTTAACCAATCAATACTATTTGCAGCAAATTCTTTGGCTGCATACTCATGGTATGCCTCGTCCAGCACGAGTATTGTATGTTTTGGCAGCCCGTGAAGGAGTCGTTCAATATCTTGAGCATTGGATAAAATCCCTGTGGGATTGTTTGGATTTGCTATAAACACGAGTGCGGTTTGTTCATCACATTGGGCGAGGAGGTTATCGATATTGACAGACCAATCTGCATGAATAGCAGCCGAGCGAACCGGAATATTTAAAGTCCTTGCTTGAATGGCATAAGTGCTGAAAGCATAATCATGCGTCGGAATATGTTTATTTTGATGAAGTGCATAAGCGTTAAGTAGTAAGGTATAAATAAAATCAGAACCGTTACTCAGGAACACTTGCGCTTCTGAAACCTGATGTTTTGCCGCAAGCCGTTCCATTAACGGGTGATTTAATGGAGAAGGATATGTGGCGAGAGTATACGGCGAAAGAGCACGTAATTCTGCAAGCGCTTTAGGGCTACAACCTAATGGATTCTCATTGCTGGCAAGTTTAATAATATCAGTTATGCCTTTTTCACGGGCTAATTCCTCTATGGCTTTACCTGGCTTGTAAGGTACAAGCTTGCGAATGCCCTCATGTGGAAGATCCTGAAAGTTAATGTTCATCATGTATCCTTACACTGAAACTATTTATCTTACCGAACAGACCTGGAACTGTCATTACTTACATAGGGATTTATTAAATTACATTGCATTATTCCTATATAAACGTTAAGCTTCCCGCAGCAACCAACCCAACAATCATGGATTATGACTCAACACGGATTTTCCTTAATGGAAGTTCTTGCTTCTATGACATTAGTCGCCCTTGTAATTTTTTTCATTCTGCAGATGCACACCCAATATACGCAATTAATGCTCAAAATTATCCGCCGTGAACAGGTATCCTCACAGATAAATTTAATGTACGAACGGGATTCACTAAAGCGCTCAGTGGTAAAGGACATGGATTGATATGAACAAACAACAAGGACTGACTCTAATAGAACTTATGGTGGTCATGTTTTTAGCCACCATCATCATGGCCACCGTTTTCAATTTATATTTCTATGTCAAACGTAATTATCTGCAAGCACAAGAGCAGCTATCAAGTCGATTCGATTTATATTCTGTAAAAGCGATGATCTTACGTAGTGTCCATCAAGCGGGGTATACCCCATGCACTTCTTTAGAGCAGTTAACTATTTATGATCATCGCAGCAGCCGAAATATTACCCCATCATCATTAAGTTTTGAAAATAAGCCATCTGGATTGCTCGAAATCAAGCGAATGACTGAACGCTTTACTGAGGTAAAGAATATAGTGACTCCCTATGAAATTAATTTAGCAGAGAAGCGCATTTTCAAACCGGGGCACCCGCTAATTATTGCTGATTGTCATCACGCGGAAATAATATCCCGATACAGACAATATCATAATAAGGTGATTCTGGAAGAACCCTTGAATTTTGTATTTACAGATGCTGTGTATTTGGGCGAGTACTTTGAAGAACGATGGTTCATTGAAAAAAGACAGAATAAAAAAGCAAGTCTTTATTATCGGCTAAGCCATAAAGAGGAGCTTACCCCAGTTGTGAATTCCTTCGCAATTAAAGCTCAATCGACGCCATCGGCAGAAATTATTGCTATTGATTTATTTTGGGGCTCTGGGAGAACTTATTCTTTTCTAGCATCGGTGCGGGCATGACGAAACAGCGTGGGTTTATTTTTCTATTTTCCATAATTTTTATGGGGGTGATTAGTTTACTCATTTTGACCCAGTTCAGACATTTTTATAGTTATTATAAATTATTAACTCATTACCAAACTCGTGAACAAGTGCAATATAAAGTAGAAAAAGCACTACGACAACTGCAACAAAGTTCTTTTTTTCCACCTGCATGCACTTTGTATAGAGGCTCAGCGAATCAGGCAATTAATTTAATCAAAGCCCATAAAGGGTGCATCATCGAACAAAAAAATATGCATTATCTCTATTTAGTTGAGGATTTACCTTTAACTACCAACCAGAACACCACTTTTCAAAATAGACGATTAACAATAGCGCTCATGGATGGAGACCATATTTCCAAAGGTATTCAGATTCGGTATGTAGAGAAATTAGGAAGTTCAATACAACCTACAGAAAAAAGGCAATTTCTAATGAAAAGTTGGCGTTATTTTGGTTAAGGGTGCAGTACTGAGTAATCAATTGGACTAATTTTTGTCATCCTGAGTGACCCAATGTTTTTATGCTTTTAACGTAGTACTCACAGAGTTATCCACAGAATTTGTGGATATATAAAAGTGCGAACGAAGTAAAGTAACAGAACAGACGGGCTTTATCGGTGTATCTAAAGAAGGGTATGGAAGTTATAGTAAGAAGTTATCCACAAGATAAAGTTATAAAGACTACTACCAAAATCATTTTAACAAGAAAATAATATAAATAACAGCTTGAAAATTATTTTTTTTGTGCTACACCACTATTTTCAATGTTTCTTAGGTCATTAATTTCATGATTAAGCGTTAAGCTTAATAGGGTTCGAATGATGACAATACTGGCAACGATACCAACAGAATAATAATCTGGTGCGGTTGTCGTGCCAATTAAATCGGCAGCAACGATAAACTCTAATCCTAAACAGAGAACTAATCCTAAATTAAGACGAATTTTATTAATACTTAAATTTTGTCCCTTGGGTCCCTTGAGATAAAATTGTAGGAATCGGAGGGTAGCGACGATAACACCGAAAAAAATAATGAGCACTCCACAAAACGAAACGGTATGCTGAATGTACATCTGTAGTTGATGAAAACTAAATGGGTGCATAGATAACCTTGGGCAGTGTTCTTTATATCAGTTTAGCCATCATTTTTTAATTAGTGTAATAACAAAGTAACCGGACTCTAAAAAGTATCGGAATGAAACATTTTACCCGGATAAAATATTAAATTCTTAACAAAACCAACTGATTCAAATATCCAGAGTAAGAGTGAAAAACTAATTTTTAGTTGCAATATATTCCATAACGTGTAAAAATTGCCCTCCTTATGAAAAAGAAAATATTATTCAGTACACTGTTTTTGGTCGCAGCTTCTGCGTGTGTTAGCATCTGGTGGTACTTCCAAACAGCCAAGTATTTGCCTTCGAGTCTTCCCCAAGTACCTGAAGTATCAACCACTGCGGAATCTAAACCCACATTCCGTCCGGTGAGTTTTAATGAGCTTCCAGGTTGGCATCATGCTCAATTGCGTAAGTCGTTGCAAGCCTTTCAAATTTCCTGTCAAACATTTATCAAGCAGGATCCTGAGCAAGTAGCGGGGACAGACTCCCTGGAGTTGCGTGCAAAAGATTGGCAGCCTGTTTGTCATGCGGCGTTAAAAATTAAACCAGTGAACGCAAAAAACGCGCGTGAGTTTTTCTTAAATTGGTTTCAACCCGTGGAATTTCATGATAAAGAAGCAGGACCTGGTCTTTTTACTGGCTATTATGTTCCTGCGATTAAAGGAAGTACCAAGCGCACTGCTGAGTTCAAGATACCACTTTATGAAACCCCAGATGATTTGATTACCTCGGACTTAGGAATGTTTTTCAACGACCTTAAAAGCCGTCGTATTGTTGGCCGCTTGGAAAAGCGCAAATTAGTCCCTTACTATACGCGTGCGCAAATCAATAAAGGCGTTTTGAAGGACAAGGCCAAAGTTGTGGCATGGATCAATAGCCCTATTGATCGCTTGTTTTTAGAAATTCAAGGCTCTGGTGTGATTGAAATGGATCAAGGTAAAACTTTATCCGTGGGCTATGACGCTCAAAATGGTTGGCCTTACACAGCGATTGCCGGTGTACTGATTAAACAAGGGATTATGACCAAGGATAATGCCTCAATGCAAGCAATAAAAAGGTATTTGACGGAACATCCTGAACAGATGAATAAGGTTATCAATAAAAATAAACCTTTTGTTTTCTTCCGTAAAATGCAGCAGGGGATAGCGCTGGGCTCTCAAGGAGTGCCATTAACGCCTGGATACTCAATGGCAGTGGATAGACAATGGATACCCATGGGCACACCTTTATGGTTGAACACGACACGTCCTGATAGCAAAGATCCAGATGTGAATAAACCCATGCATCGCCTCATGATTGCCCAAGATACAGGTGGGGCTATTCGCGGTAAAGTACGTGGCGATGTATTTTGGGGGGGCGGAGAGCATGCAACTTTAATCGCCGGACACATGAAGAATCCAGGTAAATACTGGTTGTTACTCCCAAAACACGTAACAAACCAACTAACCTCCATAGCTAAAAATTAAATTCTAAGCTCAACTCCCATCCCGTGTTTACGAGGGGCTTCAGCACAGAACACGGGTCGATTGACGAAGCCCGTCGATACATTGGATTTGAAGAGCACTATACACGCCTCAGACCACGGGCAGTGGATCCCTCACTATGTTCGGGATGACGGGGCGTAGGTCCAATACACCCTGGCATCGCGAATTTCGAGGGTTTGTAAGTCTAAAAAGATGACGGAGTGTACTTAAGATTGCTCGTACAATTTGGA
>Ga0066256_1001838_pt1 | contig 26309 bp, 15 predicted proteins | sample ThiBio_1000_biof_FD_87107 | JGI IMG/M metagenome (GOLD analysis project Ga0066256, IMG submission 87107) | Wastewater bioreactor microbial communities from Cape Town, South Africa - Thiocy_expt_1000_biof (version 2) | ecosystem: Engineered > Bioreactor > Thiocyanate-remediating >... | reverse complement strand
CCGGCGCGGGGCCCTTACCCTTGGGTCAGAGCTCGGGCTTCGCCCTGATATTGCGGCATGCCTGCGAGCACGACGCGTTACTGTTTGCCCGGGGCGTGGATGGTCGAGATCTGGCGCTGCCGGAAGGCGTCGTTCGGGGCATCGTTGACCGCCTGCATCGAGACGCCGAGCCGGCTCGCGGTCTCGCGGTCGACGTTGACGAGGGCACGCAGGCCGCCGTCCTGCGCCTCGGACACGACCTCGCGCAACGCCGGTGAGTTGCGCAGTTTGTCGGCGAGCTTCGCCGACCAGAGGGCGACATCGTCGGCGTCGCTGCCGACCAGGGTGTACTGGTACTGGGCGCGGCTGGTGCGCGTGCTGATCTGGATGTCCGGCACGGGCTGGAAGTAGAGGATCACTCCCGGGATCCGCGCCACCTTGGTTTGCAGTCGCGCGACAATCTCGTCGGCCGTTGCCTGACGACCGTCGCGCGGCTTCAGGACAATCTTGAGATGGCCGGCGTTGGGCGTCGGATTGATGGCGCTGACGCCGATCACGCTGACCACGCCTTCCACATCCGGATCGGTGCGCAACTCGGCCGCGACCTTGGCCTGCAGGCGCTCCATTTCGGCGAAGGACACCTCCGGGCCGGCTTCCAGCACGGCGTTGACGAGGCCGGTATCCTGGGGCGGTAGGAAGCCCTTCGGCACGATCACGTAGAGCCCGATGGTGATGACAAGGGTGGCGACGGTGGTCAGGAGCGTTGCGCGCTCGTGGCGGAGCACCCATTCCAGGCTGCGGTGGTAACCTCCGAGCACCCACTCGATCATGCGGTTGAAGGCGCGCGCGATGGCTCCGCCGTCGCCGCTTTCCGTATGGCGCAGCATCCGCGAGCACATCATCGGCGTGAGCGTCAGCGAGACCACGGCGGAAAGCACCACCGCAATGGTGAGCGTCAGCGCGAACTCGCGGAACATGCGGCCGACGAGGCCGGTCATGAACAAGAGCGGGATGAACACTGCGATCAGGGACAGCGTCAGTGAGATCACGGTGAAGCCGATCTCGCGCGCGCCCTGGAGCGCTGCCTCGATCGGACGCAAGCCGCGCTCGAGGTGACGGACGATGTTCTCGATCATCACGATCACATCGTCGACGACAAAGCCGGTGCCGATGGTCAGCGCCATCAGCGACAGGTTGTTGAGGCTGAAGCCGCAGAACCACATCACGCCGAACGTCGCGACCAGCGAGAGCGGCAGCGCCACGCCGGCGATGATGGTGGCGCGCAGGCTGCGGAGGAACATGAATACGACGAGCACCACCAGCGCCACGCTGAGCACCAGGGTGAACTGCACGTCGTGCACGGAGGCGCGTATCGTACCGGTGCGGTCGGTCACCACGGTCAGCTCGGCGCCGCTCGGGATAGTGCGCTGCAGCCGCGGCAGCTCGGCGCGAATGCGTTGCACCGTCTCGATCACGTTGGCGCCGGGCTGACGGTACACGTCGATGATGACAGCGGGCACATTCTTGTACCAGCCGCCGACTTTGGTGTTCTCGAGGCTCTCGACGACCTCGGCCACGTCGCTCACCACGATGGGCGCGTTATTGCGATAGGTGACGATGACAGAGCGATAGGCTTCCGCGCTGGTGATCTGGTCGTTGGCGGCGATGGTGTAGGACTGGTGAGGGCCGTCGATCGAGCCCTTGGGACCGGACACGTTGGCGGCGACGATGGCGGTACGCAGGTCCGCCATGCTGAGCCCGTAGGCCGCCAGCCTCGCCAGATCCGCCCGGATGCGCACGGCGGGCTTGATGCCGCCCTCGACCGACACGTGGCCGATGCCGGGTACCGAGCTCAGACGCTGGGTCATCAGCGTGTCGGCGAGGTCGCTCAAGGCGCGTAGCGGGATGTTGGGCGAGGTCAGCGCCAGCGTCATGATCGGCGCGTCTGCCGGGTTCACCTTCGAGTAGGTCGGCGGATAGGGCAGATTGCGCGGCAAGGTGGAGCCCGCCGCGTTGATGGCGGACTGCACGTCCTGAGCGGCAGCGTCGATGTCGCGCGTGAGCTGGAACTGCAGCGTGATCTGGCTGATGCCGTAGGAGGAGGACGAGGTCATGGTGGCGAGCGCGGGGATCTGCCCGAGCTGCCGTTCGAGGGGCGCCGTCACCAGGTTGGCCGTGGTTTCCGGATTGGCGCCCGGGAGCTGCGTCGTCACCTGGATGGTGGGGAAATCGACTTGCGGCAGGGAGGCCACCGGCAACAGCCAGTAGCCGAGCGCGCCGCCGAGCGCCACCGCAAAGCCGAGCAGCGAGGTCGCGATCGGACGCCGGATGAAGGGGGATGACACGCTCATTGAAGGACCGTGTTATCCGCCTTGCGTTGGCTCCTGCCGGCCGCGAGCGCGGCGGCCTTGCACGTATCTGAGAGCTGCCCAGCATTGGCCCGCAAGCAGCCGCGAATGCCTTGCCGCTCGACGCCAGGACAGAGCTTCTGCACATCAGCGGCACAGGCGGTCGCGACGACGTTGCGCGGATCGGTCTTGGTCTCGGGCTTAGCGCTGACCGGCGCGGGGCTACCCGGCGTCTCGGGCGCGCTGACGTCGACGCGTGCGCCGTCCTTGAGGCGGGCAAACCCGGTCGTCACGATGCGGTCGCCGGCGGCAACACCCGTGGCAATCACCGCTTCGCTCTCGTTCTGCATGGTCAGCGCCACAGGCTTGAGCGCCACCTTCTCATCGGCTTCCACGACATAGACGAACGTGCCGTTGGGGCCACGCTGAACTGCCGGAGTAGGAACGACCACGACCCGCTCGAGCGTGTCGATCAGGATGCGCACGTTGACGAACTGGCCGGGCCAGAGCTGCAGGTTCGCGTTGGGAAACTCTGCCTTCATGCGGATGGTGCCGGTGGCCGAGTCGACCTGGTTGTCGATCACCTGCAGTGTGCCGTGGTCGAGCACGACCTGGTTGTTGGAATCGAGGGCATCCACGCTGAGGACCCTGCTGGCGAGCGCCTTGTTGACCTGAGCGAGCTGCTGCTGCGGCAGGGTGAACAGCACCGAGATCGGCCGCACCTCCGTGATCATGACGATACCGGCATCGGCCGCGCGCACGAGGTTGCCCTGGTCGACCATGCGAATGCCGGTGCGCCCGTCGATGGGAGAGATGATGGTGGTGTAGTCCAGGTAGGCGCGGGCGTTGGCGATCGCCGCATCGTCCTGCTTGAGCTGAGCGGTGAACTGAGCAACCAGCGCGTTTTGCGTATCGATGGTCTTTTGCGCCACGACGTTGCCCCCGAGCTGGGAATAGCGCTCGAGGTCGCGCTTGGCATTCTCGAGCTGGACCTCATCGAGAGCCTTCTTGGCGATCGCCTGGTCGAGCTGGGCCTGATACGTCGCGGGGTCTATCTTGGCCAGCACGTCGCCCTTCCTGACCTCCTGGCCCTCCTTGAAATTGATGCTCAGGATGCGGCCATCGACCTGCGGCCGCACGACGACTGAATTGCGCGCCTTGGCGGTGCCCACGCCATGGAGATAAACCGGAACATTATCCAGTCGAGCCGACGCCGCGAGCACCGGCACCGCGCTGATCCCACCCCCCATGCGACGTGCGCCGCTCATTTTTTCCTGAACGGCCGGCAGGGTAGTCACATAAAAGACGCCACCTCCGATTGCGCACACAATGGCAACCGCCAGCAATCGCTTGAGCAGCTTCAACACCTTGAATCCTTTCACAGATGGCCGGCCGGCTTAGTGCGATCCGTCGTATAGCGCCGCTGGAGCTGGCGGAGCATAGCCTCGGGACCGCAAAGAGATATAACGCGCCAGCCGGAACAAACCGTCGCGGCGCATCTCCGGTACGCCCTCCCCCTCGTTCACATTCAATGTCCGGTTACAGCCCCGGCCGGCATCATGCTCAGGCTCGCGCGCCATTGATGCGGACAGGGAGTGAAAAGTGGCGGCACCGAGATGCCTTTATGATGGCGCGGCTCGGCGGGCCAACAGACTGGAGCGTCCCCCGCAGGCGCATCCTGATGGGGATGGCTATAAGATGCTCTCACCGTATATATGTGTGAGAGCGAGCTTGTCTCATTTCCGGCCCACTCCCATTTTTTCAAATCCGATCGGGGATTCGCAGCATGAGCCAAACCAGCGCGGGCGTCGAAACCCAGGCAGCCGGCCGCTTGCTCGCCCGGCTGCGCCATCTACAGGCGGACCTGCCGCCGACGGCCCGACGCATCGCCTCCTATATCGACACGCATGCGGAAGAGATCATCCGCATGTCGATCACCGAGCTTGCCGACCAGGTGGAGGCGAGCGAAGGCAGCATCGTGAGCCTGTGCCGCCGGCTCGGCGCAAGCGGCTTCCAGGAGCTCAAGATCCTGATCGCCAGGGAACTCGTCGAGCCGATGCAGTTCATCCAGGAAGATCTGCACGAGGGCGACAGCATCAGCGAGGTCAGCGGCCGCATCTTCGCGGCGCACGCCAACTCTCTTGCAGACACGCGCAAGCTGCTGTCGACAGAGGCGCTCGGCCAGGCGGTGGAACTCATCCGTGCCGCGGCGCGGATCGACGTCTACGGCATCGGCAGCTCGGGCCCGATCGCAGTCGACCTCGCCTACCGGCTCATGCAGCTCGGGCTTCGAGCAGCGGCGACCATTGACTCGCACATGCAGGCGGTCAATGCCGCCATGTCCGGGCCGGATGTCACCGTGGTCACCGTCTCGCACTCCGGGAGCACAGTCGAGACCGTGCTGGCAACACGGCTTGCAAAGGAGGCGGGCGCCAAAGTGATCGGCATCACGCGCCTCGGCAGGTCTCCGCTGCAGCGCTACTGCGACGTGGTGCTGCATACCGTCGCCAACGAGACGCGCTATCGCCCCGAGGCTATGAGCAGTCGCGTCGCGCAACTCGCGATCGTGGATACGCTGGTGAGCTGCTGCGCCCTCGCGGATCCGGAGCGGTCCGTCGCCAAGCTGCAGCTCAGCGCGCGCGTCATCGCCGAGAAAAGATATTGAGCAGCGAGCTCGCGAGCGCCGGGCCGGAGAGAATGTCGACGCCCCTCGTCGGTGAGGCCGAGGCAGGGCGCGACAAGGGTGGCTATCGGCGCGCGCCGTCTGACACGAGCCACGTGAGACAATCTCACTTCATCGCATCAGAATATTGAAATAAATTCATTAGACTGTCACACGTCGCCCCTACGTTGCAGCGCAGAAAGCGCGAGGGGCAGATGAAGATTGCGATCATTGCGGACATCCATAACGGCACCGAGACCAGGAATTGCCCGCTCAAGGACCCGGGCTTCCCCGTGGTCGAGGCGGTGGAGCAATTCGTGGAGCGGGCGATCAGCGGAGGCGCGGATCTGCTCCTCGAGCTCGGCGATCGCATCAATGACGTCGATCACGAGACCGACACGGCACGGGCTAAGGAACTGGCGCCAGCCTTCAAGCGCTTCCCGCGCCACCGCGTGCACCTGCTGGGCAACCACGACGTCATCAACCTGACCGCGGCGGACAACGAGGCCATTTTCGACTGCTCATTTGCAAGCCGCGTCGTCGATCTTGGCGACGTGCGCCTGATCGCCTGGCAGCCGAACGTGGCATTCGACTATGAGAAGGGCAGCTTCCGGCCGACGGCGGGACATCTCACCTGGCTGGTGCAGGCCCTGCTCGAGGATGAGCGCCCGGCCATCATCGCAACGCACGTGTCGCTCGCGGGACGCGCCCAGACCGGGAACTTCTACCACCACTTCCATCCAACCTACTCGACCTATCCCGACCACGAGGCGGTCCGCAACGCCGTGGAAAGGACCGGGCGGGTGGCGATCTGGCTGTCCGGCCACTCGCACTGGAACACCTGGACCAATATCGCCGGCATCCATCACTTCACCGTTCAATCACTGTCGGAACGGTTCACGACCTATCCCAGGACTGCGGCGGCGTTCGCCGACCTCACCATCGAGAAGGGGCAGTTCACGCTCGAGGTGCACGGCAACGATCCGCTTTACCTGCGTCTGCCGTTCCAGAAATCCAGCGAGCAGTTCTGGGTGTCCCCGATCGTTCGCCGATAGGCCCGCTGCGGAGTTCAAGTCATGGCGACGATCGAGATCTTGGACATTGAGAAGCGCTACGGCGACACGAGCGTCTTGAAGAACGTCTCGCTCTCGGTCGAGGACGGCGAGTTCCTGACCCTGGTGGGGCCATCCGGGTGCGGGAAGTCGACCCTGCTTCGTATCATTGCCGGACTGGAGGCGCCCGATGCCGGCGCGCTACGCATTGCGGACCGCGACGTAGCCAAAGACCGGCCCAAGCAACGCAACGTTGCCATGGTCTTCCAGTCCTACGCGCTCTATCCCCATCTGACGGTCCTCGACAACATCGTCATGCCTCTGCGCATGCGGCGCCTGACTGCAGCGCAGCGCTTCCCCCTGCTCGGCCGATGGATGCCGGGAACGCGGCGGATCGAGCGGGAGATCCGCGCCGAGGCCGAGCAGGTCGCCTCGCTTCTCGGGGTCGAGCCGCTGCTCGCCCGCAAGCCGGGGCAATTGTCGGGAGGACAGCGCCAACGCGTTGCGCTCGGACGCGCCATGGTGCGGCAACCAGCGGTGTTCCTGATGGACGAGCCGCTGTCCAACCTCGATGCGAAGCTGCGGGTGCAAATGCGCAGCGAGATCATGGCCCTGCATCGCCAGATCGGCGCCACCTTCGTGTACGTGACGCACGACCAGGCCGAAGCCATGACAATGTCAGACCGGGTCGCGGTCATGATGGAGGGCGAGCTGTTGCAGGTCGCCGCGCCAGAGCAGCTCTATTCCGATCCGGATGACTTGCGCGTGGCGGAAATGATCGGCAGCCCGCAGATCAACGCCGTTCCCGTCCATGCGCTGAACCGGCAGCTCTGTCTCGCCTGGCAGCTCTCGCAAGACACGGCGGTGGCCGCGTTCCGTCCGGAAAACGCCATCATCATCCGCCCGGCCGATGCGACGCTCAACGGCACCGTGGCCGTGTCCGAGCATCTCGGGGCCGATGTCTTCGTCCATGTCCGCCTGGATGGCGACGCCGGCACCATCGTGATCCGCACCGATCGTACCAGCCCGCGGCATACCGCTGGGACTGCCGTAGGCGTCAGCGTGGAAGGCCGACACGTGCTGCGGTTCGACGCGAAAAAGAAGCGCTGCTGTCCGAGCCAGGATCACGGGGCTCTGGCCGCATGACGGCGCTATCGTCCCCGCGCAACGCAATCAGCGCAGCCGGAGCCAGGCCGGTCTCGGCCAGCAAGCAACGCGGCGATCGGCGCGGCTGGCTCTACAGTGCGCCCGCCGTGGTGACGATGGGCGGGCTGCTGTTCGGACCGCTGCTTGCGGTGATGCTCTTCTCGTTGACCGACTGGCAGCTCGGCCAGGAACAGTTCTCGTTCATCGGTGCGCGCAATTTCCAAGAGCTGTTCGCCGATACCGTGTTCTGGAAATCGCTGCGCAATACCTTCCTCTATGTGCTGCTGGTCGTGCCCGGAACAGTCATCCTCGGGCTCATCGTCGCCGTGCTGCTCGAGTCGAGCAACGAGCTGAAAGGCTTGTACAGGACGGCGCATTTCATCCCTGTGATGGCGGCAACATCGGCGATGGCCATCGTCTGGGGAACCATGCTGCATCCGACGATCGGCCTGTTCAACCACATCCTATACGGGCTCGGATATTCTGGCGTGAGCTGGCTGCGCGACGAGCACACGGCACTCCTGGCCCTGGTCCTGATCGGCATCTGGCAGGGCTTCGGCTACGCCATGGTCCTGTTCATCGCCGGACTGAAGGCGATCCCGCAGAACCTGTACGATGCGGCCGAGATCGACGGGGCCGACAGCGTGATGGACCGGATGCGGCTCGTCGTCCTGCCGATGATCGGACCGGTGCTGATGTTCGTCATGGTCGTCACGGCCGTGCGCGCATTCTCCGTCTTCGACACCGTTCGCGTCCTGACGGCGGGCGGTCCGAACTACAGCACCGATGTCCTGCTGTACCGGCTCAACACGGAAAGCTTCGACTACCTGCGGACCGGCTACGGCGCGGCTCTGACGGTGGTGTTCCTCGGCATTGTGATCGCGATCACCCTGCTGCAGGCCAAGATCATGGATAGACGAGTACATTACTCATGACACCGCTGTCGCTAGGAACGAAGGGCAAGGTCCTTCGCTGCGTGATCCTGAGCGTAACTGCGCTGTTCGCGCTGTTGCCGTTCATGTGGATGCTGAGCCTGTCGATCAAAACAACCCCGGAGATCTACCAGGCGCACTTCCATATCCTGCCCGAGAGCTTCGCCGGATTCGACAACTACCGGGTGGTGTTTGCCAGCGCACCCATGCTTCGCTTCCTGCTGAACGGCGTGCTGGTCTGCGCAGCGATTTTCATGGTGCAGCTCCTGGTCTGCATTCCCTGCGCTTACGCGCTGGCCAAGCTGCGCTCACGGCTTGCGTACGAGCGCGACCGCCTCGCTGCCACCGTGCCTGCCGACGCGGCAGCGGCCGCAGGCGCGGCAGAGGCGGCCGCGGCGAAGCTGCGGGAGGCGGCTGCGACGGCACGCACGGCAGCCGGGCGGGCGCGCGAGGCGGAGGTGGCAGCACGCGCCGCCGCCACCGCCGCGGCCGCTGGCGTGGCAGAGCTGGAGGGTGAGCGGGAGAAGCAGGCGCGCGCAAAGCGCGCAGCGGGGGAGGAGAAGGCGGCGCTGGCGCGGTCGCGCGCCGCCCTGGAGGCGGCGGTGGAGCGCCTGCGCGTCACGCGGCACGAGACGCTGCAGGCGGCGCAGCTGGGGGAGGTGGACCTGCCGGTGCTGCAGGGCGGCGGCGACGGCGATGAAGAGGCTGCACCTGGCGGTGGCGGTGGCGCTGCTGCTGGCGGGCGGGGCGCGCGTGCAACGCGGCGTGCCGCGGGTGTGGCAGCAGCTGCACCTCCGCCGCCGCAACACCCGACGGGCGTGTTCAGCCAGTCGCAGATCAGCGTGACCGAGTCAGGCGGCGGCGGCGGCGGCGGGAGCGAGGGCGGGCGGGCGGCGGCGCGCGGGGAGGCGGACGCGCGGCGTGCGGCGCGCATTGACTTTAGCGAGCTGGACGGCGAGCTGCGCGCGTCGGTGGGGTCGGAGGCGGCGGTGCACGCGCGGCTGGAGCGCGCCATCCACGACGCGGACGCGGAGCTGGCGCGGGCGGCGCCCAACATGCGGGCGGGCGCGGCGCTGGCGGAGGTGGAGGCGCGGCTGGAGGCGGAGGGCGGGGAGTACGAGGCGGCGCGGGAGGCGTGCAGCGGCGCGGAGCGCGCGTACGTGGCGGTGCGCACGGAGCGGTCGCGGCGGTTCATGGACGCGTACAGCCACACGGCGCGCGTCATTGACGTGGTGTACAAGGAGCTGACGCGCAGCGGCGTGCACCCGGTGGGCGGCAAGGCGGCGCTCAACCTGCTGCACGCGGAGGACGACTTTTTCGAGTCGGACGACGCCGGCGTGCGGTACGACGTCATGCCGCCCGGCAAGCGCTTCCGCGAGCTGGAGGCGCTGTCGGGCGGCGAGAAGACGATCGCCGCCCTCGCCCTCCTCTTTGCGCTGCACTCCTACGCGCCCGCGCCGTTCGTGGTGATGGACGAGGTGGACGCGGCGCTGGACAACGTGAACGTGCACAAGGTGGCGGCGTACATCCGCCGCCGCGCCACCCCTTCCGGCGCCGGCGCGGCAGCCGACATGCAGGCGGTCGTCATCTCGCTCAAGGACGCCTTCTACGACAAGGCGGCGGGCGTCATTGGCGTGTACCGCGACGCCGCCGCCAACTGCTCCCGCACGCTCACGCTGGACCTGGACGCCTTCCCCACTGACGGTGGCGCTGCCGGTGGTGGTGCTGCCGGTGGTGGCGGCAGTGGCCGCGCCAGCCTGGCTGGCAGTGTGGGCACGCCCGCCAGCGCCGCCGAGTCGCGCCGGTAGCCCCCTTCTACATTGTACTTGTTGTGCCCTGCCTGCCCTGCCCTGCCACGTGTCAACTCAACGCCTTTCAAAGTTCCAAGTTCATCAATTTGCGAACTTCCAAAACCGCCGAGTTCAAGTGGCGCCACGCGTCGCGCCACCACACATTCGCGGCGGCCGCGCGCATGGGGGGTGGCGGCGGAAGGGTGGCGCGCGACACGCGCAATCTCGGCAATCGTCCTCCTCGACCTTTCCGACCATTCACAATGGTGCGTGCGCGCGGGTGTGCGCGCGCGTTTGCACGCGGGGGGCGCGGGTTTTCGCGTGGGGTCTCACCCTTTCCGGGGGCGAGAGGAGAGGAGAGAGGAGAGGAGAGGGGGCGAGAGAGGGAGGGTGGGGGGTGAAATGGTGGCACTGGTTGCACACGGGGTGGGGGCTGTACGCACGCGCGCCACACGCCACCCGACTCCCATACCCATCCCATGTGCGCGCAGGGCAAGGAGAAGCAGCACATCAACCTGGTACGTGCGCACGGTGTCTGGCGTGTATACGCGTCGTCTCTCTTCTCTCCCCTCTTCGCCGCCCTCCTCTTCGCTCCTTCTCCTCTCCCGCCTGCCTCCGAATCACGCGCCACAGCACGACACACCGCGCCACCGCCACTGCCGCCGGCACACCCACACACGTCTGTCTCTTACCCTGCGTTCCCCACCCGATTTCTTACGCAGGTCGTGATCGGCCACGTCGGTACGTGAGGCGGCGCGAAACGTGTGGTGGCGGCGGCGGGCCAGTAGGCGGCAAGAGAGAAGACAGACTGACTGGCTGGGCGTTGCGGGGCCGACCCGGAGGTAGAAGTAGTAGTACGCACATGCAACACACGCACCCCACCCCACTAACATTATACGCGCAGACTCGGGCAAGTCGACGTCCCCTGGTCACCTGATATGTACGTTGATTTTTTTGTTTGCGCTGCTGCCGCTGCAACACGCGCGCGCGCGCGACTCTTTGCGCCCTGCCGCCACCACCACCCACCATTCCCCCGCCCCCACCAACCCCAACCTCTAAACAGACAAGTGCGGTGGCATTGACAAGCGCACCATCGAGAAGTTCGAGAAGGAGGCGGCTGAGATGGGCAAGGGCTCGTTCAAGTACGCGTGGGTGCTGGACAAGCTGAAGGCGGAGCGTGAGCGCGGTATCACGATCGACATTGCGCTGTGGAAGTTCGAGACGCCCAAGTACACGTACACCGTGATTGACGCGCCCGGCCATCGTGACTTCATCAAGAACATGATTACCGGCACGTCGCAGGCCGACGTGGCCATGCTGGTGGTGCCCGCTGCGGGCGGCGAGTTCGAGGCGGCGTTCTCCAAGGAGGGCCAGGGCCGCGAGCACGCGCTGCTGGCGTTCACGCTGGGCGTGAAGCAGATGATCGTGGCGGTGAACAAGATGGACGCCGCGTCGTGGAAGGAGGAGCGCTACACCGAGATCAAGCGTGAGGTCGGCGCGTACCTGGAGAAGATCGGCTACAAGCTGGACAACCCGAAGAACCCCATCTTCTTCGTGCCCATCTCCGGCTTCAACGGCGACAACATGATTGAGCGCTCCGCCAACATGCCGTGGTACACCGGCCCCATCCTGCTGGAGGCGCTGGACCAGATGCGCGAGCCCAAGCGCCCGACGGACCTGCCGCTGCGCCTGCCCCTGCAGGACGTGTACAAGATCGGCGGTATCGGCACCGTGCCGGTCGGCCGCGTGGAGACGGGCATCCTGAAGCCGGGCATGAACGTGACGTTCGGCCCCGCCGGCATCACCACTGAGGTGAAGTCGGTGGAGATGCACCACGAGGCGCTGGCGGAGGCCAAGCCCGGTGACAACGTGGGCTTCAACATCAAGAACGTGGCGGTCGCCGACCTGCACCGCGGCTACGTGTGCTCGGACGCCAAGAACGACCCCTGCGCGGGCGTGGACACCTTCGAGGCGCAGGTCATCATCATGAACCACAAGAACATCATGGCCGGCTACGCGCCCGTCATTGACTGCCACACCGCGCACGTGGCGTGCAAGTGGGAGACGCTGAAGACGCGCATTGACCGCCGTACCAACAAGGTGGCCGAGGAGAACCCCAAGGCGCTGAAGACCGGCGACGCGGGTGACGTCATCCTGCGCCCGATGCGCCCGTTCGTGTGCGAGGCGTTCAAGCAGTACGCGCCGCTGGGCCGCTTTGCCGTGCGCGACATGCGCATGACCGTCGCCGTGGGTGTGATCAACTCCATCGTGCGCAAGGTGGCTGAGACCAAGAAGAAGTAAGGAGCCCGTGCTGCTGCCTGCTTGCCGTCTTGGCCGGCTAGCTGGCCTGCCCCGGCGCGCGCCGCTGCTGCGCGCCGGGCGGGCCAGTGTTGTGGGTGTGTGCGTGCGTGCGCGCCCCGTCTCCCCCTTCCCCCCGCTCCGGGGCGTGTGTTGTGCGGTGGTTTGGGTGGGCGCCCTCGCCCGCCCCCGCCGTGGCCCTAGCGCCACCCGTACGGTTAAACTCGCGCCCGCAATCGCAACGATAAGTTTTTGTTTGTTTGTTCAATTAGGCGCAACACGCGACCTACAGCATGAAGCGCCGCCGGCTCGTCTCCATCTCGTGCCGCTTGTGGAACCACTCGTACTCGCCGTACTTGGTGTCAAACGTGCCCGCCAGGATCCACTTGAGCTTCAGCGTGAAGCGCGGGCCCAGCTCCACCAGCCGCACGCGCTTGCCGTCCTCCGTGAACACGTACCGGTGCTGCCGGAAGAAGATGTAGTCGCGCTGGTTGTGGAACGTGCACACGCGCCGCCCCGTAAAGTCGGCGTTCTGCGCATGATGGGGGTGTGGGTGGGTGCGTAAGTTTGCATGTGCGTGCGTGAGTAGTGCAACTGTTGTGTCCCCCCCTCCCCCCTCCGGCACGCACGCGCGGGTACATGGAGCCCAGGAAGCGGCCGACGCGGCGGCCGAGGCGGGTGACAAAGTTGGTGAGGATGACCTCGGGGTTGTGCGACGTCATGGTGCCGTGGCCCGGGATCTGTGACGCCAGGCGGGAGGAGGAGAGGCGGAAGGCGGCGGTGGGGCCGTACGGCAGGTTCACAATGTGCAGGCTGTTGGCGCGCTTCGACTTCTCGCCCAGCACCAGCAGGTGCGTGAACCCCATGTCGGTGGCCCACGTGCAAATCTTTTTGAGCGGGAACTTGCGCCGCTTGTAGAAGGAGGTGTTGGGCAGGATGGCCATGAACTCGGCAATGAGGCGGTAGATCTTGCCAGACGGCGACGGCGCGGTGGTGATCATGATGCGCGGCACCACGTCGCCGGCAAACAGGTCAGCAAACTCGTCGTCCGCCTCGTCGCCCACTACCTCTGCGTCGCCCGGCAGCACCACCGTGTCGTCCACCTCACGCGTGCGCTCCATGGTGTCAGGGATGGCCTTGGGTGGCGCTGCCGCCCCCAGCTCCGTCGCCACCGCATCCCGCACCCGCCGCCGCTCCTTCTTCTCCCGCCGCGCCTCCGCCTTCAGCTTGCTCACCACCTCCTGCCGCTTCATCTTGTTGCCAATGTCGCCCGGGTTCACGCGCGGCCGCTTGAACCCCGCCCCGCCCGCCGCCGCCCGCCCGCCCCGTCCCCCTCCGCCACCGCCGCCGCCGGCCCCACCGGCTGCTGCTGCCGCCCGCGCCGCCAAGGTGACCGTGCCCGCGCCAGGTAGATGAGTAGGTGGGGTTGGTTGTGGCGGTGTGGTAGGGGTTGGGAGAGGGTGATACCGGTAAGCGAAAAACGTAATTGATAACGGCACGTGCAATGACACAAGGGCAGCGGTAACTCGCAAGGTATCGATGAAAGTCACCCGTGGCACGTGCGAGAGCGGCGCGGCACGGTGTGGTATGCAGTAATTTACACCGCGCAGCGTGCTTGTGGGAAGGGGCGGCACCTCGACGGTTTCATTTCTGCCTCAGTAGGAGGGGAGAGAGGGGGATACGACGGTCAAATGTGTGCGCGTCGGTGGTGTGGAATGCCACCGCGGGTGTGTGGTAGGTACCTGTGCATATGTTGCGTGGTATGGTGGCTGCATTGGTTTGTTGTTAGTTGTTTTGGGTATCGAACGGGTGGCGACAAGCTGCCTCTCTTGCTCCTACAGTACCGACCACCAACTGACTTACTACTACTACTTGCTACTACTGCTGCTTGCTACTTAGTGCTGCCTGACTACTAACTGCTGTTGCTGGTACTACCGCAAGGGTCAGTCTGTCACTGCTGCTTCTGGTCTGCTGCTGCTGTCACTGTTACTGGCCCACTGCTCTTGTCCGTCTCTGTCATTGCGACTGCCAGTACAAACGCCATCGGTATCGTATCGGGACGGGTATCATGAGTGGTGCCGCCGCCAGCACTACGCGTCGCCGGCGTAGTCGTAGCAGCAGTGCCGTCCGTCAACCACGGCCGGCGCGGTCGCGGTCGCGGTCGCGTAGCCGCAAGATGGCAGTAGCACCCCAAGCACCGCCGCCGGCGCCACCACCACCACCGACATCGTCATCGTCGCCACACCCACCACCAGCACCCACACCACCGCCCGCGGCACAACAACAACAACCGTCGCTGCGCGGCGACATGCGCAACTTTGTGCTGCTGCTGGTGCTGTACGTGCTGCAGGGCATCCCCATGGGGCTGGCATTTAGTGTGCCGGCGCTGATGAAGGCGCGCGGCGGCACGTACGCCGACCAGGCGACGTACAGCCTGGCGCAGTGGCCGTACTCGCTGAAGCTGTTTTGGGCGCCGGTGGTGGACGCGCTGTGGACGCGGCGCGCCTTCCTGGGCCCGCGCAAGTGCTGGGTGGTGGGGGTGCAGCTGCTGGCGGGCAGCGTGATGATGGGCGTGTCGACGCGGCTGGGCGAGCTGCTGGGTGGCAACGGCGTGCCCATCAATGTGGAGGGCCTCACCGCCACCTTCTTTGTGCTGTACCTGCTGGTGGCGACGCAAGACATTGCGGTGGACGCGTGGGCGCTCACCATGCTGCGGCCAGAAAACGTGGGCTACGCCAGCACCGCCAACAATGTGGGCCAGATGGCGGGCGTCCTCATCTCGTACAGCGGGTTCGTGTCACTGGAGTCCGCCGCGTTTTGCAACTCGTACGTGCGCCCCGCCCTCTCCCTGCCGTCCGCGCCGACCGGCATGGTCACCATGGCCAGCTTCATGTGGTTCTGGGGCGCCGCATTCGTGGTCGTCACGCTGCTGCTGTGGGCGCTCAAAGAGGACACCACCGATATGGCCACCAGCGCCAGCGACGGCGGTCACATTCACGTTGACAGCCAGCTGGTGGTGGTGCCGGGTGGGATAGAGCTGGTGGGCGGCGGCGATGTGGAGGTGGCACCAATTGCCCAACCGTCGTCACCCTCCAGCGCTGGTAGCGGCAGCAGCGCCAGGCGGCGGCGGGCGGGCGGCGGCAGTCGAGCCAGTAGTGGCAGCGGTGGCAGCAGTGGCGGCAGCGGTGGCAGTGTGGCTGGGGCGGATACCGATGCGGGAGAGGACGCTGAGACGGCGCCGTTGACGTCAGCAACGCCAGCAACAGCGCCAGCACAAGCGGCACCAGTGTCACCGTGGCGCGCTGTGGCGGCGGCATACGCTGCGCTGTGGCGCATCCTGCAGCTGCACCACGTGCGCGTGCTGCTGGCCATCCTGGCCACCTACCGGTTTTGTTTCATGGCCACAGACCACGCGTCCGGCCTGGCGCTGCTATCGCGCGGGCTGACGCGGGAGCAGCTGGCGCAGCAGGATATGTGGTCCACCCCAATTCTGCTATTTGGCCAAGTGCTGGTGGCACGGGCGGTGGCAGGGCCGCGCCCGCTGTCCATCATCATGGCGTCGTACCCGGTGCGCCTGGCAATGGGGCTCGGGTGGCTGGCCATCACCTACCTGGCGCTGCCGGCACCCGTGCCAGGTCAGCCGCTGCCCGCCCTCTCCACCGCCGCCCTGGCGGGCATCTTCCTGATGACCAACGCGCACGGTCTCATCATCTCGCTGACCATGATGTCGCAGACGTCGTTCTTCACGCAGGTGGCCGACCCCGCCGCCGGCGGCACCTACATGACGCTGCTGAACACGGTGTCCAACTTTGGCGGCAAGTGGGCAGAGTACGTGAACCTGCGCGCCATGCACGCCGCCACGGTGGAGGCGTGCGTCGCTAAGGACAATGTGACAGCGGTGCTGGACGGTGTGCAGTGCGGCAGCGGCGGCAGCGCCGCCTGCACCGCAGCGGGCGGCGCCTGCACCACGCTGCGTGACGGCTACCCCATCATGGTGTGGGTTGGCACCGCGGTGGGCGTGGCGTGGTTCCTTGCCTTCCGCCGCACCATGCTGGCGCTGCAAGACGTCCCGCGCTCCCAGTGGGCGCTGCCCTCCAAGCATTAACTGTATCGATACCCTGTTGTTGTTGTGCCAACTATCTAATGTTGGTAGATTCTGCGATAATCATGTTCGTTCCCCTCTTCAAGTGCCTGCTGTGTCACTGCCGCCGCCGTCGTACTGTGTGCGCAGCGCATGCACGCCGTCGGCAACGTGGCAGGTGGAGACGTCGCGCGCCGCCAGGCGGTCCATAAAGTGCAACGCAAAGGTGGAGGCTGCCGGTGGTGCCGCCGCGGCATCCTCTGCAACTGGGGTGCCGCCGAGGCTGCGCGCCAGCCACGGCGCCAGCGCAGGCGGGTCGTGCAAGAAAAGGAGCGCCGAGGAGTGGTGCCGCCGGCGCTTGCTGCCAGCCACGGGCGCCGCGCCGGTGCTGTCGGTTGCGGCAGCGGCGAGGGCAAGGGCGGAGCGGCGGCGCGCCTCTGCCTTCACCTCCAGCGGGTGCGGCCGCGGCGCTGCCACCGGCGGGTTGAACGTGCCGCCCGACGTGTCGTAGGTGCGGTACAGCGTGTCGGCGTCGTCGGTGGGCAGCAGGGGCGCGTGCGCCGCCGCATCGCGTGCCGCCGCTGCCAGCACCGGGTGGTAGCTGCACGCCAGCGCCGCCAGCTGCCACGCCGTGGCGCCCAGCGCATGCGCATTATCAGCATCAAACACCTCACCGCGTGGGCCCAGCGCCACGCCGTCCACACGCACCACGGCAGCGGCGTCCGCCGCCGGCCCGGCACGGCCAGACGCCGTCGCCGGCCGCTCCGACGGTGGCGCCAGCATGGACACCAGGGCGGGGTACTTGTGCAGGAGGGCGCGCGTGGCAGACAGGAGCGCCAGCGCGGGCGCGGGCGGCAGGTGCAGCGCCACTGACAGCAGGCGCTGCGCAAACGCAGCGACGCGCTCAATGGAGTACTCGCGGCGGGACATGAGCAGCGCGCCGACGGCACGGGCGGCGAGGGGGGCATACACGTGGGCGCCAGGCGCTAGCAGGCGCAGCAGGGTGCCATACAGGAAGTTGGAAAACGCGGACTCGTCGGCGTTCAGCAGCTCACCGGGGCCCGCCATGATGCGCAGCGCCGTCAGCGCGCAGTTCAGCGCCGCCTCCACGCTCAGCTTCACACGCCGGCCGGCAGCAGCGGCAGCAGCCGCAGCACCGCCGCCCTCCTCGTCGTCGCTGTCACCCGCCGTCGCCATGCTGGCGCCCAGCAGCGCCTTCAGGTTGGCCAGCAGGTCGGTCACCACGCCGACGTCAATCAGGTGTGCAAACTTGGCGAGGCCCGCCAGCACAGGCGGCAGCAGCGGGGTGGCGCCCGGGGAGCGCAGGATGCGGAAGTAGGCAGCCACCAGCGCGCGCAGCGCGGCGGCGCTGTGCGTGTTGCGCTCCTCCAGCGCCTCTGCGTCCGCCGCCTTCAGGCTGGACAGCACCTCGTCGTCCGCCTCCGCGGTGGCGCGCCGGTGCGCCGCGCGCGAGTCGCGCGACACCACGTCGCGCTTGGTGCGCTTGGCAGCCGACACGCGCAGCTTCAGCAGCGTGGCCAGCGCGGCGGGGTTAAACCGCAGGAAGGCGCCGCGCCGTGTGGCGGCGGCCTTCACCATGCCGTTGATGGCGCGCACCGCCTCCACGCTGGCGTCGCCCGACACGTCACCCACAAACAGCTCCTCCACGGCGGCACAGCACGCCGCCGCCACGCCGGCGTCGCGCGCGTTCATGCGCGGCACCACAAATGCAATGAGGTTGGACCGGAAGTTAAACGAGGGGAGGCCGGTAAGCAGCTGGCACATGCACCGCACCGCCACCGTGCCCAGCGACGCCAGCGTGTCGGCATCCGCGTCGTACGGCGTCAGACCCAGCGCCACATCACGCGCCGCCCGCCGCTCTGCCATCTTGGTGCGTGCCCAATCCGCGTCTGACACGCCGTGGCTCTTCCCACCGCCACCGCCACCCTCACCACCTTCGCCATCACTGCCACCGCCCTCGCCGTCACCACGACTGCGCTCCGCCTCAAATGCGCCGGCACCGCCGCTGGCATCCTCACCCTCCTCGTCACCGCCGCCGCGCGCCGCCCGCCGCGCCGCCGCCTCGCCGCGCTTGGCCGTCACCTCCAGGAACTTGAGCAGGCGCTGGTAGCCCGTCAGCAGCGCCGCCTCAAAGTCGCGTAGCTTGCGCACGTCCTTCTTCACGCGCGCCTTGGCCTCCGCGCCCGACGGCAGGCGGATGCGGTAGCTGGGCAGGATGTCCTTAAACACAGCCACGCAGGACGCCATGGCCAACTGGCGAATGAGCGGGTCGCCGTCGGCGCACAGGCCCTGCAGCTCTGCCAGCATGTTCCGCCGCCGCGTCGGCCTGCCACCCGCGCTGCCCGCCGGCACAGGCGGCGCCTTCACGTCCATCACATTGTGCTCTGGGTCTGCCACGATGCGCTCACACAGCGCCGCCACCAACGCCTTCCGCTCGCCCCGCCGCGCCTCCCGCGCCCGCGGCGCCAGCGCTGCCCACGCGCTATGACTGTTCACGCCGTCATCATAGGCAGAGCGGCGGGCACTGGTGTTGGCACCATGTGCGTCGTCGTCGCCGTCGTCATGCTCGTGCTCGCCATCCTCGTCGTGATCGTCGCCGTCAGCGTGTTCACTGTCACCACCCGCGCCGCCGGCTGCCTCCTCCTCCTTTGCGGCCTGCTTTGCCTTTGCCTTGCGCACCGACTTTGCCTCCAGCCGCGCCGCTGCCGCCTGCGCTCTCTTGCCACCCTTCCCCTTCCCCGGCCACCCACCCTCTGCCCCACCACCACCACCACCACCACCACCACCGGTGCCACTGCCACCACCCTCCTCCGGCTCGACTGGCCGCGGCGCATACGGCCCCGCCCGCATCGCCACCGGCGTCGCTCCATCCCGCCGCCTCGGCAGCGCTGCCACCGTGAGCGACCCATCCGGCAGCTTCCTTGGCAGGCCTCCACCTCTACCAGTGCCACCACCCCCCTCCCGGTCCTCCCTCGCCCTCTCGGCAGCCGCGCCCTCTCCCCACCCCCTGCTGCCGGCGCGCGGTGCAGACTCGTACGCCTCCATCCTTGGAGCGGACTCGAGTTGTGGGAGGGTATATAAGGTAGGTGTGGAGCGGGGACACCCACTAAAATGCCCGAACGGTGTGGTTGTAAACCTGCTATTATGCGTACAAGCTGCTCGTGGTATGCCACAGGTGGCCGACGGTTTCATTTGGGGCAGTGGGGAGCGAGAGGGGGTGGCTTTATGACACGCAGGCGCAAAAGTGGGCCGGACGGGTGAATATACCGGGTTGGCGGAGTGGTCATGTTGTTAGGTGGGTGCGTTCCCGCCCGTTTTTATTGCGTTTGGTACCGTGGGTCGCAACCTCATATTGGTGATTTCCAGCATCTCTCTCTCCCTCTCTCTACTCTCCTCGCTCGCTCTCGTCTACTCACTACCTACTGCAGTTGGCTGCTGCTGCTTGGTGATAGTTGGTGCGCTGGTGATACACATTGAAGCTAGGACTACTGGTTGGTGCGATTGGCTGCTGGTTGGTGCAGTTGACTGCTTGGTTGCTGATTGGTTGCTGGTGCGGTTGGTTGCAGTTGACCTGGCTGCTGCTTGTTGGTGATACCCGTTGGCCGCAGCAACTGCTTGGCCGCAGCAACTGCTTGGCCGCAGCAGCAACTGCAACTGCGGAGACGCAGCACCAGCCATGGAGCCGCCTGCCATCCCAGGCACGCCCGTGCCGTCGCCATCCATCCCACCTCCAACACCAGCCCCCCAGGCGCCGCCACCAGTGACGGTGGCGCGGCCGCGCGGCAGCTCGCTGAACCCCGCAACACCCGGCACGCCGGCGGTGCCAGAGACGCTGGGCGTGCTGCATGGCGCGTGGGCGGGGCGGGAGGCGGCAGCGGCGCGGGCGGCAGAGGGCGCGGCAGGAAGCCTGGCAGCGACGCGGGCGCTGTTGCGGTCGCGCGCGGGCGTGTGCGAGCATGTGTTGGCGGTGGAATGGGCGGGCGCGTCGACCAAGGGTGCAACGACAGCGGCGGCAGGGACACACCACCATGCCTGCCACCCGCCGCCTGGCAGCACCGGCGACGCGCTGGTGACGCCGCTCGTGATTGCCGCCGGCGCGGTGGAGTTGCGAGAGTCGCTGGCGCTGGTGGACACGGTGGCGGCGCTGTCACGCACGCTGGTGGGCACCATCATGCATGCGCCGCCGGCGCAGCAGCGCTCGCTGGAGGCGCTGGCCGACATGCGCAGCCTGGTCACCATTGCCACGCATGCCGCCGCTCTGGCTGACGCGTGCGCCGTGTGGGCGTCCTTTGTTGCCCGCCTGGCTGCCGGCCACTGCCACAGCCTCCCGCCGTCGCCGCGCCACACCGCGCCACCGCCATGCCCCATTTGTGACGCGGATGGTGCGCCACCACCACCACTTTCACCGTCACCGTCACCGCCGCCGCCTGCTGCCCGCCTTGCCGTCATTCGAGAGACCAGCGAAGGCGGGTGCGGCGGCGCGGCGGCGGGGGCGAGTGCGGCTGACGCGAGTTCTTCAGGTACACCTGCCGACGAGCTGCTGGTGGTGCCACGGGAGGTGCTGGAGGCGTGGGCGCTGCCGCCGGTGGCGCGCAGTGCGCTGCGCCGCGCGCCGTGGCTGCGTGCAACTGTGGACGCGGTGGCAGACACGGCGGCGGCGCCAGGGTGGGGGGCGTGGCTGCAGCGCGCCGGCCTGGTGCTGCTGGGTGCGGCGCTGGCGGCGGGGGCGGCGGCGGCGGTGAGCGCGGCGGTGCACGGCGCCACCACGGTGCGCAGTGCGCAGGCGGTGATGGACAAGGAGGAGCTGCTGTCGTACAAGACGGGCCTGGTGCGCGGGTGGGACCGCGCAGCGGACGCATCCATGCGCGCCGGCCTGCCGCCGCCCGTGGCGCTGCAGACGGGCGACATGCTGGTGGCGGCGCAGCGCAGCACGCTGGTGGCGGAGGCGGCACGCCTGGCGGCTGACGCCAGCGCTGCACGCTCGTCCCTCATGTCAGCCCGCAACGGTGCACTGGTGACGGGCGCTGCTGCGGGTGCCGGCGTGCTGGCCATGGAGACGTCGGTGCTGCACGTGGCAACGACGCAGGTGCGCGACGCCACCCTGCGCCTGCGCACACGGTACGCGGACGGCGTGCGCGACCTCAGCGCGGCGCTGCTCACCTCCACTAGCAGTGGCGGCGGCGGCGGTGGCGCGGCCGGTTGGAGTGACAAGCGTGGCGGTGTGGACGAGGACGATGGGGGGTCGCCTGCATGTCTGTGGCACTCGGTGCGGCGTGCGCTCACACGCGCGGCGTACGGCCACCGTGGCAGGGCGCCTGCGTCTGGCGGCGCGGGTGCGGGTGCCGCTGCCGCCGCACCGGCGCCATTCAACAGCCTGGATGAGGTGGCTGACAAGCTGGCAGAGCTGGTGGATGACGTGGCGGACGTGCTGGGGTTGGTGAAGCACGTGGCGGCGGCGTCGTACAGCCACGGTGCCGCAATTGCCGCCGTTGGCGCCGCGTCACCCGTCTTTGATGCGAGCGCATCACCCACCGTGGTGGCGGTGGACGGGTGGCTCACTGCCAACGGCTTTGGCGTAGAGCCACCACCGCCGCCGCCGGCGTCGGCAGCAGATGGTGGCGGTGGCGGCGGCGGCGGTGGTGCCACACCAGCACCAGAGGCGGCAGGCACGCCGGCGCTGCAACGAGCGGGGAGCACGTCAGGCGGCCGGCGTGCGGCGGCGGCCGCGTTGGTAGCGGCGGCGGCACGCCCGCTGTCGCTCACCGCCTCCACCGCGTCGGTGGCGCTGGTGCGGTGGCAGCGCCTGCAGCTGCGCACCGGCGCGTGCGGTGCGTCGCAGCTGGCGGGCGAGCTGCCGCCCTGGCTGCTGTGGGAGACCGCGTGCCTGGGGTGCACTGAGCCATTCAGCCCCGCCGTGCCGGTGGTCATGTCCATCGGCGACGCGGGCGGCCTGGACGAAGACCACGACCCCAACGCCTCCGCCTCAGCCACCATGCTGTGCGTGCGCAAGCACGGCGTGTGCGTCACGTGTGGCGCCAAGTGGATGGCGTCGTTGCGGCCGACCGGCCGTGCCCGCATGCCGGTGCTGGATGCACGGGAGGAGTCGGTGTGGGGTTCGGCGCTTGCGGCAGCGCGTGCGTGGGCGACGGGGCTGGATGACGGCGTTGTGGAGGGTGGCTCGGGCCCGTGCGTCGGCTGCCGCCAGCGCATGTTCACCTCCGCGCTGGGCGTGCGCAGCCCCTTTGTGCTGGGCTCCGCTGGCGCCTCCCGCCGCCACGTCTGCTCCTCCGGCGTGCCACACTAATTTATATTATTATGTGTTAAATTGAATGCGTGTGTGCCATCAATGATGCACAAGTGTGGCGGCGCCAATGGTAGGAGCGGGTGCGTGCGTGCCGCTGGTGCCAGTGCTGGCGGTGCCGGCAGCCGCGGCAGCATAAGTGCGGCGGGCAGGCGGCGGGCCGGCGGGCTTCACAGGTGCAGCGGCGGCGGAGGCGGCGGCGGCGGCGGCGGAGGTATGAGCAGCGGCGGCAGCAGGCGCGTCAGAGGGCGCCGCGGGTGGGAGACCGAGGGTGCGGCGCACAAAATCGTTAGCAAACACGCCAGCGGGGTCCATGGCGTCGCGCATGCGCTTAAAGTCGTGCCAGTGCGGGTACAGCGGCTCAAAGTCGGCGTCGCCGCGCAGGTGGAAGTCCTTGGCCCAGTGCGGCCGGCCGGCGAAGGTGAGCATGAGGTCCTCAAACTGGCGGAAGTAGGCAAGGTAGTCGCACTCCACACCAAACGGCTTGTACATGATGATGCCAATGTACACGGAGGCGCGGCCGGCGGAGGGCGCCAGCCAGGTGTCGTCGGCAGGGACGGGGCGCACCTCCACCGGGAAGTGCGCCTTGTGCCCGCTGGTGTCCAGCATCACCTTCAGCGCCGCCATGGCCTGCGGCAGCGACTCCAGCGGGATGGCCCACTCGTCCACGTGCTGGCGGAACAGGCAGTCAAAGTTGAACACGCGGTCGGAGCGGTCCACCTGCCGGCGCGTGTACGAGAAGAGGGCGGTGAACCACAGCGCGTTAATCCACGGGATGAGGCGCGGCACAAACAGGGCAAACCACAGCGCCACCTGGTACAGGTGCACGCCCACCACCGCCCGCAGCAACGCACCGGCGTGCGCCGCCGCCCACCGCGGCGTGCACGTCCGTGGCCGCCGCGGGCGCGCCGTGTGCGGCGGGCGCGGCGTGGCGTGCCACTCCACCACGGCATCCGTGTGCGGGAACCACCAGAAGCGGTAGTACGGCGCGGAGCGCCAGCGGCCAGGCAGGGCAGCCAGGACGGTGGGCAGGGTGGAGGGAGTCTCCACCGCCTCCAGGTCAAACGCCGGCACCACCTGCAGCACCACCGCCGTCACGATGCCTAGCGCGCCAAAGGAACACCGCGCGGCGGCCCACAGGTCGGGGTGCGAGGTGCGTGACGCCGTGTGCAGTGACCCGTCACCCGCCACAATCTGCAGCTCCACCACCGTGGTGGCCAGCGCGCCGTAATCCAGGCCGGAGCCGTGCGTGCCGGTGGCAATGGCGCCTGCAAACGCCTGCTCCGAGATGCTGCCCAGGTTGGGCAGCGCCAGGCCCACGCGGTCCAGCGCCTCGCTCAGGTCCGCCAGCGTGATGCCCGCCTGCACCTTCACCAGCCGCGCCTCCAGGTCCACCACCAGCACGCGGCACAGGTGCCGCAGGCTCACCACCGTGTCATCCGTCATGACGCAGTCATTGGGCGAGTGCCCCGACCCCACCACCTTCACCACCCGCCGCTCCGCCGCCGCCGCCGCCACGATCGCCTGCACCGCCTCCACGCTCTCCGGCTCGTAGTACCGCCGCGGCGTCGCGCTGTACGTCTCTGCCCAGTTCGTCACCGTCACGCCGCTGCGCGCCACCGGCACTGGCGCTGGGGCTGGGGCTGGCGCTGGGGCTGGCGCGGCTGCCATGGTGGTGGTGTTGGTGGTAAATGGTACCACCACAGGTTATTGAGATGTTGATGTGCTGCAGCTGCAATCAATCAGCAGCCACAACCAGCTGCTGCCAGCCTTTAGTTTTGCACCTGATGCTGCCTCCCCACTTGAGTCCCCTCTGATTGCAGCCGTAGTAGTAGATGACCTGTGGCAACAGTAGTGCAGCAGCAGCAGCAAGCGTTCTGTTCTCATGTCTCCCTCTTGAACTCCTCGGCCGAGATTTTTTCCAAGCCAGAGTCGATTATTTGACACACTGGATATTGCAACCGGCACACGGTCATTTACTACAAGCGCTAAAATCTTGTAGCAAGGCTGCGTTTGAGGCGCGTGGTGCTTGTATTTGGTTATAAAGTCTGCGGATTTGTGTAGTAATTGTGGTTGAAAGCGGCCTCTCTCTCGCCACCTACTGCCGTCTCTCGACTCGCCCTTCACTTGATGAATGGCGGCGCCGGGGTGGGCGACGAGCGCGTCAACGGCGTTCCGCTTGCTGCGGCAATGGGCAGTGGAGGCACCGCCGGCAGCGCCGGCTGCGCCGCGTGATGGTGCCGTGGCGGATGGGGCTGCGCCGCCACCACCCGCTCTGCTGCCAGCACTGCCGCTCACCACCATGAGCACCGAGTTGGCGCCCGTCGACGCGATGCCGCTTGAGAGTGAAGAGGATACGATTGCACCAGTGGCGCCGGAAGTGCATCCTGCCGCGACGGTGGCGGCGGCGGCTGCGGCTGCGACAGCGACGGCCACAACAGCAACCGCGGGCGCTCCTGCGCTGTCAGGCACAAAGCGGCGGCGGGCAGCACCTGAAGACACGGCTGCAGGTCGCGCACGGGTCACTGCGCGGAAAGCGTGTGAGCACGGCCGCCAGCGCAGCCTGTGCAAGGAGTGCGGCGGGGCTGGCATTTGCGAGCATGGTCGCGCGCGCTACTACTGCAAAGATTGCGGTGGAGCGGGCATCTGTGTGCATGGCCGCCAGCGCCCCCAATGCAAGGAGTGTGGCGGAAGCAGCATATGTGAGCATGGAATCAGGCGGCACGGCTGCAGGAAGTGCAGCGGTTGCGAGCATGGGCGCGTGCGCTACACCTGCAAGGACTGCGGTGGTGGCAGGGTCTGCGTACATGGTCGCCGCCGCGACAAATGCAAGGAGTGTGGTGGCGGCGGCATCTGTGAGCATGGCCGGCAGGGCAGCCAGTGCAACGAGTGCGGGGGGGGCGGCGTCTGCGAGCATGGCCGCCAGCGCAACCGCTGCAAGGAGTGCGGCGGCGCCGGCATCTGTGAGCATGGCCGCGTGCGCAGCGGTTGCAAGGAGTGTGGCGGGGGTGCCATCTGCGAGCATGGTCGTCATCGCACCTACTGCAAGGAGTGCGGCGGGGGCAGCATTTGTGAGCACGGCCGCCAGCGCAGGTACTGCAAGGAGTGCGGCGGGGCCGGTATTTGTGAGCATGGCCGTGTGCGGCACGGCTGCAAGGAGTGCGGAGGGGGCACCTTCTGTGAGCATGGCCGTGTGCGGCGCGTCTGCAAGGAGTGCGGCGGGGCCGGCATCTGCGAGCATGGCCGCGAGCGGCGGCGCTGCAAGGAGTGCAAGGGACGACCACGGTAGGGGTGTCAGATACCGATGGTAGCACTTCAACTGATGCGGTCACTAAGCCCCTTGTTGTGGCATCAGGAAACACGCACACGCGGCAGCCGCGCAAAACCCCACAACCCATATCCGCAAGCCTCGTTACACTCTGCGCGTCCCACTACTTGCATCGCATCATTTTCCAACCGCTTTGCCGCTCATTTTTTGATTGTATCTTCCCGCCTTTCACCCCCTCCTCCACCGTCGCCATGGCAGCCGCAGCGGCGGCGGCACCAGCGGCAGCCGCACCGGCTGCGGCGGCTGCTGCGGCACCGCGGGGCTATGCCGATATCTTTGGTGCGTGGGTAGCGGTGATGGGGGTGCCGCACTGTGCCACTGACTACCAGGAAGGCACCAGCACCCCCCCCCCCCCCCCCCCCCCCCCCCCC
>Ga0066256_1001837_pt1 | contig 26316 bp, 28 predicted proteins | sample ThiBio_1000_biof_FD_87107 | JGI IMG/M metagenome (GOLD analysis project Ga0066256, IMG submission 87107) | Wastewater bioreactor microbial communities from Cape Town, South Africa - Thiocy_expt_1000_biof (version 2) | ecosystem: Engineered > Bioreactor > Thiocyanate-remediating >... | reverse complement strand
CGTGTTTCGCGCGCAGGTCGAGTACGTTTTCACAGCTGCCGCTGTTGGTTCGCCCCCCCCCCCCCCCCCCCCCCCCCCCCCCCCACCCCCCCCCCCCCCCCCCCCCCCCCCCCCCCCCCCCCCCCCCCCCCCCCCCCCCCGCCTCGCCCGCCGGAAGGCGGGGCGGCCCCCCCGCGGCGCGCGGCCGCGCGCCGCGGGCGGGGCGGGGGGGGGCGCGCCCCCCGCGCTGCCGGGGGGCGCGGGGGGGGGGGGGTGTGAAGGGGGGGGGTGGGGGGTGGGGGGGGGGGGGCGGGGGGGCGGGGCGGGCACCGCCTCCACGCAAGTGGATCAGACCCTACTCAGCGCGCCAGGTTGGCGCGGGTGTAGCACTCGGTCACGAGGCTCAGCGGCCGGCCGTCGGGCAGCCGCAGCAGCGCGCGGTGGCTGAGGACCGTGCCGGGCGGGCAGTCGGCCGCCCGGCCGCGCTGTGCCGCGAGCCGCTCGCGGCGGAAGCCGAGCGGGGCGACGACCTTGCCGAAGGGCGTGTCGGTCGTGGCGAGGGTGCGGTTCATCTCGGCGTCGAGGCGGCCGGGGACGTACCAGTTGTCCGCCTCAGACAGCACCGCAGGCCCGCAGGCGAGGCGGACGTGGCGGTAGGCCAGCGGCTCGTTCTCGCTCACGCCCAAGAGGCGGCGGACCTCGGTGGAGGGCTGCGCGGTCCGCCCGGCCTGCTCGGCGCGGATCGCCGGCGGATCGGCGATCCCGCGCGCCCGGCACCATTGCCCGAGTGCGGCGGTCGCGCTGTCCTGCGCGGCGAGGGTCCGCTCGAACTCGGCGAGGCGGGGGGAGGCGCAGCCGGCGAGTGCCACGGCGGCCAGCAGGGCGGCCCGGCGCATGGGTCAGATCCCGCCCGGGATCGCCGGCCGCTCCATCGCCTCGAGATCGGCGATCAGGGCGCGGGTGCAGGCGGCCAGCTCCTCGGCGTCGACCGAGCGGATCACGAAATTCGCCCCGGTCTTGCCGTCGCGCCAGAAGGGATAGGAGCCGATCTGGCAGCCGGCATGGGCCTGCTCGGTCCGCCCGAGCAGGTCGGCGACCTCGCTCTCCTGGACCCAGCAGCCGATCGTCTCGCTGAGCAGCGGCGCACCGCCTTCGAGCTGGCCCGACAGCGCGTCCAGCATCCCCGAGGTGATCGCCGGGACGCCGGCCATGATGAACACGTTGCCGTGGCGGATGCCCGGCGCGCCGGTGTAGCGGTTGGGGATCAGGTCAGCGCCGTCGGGGACGCGGGCCATGCGCAGGCGGGCGTCGGTCAGCCCGCCGCGCTCCTGGTAATAGCCTTCGAGGATCGCCCGCGCCTCGGGGTGGACGACGACGGCGACGCCCAGCGCCTCGGCGATCGCGTCGACGGTGATGTCGGCGTGGGTCGGGCCGATCCCGCCCGTGGTGAACAGGTAGTCGTTGCGCGCCCGGAGCGTGTTCACCGCCTCGACGATCGCCGCTGTGTCGTCGGCGACGACGCGGACCTCCTTGAGGCGGATGCCCTGGATGCCGAGCCAGGTCGCGACCTGGGCGATGTTCTTGTCGTGGGTGCGGCCCGAGAGGATCTCGTCGCCGATCACGATCAGCGCGGCGGTATAGATGCGAGACGATTCGACCATTGCGGAAGGGGTTAGGGTGCCCGGGGCGAAAACCCAACCCCGTTCGTGCGGACTTGCGGCTCGGCGTCCCCTGCTTGCCGTCATGCCGGACTTGATCCGGCATCCCGCTGCCTTGGGCGATGGCGCAAAAAGGAACCGGGGCCCCGGATCAAGTCTGGGACGACGGTAGAGAGAGCGGCAGAAGCGATCAGGCCGGAGTCCGCGCCTTCTCGAACCGCAGGTGGCCGTCGTCGATCGGGGCGTCGCGCATTTCGGTGCGGTCGTTCAGGTAGTTCATGCTGATCCGCCACGGCGCCTCCGTCGCGCTTCTGGGCACGAGGTGCTTGCCGCGCTGGAGGTAGCCCGAGGAGAACAGGCCGAAGACGTCGGCCTCCTCGAGGCCGTGGTCCTCGGGCAGGTACGGCGTCGCGACGTCGACATCCCATCTGTCCATCTGTTCGAACAGCCGGCACAGCCAGGCGGCGACGAGATCGACCCGCAGGGTCCACCCGGCGCTGAGATAGCCGAACAGCGCCGCCAGGTTTGGCACGTTCGAGAACATGCAGTTGCGGTAGTAGAACCGCTGCGAGAAATCGACCGGCGTCCCGTCGAGCGAAACCGCGATCTTGCCGAGCATGGCCAGCCGCAGCCCGGTCGCGGTGACGATCGCGTCGGCGTCGAGCCGGCGGCCGTCGCTGAGGACCACCCCGGCCTTGTCGACCCGCTCGATCGTCCCGGTCACGACCTCGGCCTTGCCCGCCTTCATCGCCTTGAACAGGTCGCCGTCGGGCACCAGGCACATCCGCTGGTTCCACGGATCGTAGGGCGGGGTGAAGTCGGCGCGGCTGAAATCGGGGCCCAGCTCCTCGGCGAGCCGCTCGTGGAGGAACTTCTTCACCGCCTCCGGCCTGGCGCGCGAGCGGGCGATGAACAGGTGCTGGAACAGGGCGTTCTTGCCGCGGTTGAGCCGGTGCGCCCAGCGAGCGGGCAGCAGGCGGAAGATCAGGTTGGCGAGCCGGTCGCGCGTCGGCCGGATCAGATACCAGGTCGGGGTGCGCTGGAGCATCGTCACCTGCGCCGCCTGCTCGGCCAGGGCCGGGACGAGCGAGACCGCGGTCGCGCCCGAGCCGACGACGACGATCCGCTTGCGGGGGTGGGTGGCGCCCCCCGCCCGAAGCGGGGGGGGGACCGGGGCCGCGCCGAGGTCCTGCAAGCCGGGAATGGCGGCCTGGTGCGGATCGTCGTAATCGCAAGAGCCGGAGCCGAGGAACAGGACCGGGGCCGCGGCCGTGGAGCCCGCGCCCGCCGCGTCCTCGACGGTGACGGTCCACAGCGCCGCCGCGCTGTCCCAGTTCGCCGCCTTCGCGGTCTGCCCGAAGCGGATGTGCCCGGCGATCCCCCGGCGGTCGGCGACGTCGCTCAGGTAGGTCCGGATCGTCTCGCCCGGCGCGATCGCCCGCTCGTCCCGCCATGGCTCGAAACCGTAGCCGAGCGTGAACATGTCGCTGTCCGAGCGGACGCCGGGATAGCGGAACAGGTCCCAGGTCCCGCCGATCCGCTCGCGCCGTTCGAGGATCGCATAGGTCTTGCCCGGGCACCGCTCGCCCAGGTGCGCGGCCATGCCGATGCCGGAGATGCCGGCGCCGACGATGAGGATATCCAGAGGCTCTACGTTCACAGGGCGGCTCCCGATTGCCAGCATCTTCCGCATTTGCCAGACACGCGCAATGCCGATCGTCGCCGCGCGCCGCTATATCGCCGGAAGGCCCAGCGAGGACGTCCTCGTCGTCGACGGGGCGGAGCGGGCGCCGCTGCCCGCCCAGTCGTTCGACTGGATCGGGCTGTGCGAGCCCACCGAGGAGGAGATGGACCGGGTCCGCCGCCAGTTCGGCCTGCATCCGCTCGCGGTCGAGGACGCGACGACGCCGACGCAGATGCCCAAGGTCGAGATCTACGGCAAGCAGCTCTTCATCGTCGCCCGCACCGCGGCGATGGAGGAGGGCGAGAACATCACCTATGGCCAGACGGCGATGTTCCTCGGGCCGGACTTCATCGTCAGCGTCCGCTACGGCTCGACCCGCGCCCATGTCGAATTGCGCCAGAAGCTGGAGCTGGACGCCCTGCGCCTGACCGAGGGGCCGGACTTCGTCGCCCATGCGATCCTCGATTTCATCGTCGACGGCTACCAGCCGCTGCTCGACCGGCTCGACGAGGCGGTCCAGGCGATGGAGGAGCAGGCGATCAACGTCTTTCCGCAGCAGTCGACGATTCGCCGCATCTTCCGCCTGCGCCGCCAGCTCGTCCGCTTCGAGCGGATCATCGGCCCGATGGAGGAGGTCTGCCGGCGCCTGGTGACGGTCGACCTGCCGGCGATCGATCACGCGGCGACGGTCTGGTTCCGCGCCGTGCTCGATCACGTCCACCGCACGATCGCGCGGATCAGGGGCCTGCGCGAGACCCTGGCCTCGATCGTCGACACCGCCGCGCTGATGGAGGCGCACCGCCAGGGCGAGATGACCCGCCAGCTCGCCGCCTGGGCGGCGATCCTCGCCGTGCCGACCGCGATCGCCGGCATCTACGGCATGAACTTCGAATACCTGCCGGAGCTTCGCTGGCACTACGGCTATTTCATGGTCCTGGGGGCGATCGCGGCGATCTGCGGCGGGCTGTTCTGGCGCTTGAGGCGGGTGGGCTGGCTTTGGGCTCGGTCCCCGCCACCAGCGCCATCGGGTCGCCTTGCGGATCCGGTGTCCGGCCGCGGGACAGGTCCTCGGCTGTGGAAAGGGCGCTTGCGGCGAGGGCCGCCAGCGAATAGCGCGACGCTCGGAGTCGCGAGAATGTCGCATTCGTGACGCGAATACAGGGGAATACGCGCGATGTTCGGATGGTTCCAGCGGCTGCTTCCCAAGTCGGGCGACTTCTTCGGGATGTTCGAGCGCCATGCCGCGGCGACGGTCGCGGCCGCCGAATCGCTGGTCAGCCTGGCGCGCGGGGAGGGCCGGGCCGAGGACCACGTCCGCACGATCCGCGACCGCGAGCACGATGCCGACGACATCATCCGCGAGGTGCTGAGCGCCGTGCGCCAGACCTTCCTGACCCCGTTTGACCGCGGGGCGATCACCGACCTGATCGGCGCGATGGACGATGTGATCGACGAGATCCAGGCGGCCGCCTCGGCGATCGAGCTGTACGAGGTGGTCGATTTCACCGCGCAGCAGCAGCAGCAGATGGCGGACGTCGCCCTGCGCGCGACCAGGCTGATCGCCAAGGCCATGCCGATGCTGCGCGACGTCAACCGCAACGGGCACGACCTGCACCTGCTGACCGGGGAGCTGGTCGCGCTGGAGGGGGAGGTGGACTTCCTCCACCAGGCCGGGCTCAAGGTGAACTTCCAGGAGCAGCGGGCCAATCCCGACCCGGTGACGTTCATCGTCAGCCGCGAGATCTACAAGCACCTGGAGAAGATCGCCGACGCCTTCGAGGACGTCGCCAACGAGATCGACAGCCTGGTCATCGACCACGGCTGAGCGGGGGCACTGCGATGCATGACCTGGCCTTTCCGCTGCTCGTCGGGCTGATCGGCCTGGCGCTGGTCTTCGACTTCCTCAACGGCCTGCACGACGCGGCGAACTCGATCGCGACGGTGGTCACGACCCGGCTGCTCTCGCCGCTCTGGGCGGTGATCTTCGCCGCCGCGGGCAATTTCGCGGCCTACTGGATCGTCGGGCTGCACGTCGCCGAGACCGTGGGCAAGGGGATCATCGACAAGGACGCGGTGACGCCGGCCGTGGTCTTCGGCGCGCTGATCGGGGCGATGTTCTGGAACGTGCTGACCTGGATCAAGGGCATCCCCTCGTCGTCCAGCCACGCGCTGATCGGCGGGCTGCTCGGCGCGGGCATGACCCACGGCGGCTTCGCCGTGGTCGAAAGCTCGGGCACGGTGAAGACCATCGTCGCCATCGTCCTCTCGCCGGTGATCGGCTTCGCGCTGGCTATGTTCCTGATGCTGGTCACGTCCTGGCTGTTCCGCGGCCGCCAGCCGCGCCGGGCCGAGAACGTGTTCAAGACGCTCCACCTGTTCTCCAGCGCGGCCTATTCGATCAGCCACGGCGGCAACGACGCGCAGAAGACCATGGGGGTCATCACCGTCCTGCTCTATTCGACCGGCTATCTCAACGGCACCTTCCACGTCCCCGAATGGGTCGTGCTGTCGTGCTATGCGGCGATCTCGCTGGGGACGATCTCGGGCGGCTGGCGGATCATCAAGACGATGGGCAGCAAGCTGACCAAGCTCGACCACCATACCGGCTTCTGCGCCTCGACCGCCGGGTCGATGGTGGTCTTCGGGGCGAGCGCCTTCGGCATCCCGGTCTCGACCACCCATGCGATCACCGGCAGCGTGATCGGCACCGGCGCGGCGCGCAAGGCCAGCTCGGTGCGCTGGAGCCTCGCCGCGAACGTGGTCGTCGCCTGGTTCATCACCATCCCGGCCAGCGCCGCGGTGGGGGCGGCGTTCTATCTGATCACGCGGCTGTTCTGAGGCCGGGCGGACAGGGAAGGGTACAGGCAGCCCCTCCCCTTTCAGGGGAGGTTCTGGAGCACGGTTCGCGCTAAGGCTGCGAAACCTCCGCGGCCGCGCCTTGCAGCTTCTCCACCAGCGGCCACAGCACCTCGTCGGCGTGGATCGTGCAGAAGTATTCGTTGACCTGCTTGATCTTGCCGTTCTCCAGCGTGAACACGAAGCAGTACTGGTTGCGATAGGGCGTGCCGAGGCTGGTCGTCCCGTCGCCCTCGGCCTCGACCGCGACGTTGTCGCCGTCGGCGATGACCCGGTGGATCGTCAGGTTGAGCCCGGTCGGGAGCATCCCCTTGAAGGCCTCGATCATCCCGGTCATCGTCGCCGCCTCGCGCCGCCCGGCGAGCCTGCCGTAGCCCTTGGCGATGGCGCAGGCGTCGGGGGCGAGGCAGGGCGCGGCCAGCTCGGCGTTGTTGGTGCCCATGCCCTCCATGAACTGGAGGACGACGCGCCGATTGGCTTGGGTGTTCTCTTCGCTCATGCCGCTTGCTCTCCTTTTCCGAACAGTCCGCGCAGCCAGGCGAGGACCAGGGTCCAGGCCGACCGGCGGGGCGATGCCGCCGCCGTCGTCTCGATCCCGGCCGCCTGCTCGATGCCTTCCTTGAGCTGCCCGGCGAAGCCCCTGGCGAGCTGGGGCAGCAGCGGGCGGCCCATGGCCTCCCACATCGGCGCCATCGGCCCGGTGCCCTCGACCCGCAGGGCGAGGGCGACCTCGGTGCCCTCGGCGGCGGGGACGGCGCGGTAGGAGCCGCCGCCGGTCACGGGATCGCCCTTGAGCTTGTAGGTGAAGTCGACCGCCTCGGGCCCGGCCCAGCGGTCGACATGGACCTCGACCGTCACCGTGCGGACCAGCCCGCCGACGCCGACCTTGACCACCCAGCGGGAATTGTCGTCGTCGACGATCTCGCAGTCCTGCATCCCGGGGACGAGGTTCGCCCAGCGGCGGATGTCGCGCGCGAAGTCCCACGCCTGGCCGATGCCGGCGCGGATCAGGACGGTCTGCTCGGTCTCGATCACGTCAGATGCTCACAGGCCCATGCGCTTCACTTCGGCTTCCAGCGCCGTGCTGGGATCGCCCGTGGCGTGGCGCGCGGCGAGCCAGCCGAAGGTCATGCCGCGGGCATTGGAGACGCCGCTCTGCATGACCGCGCCTGTCTCCATCCGCGCCACCGAGTTGCCCGCCGCATAGAGTCCGGGGGTCGGCCGGCCGTGCCAGGCGACCACGCGGCAGTGCAGGTCGGTGAGCGGACCCGCCGCGGGGGTCGCCGAGCCGCCGAGCCGCTCCAGCTCGACCGCGTAGAACGGCGGCTTGACCAGCGGGCCGAGGTTGGCGTTCGGCTTGTGATAGGGATCGCCGCACATCCAGGCGCTCCACGGGTGGGAGCCGCGGCCGAAGTCCGGGTCCTCGCCCTTCTCGGCATGGGCGTTGAAGCGCGCCCCCGTGGCGTCCAGCGCGTCGGCGTCGATCCCGATCCGGCCCGCCAGCTCGCGGATGGAATCGGCGACGAAGCCGAAGCCCTCGGGCCAGTCCTGCCCCGGCATGATCGAGGCGAAGGGGTATTTCTCGCGCACCTGGCTGTCGATCACCACCCAGCAGGGGAAGTTGGGATGGGTCTGGGTGCCGCCGTCGATCTGGTCGATGGTGTAGTAGAACGAGCGGTAGAAGGCCTCGTTGCCGAAGCGCTTGCCCGCGCGGTTGACGACGATGGTGTGCGGCTGGCCGATCACCGCGAGCATCGAGCGGTACATCGGATGGCCTTCCTCGTCCTCCTCGCCCGGCACGCGCATCCCGAGCGAGGTGATGTCCGGCACCCGCGCGATCCGCGCGCCGACCGGCCCGGCGAGGCGGAAGTTCGAGCCGTCGACCGTCGAGAAGACGATCGAGCCCAGCTCGAGCTGCTGGCTCAGCGTCTTGTTGAGGTCCTGGTTGCGCTCGTAGCTGCTGACCGCGACGACCACGCCCCTGTTCGCCTTGACATAGAGGTCCTGACCATCGCGAACCACGCGCACGCCGACGATCCGCTCGCCGTCGCCGATCAGCTCCTCGGCGCTGGCCCCGGTCAGCAGCGGGATGCCGCGGTCGAGCGCGCCCTTGACGAAATAGGCGGCGAGGCCCGGCCCCAGGCAGCGCTCGTCCCTGGTCAGCCGCTCGCCCATCAGGGCGAAGTCCCACTTGACCATGTTGGCGACGCCGCCGGCGGCGAACATGTCGTGGTGGGTCAAGCCATAGGGCATCTGCGGCGAGAGGCGCGTCCTGGGCTGCCATTCCTCGCCCAGCGTCGCGCCCGCGAAGGGCACGCATTCGAGCATCCGCCCCTCGGCGACGCTGTCGTTGGTGGCGCCGTAGTAATAGTCCGGGCAGCCGCGGATGACCTCCATCCTCAGGCCGATCCGGTCCTCGAAATACTTGAGCGCCTGGCGCGCGTGGACGACCTTGTTGAGCGTCGCGAGATCGCTGCCGTAGCCCATCGCCAGGCGCTGGAGATAGCGGAAGCCGCTATCGACCGAATCCTCGATGCCCAGTTCCGCCGCGTGGTGGTTGCCCGCCACCCAGACCTCGCCCATCGACAGGGCGGTGACGCCGCCGACCTGGTCCGAGCGCTCGATGACGATGGCGCTCGCGCCGTTCTCGTGGGCGGTGATCGCTGCGGACAGGCCGCCGATCCCCGAGCCCAGCGCGACGACGTCGGCTTCGAGGTCCCAGTGCGGCGGCAGGTTGCGGATCATGGCAGGCGCTCTCCCAAGCGGGGAGCGTCCGATTAATGAAACGCTCCATTTCCTTTTTGGATAGCGTCTTGGCGGGGCGAGTCAAGCGGGCGCTTCACGCCGCTCCGCGCGAATCCGTCCCGGCCGGCAGGGCGATGCCGGCGATGGCCTGGGCCGCGCTGATCGGGCGGCTGAAGTGATAGCCCTGCATCAGGCGCAGGCCCAGCGACTGGGCGATCACCTGCTGCTCGGGCGTCTCGATCCCCTCGATGATGCATTCGAGCTTGAGCTGGCGGGCCAGGGCCACGATCGTCCCGATGATCGCGCGGGAGGAATGGCTGCGGGCGATGTCGCGGGCGAAGCTCTGGTCGACCTTGATGTGGTCGAGCGGCAGGTTGTTGACGTGGCTCAGGCTCGACTGCCCGGTGCCGAAGTCGTCGAGGGCGATGCGGAAGCCCATCCGGCGTAGCTTGGCGAGGTTGTCGGCGGCGCGGCGGTAGTCGTTGACCAGCGCGGTCTCGGTGATCCCGAAGACGATCCGGTCGGGCGGGCCGCCGGCCGCCTCGACCAGCCCGGCGATCCACGGCGCGGCGTCCTCGCGCAGGATGTCCCGCGCCGAGAGATTGATGTTGAGGCAGCGGCCGTGGTCCCAGGCGCGGCATTCGCGCAGGGCCTTGGTCAGGATCATCGCGGTCAGCTCGCCGATCCGGCCGGTGGTCTCGGCAAGGTGGATGAAGTCGGTCGGCGGCAGCCATTCGACCCCGTCGGGCGACCAGCGGGCGAGGGCCTCGAAGGCCACCGTATGTCCTTTGCCGGAATCGACGATCGGTTGATAGACCACGGCGAGCTGGCTCTCGAAGTCGGCCGAGGTGAAGACCCGGGTGATCGAGCGCTTGTCGCGCATCACCTGCTCGTCGGCGGCGGTGAACTCGCCGATCGCGGCGTTGCGCGTCTCCTTGGCCTTGTAGAGCGCCACGTCGGCACGCTCCAGGTTCTCGCTGACGTTGCTGTCGGCGCAGCGATGGATGCCGATCGAGCCGCGGATCGCCAGCATCCGGCCGTCGAACGCAATGGGGTGGGAGACGATCTCGGCCAGGCGCTCCATCACCGCGCGGACCCCGCCGTGGTTCATGTCGCCGGGCAGGAGGATGGCGAACTCGTCGCCGCCGAGCCGGCCGTGGGCGTCGATCTCGGGGACCTGTCCGATCCGCTCGGCCACGGCGCAGAGCACGGCGTCGCCGGCCGCGTGACCGTAGGTGTCGTTGATCAGCTTGAAGCCGTCGAGATCGAGCAGGGCGAGCCAGGGGCGCAGCGCCTGCGGCCGTGCCAGGCGATCCTCGAACAGGGCGAGGATGCCGCGCCGGTTCATCGCCCCGGTCAGGGCGTCGCGGGTCGCCTGCTCCTGGTGATGCCCGGCCCGCTCGGCCGATTCCCGCTCGCGCCGGGCGAGATCCTGGCGCGACAGCTCCAGCCCGACGAAATCGCGATGGTGGCCGCGGGTAATGATGATCAGCAGGACGCTGACCACGATCTGGAGCACGACGATCGGATAGCGGTTCGGATTGTCGTGCATGAGGAAGGCGACGCTCGACGGCACCATGACCGACAGGGCCATGGTGATCGCCGTCGCGGGCGAATGGGTCATGCCCAGGATGCCGGTGAAGCAGGTGATCGCGACGATGTAGTGGACCAGCGCCTGCCGCATGTCGCCGCCGTAGTTGTAGAGCGCCAGCGCCCAGACCGTGAGGCTGAGCGCCAGCACCGTGCCGGCGACGGGCAGCCAGACCACGTCGCGCTTGACCTGGGCGAAGCCGCGGCGGCGGTAGTTGGCGGGCATCCAGTAGATCGCGCGGCTGCTCGCGGCGAGGGCGAAGCAGGCGGGCAGCCAGATCGTCAGGTAGTGGGGCGCGGTATCGCGGAAGAAGAACGCCAGCATCAGGACGTTCACGATCACCACGCAGTAGAGCATGGGCAGGCGGTTCGCCAGATTGGTGCCGTAGGCGGCGATCAACGCGTCGTTGGATTCGTCCGCGAGGATGGAGTCCGGCATGGGCCGCTTCGCGCCGGCATCGTCGACGGGGCGCGCTGCTGATGGTTCCGGACTCATGGTCCGGATATCCTTGCCCGAAAAAGGTAAAAAGCCGGTCAACCCTGGCCTGCGCGAAGGACGCAGGGCCAGCCGGTCCCGATCGATCCGGAACGCTGTCTTTGGCGTTCCCTTCGTCACCCCGGACTTGATCCGGGGTCCCGCTTTTCTCTTCCGACGTCGCGCATGAAGCAGCGGGGCCCCGGATCAAGTCCGGGGCGACGAGATTTGTACGAGCGGCTGACCTACAGGCCGAGTTCTAGGCCGCCGGCACCCCGAACAGGTCGTGGGCGTCGGAATCCTCGACCAGCACGTCGACGATGTCGCCGGGCTTGAGCGTCGGGGCGACGTTGCGGAGGAAGACGGCGCCGTCGATCTCCGGAGCATCGGCCTGGCTGCGGCCCGTGGCGCCGATGTCGCCGTCCTCGTCGGGCTCGCCGACCTCGTCGACGATCACCGGCAGGACGCGGCCAACCTTGGCGGCGAGCTTGGCCGCGCTGATCGCCTCGGTCCGGGCCATGATCCGGGCGAAGCGCTCCTCCTTGACCGCCTCGGGCACGGGATCGGGCAGGTCGTTGGCGCCGGCGCCGGCCACCGGCTCGAAGCGGAAGGCGCCGACCCGGTCGAGCTGGGCCTCGTCGAGCCAGTCGAGCAGGTACTGGAAGTCCTCCTCGGTCTCGCCGGGGAAGCCGACGACGAAGCTGGAGCGGATGGCGATGTCGGGGCAGATGCTCCGCCAGTCGCGCAGCCGGTCGAGCACCCTGGCCTCGTTCGCCGGGCGCTTCATCGCCCGCAGGACCTTGGGCGAGGCGTGCTGGAAGGGAATGTCGAGGTAGGGCGTCAGCAGCCCCTCGGCCATCAGCGGGATCACCGCGTCGACGTGCGGATAGGGATAGACGTAGTGCAGCCGCACCCAGGGCGGCGCGCCCTCGGGCGTGCGGAGCTGGCCAAGCTCGCGGGCGAGGTCGGTCATGTGGGCGCGGACCGGATAGCCGTGCCACATCCGCTCCTCATGGCGGATGTCGACGCCGTAGGCCGAGGTGTCCTGGCTGATGACCAGCAGCTCGCGGGTGCCGGCGGCGACCAGCTTCTCCGCCTCGCGCAGCACGGCGTCGATCCGCCGGCTGGCCAGCTTGCCGCGGAGCTGGGGGATGATGCAGAAGGCGCAGGAGTGGTTGCAACCCTCTGAAATCTTTAGATAGCTGTAATGACGCGGGGTCAGCTTGATATCGGCATCGACGGGCTGGGGGATGAGGTCGACGAAGGGACCCTGGCTCGGCGGCGCGGCCTCGTGCACGGCCTCGACGACCGCCTCGTACTGGTGCGCGCCGGTGACGGCGAGGACCGCCGGGAACCGCGCCCGGATCGCCTCGGCCTCGCTGCCCATGCAGCCGGTGACGATCACCCGCCCGTTCTCGGCGATCGCCTCGCCGATCGCGGCGAGGCTTTCCTCCTTGGCGGAATCGAGGAAGCCGCAGGTGTTGACCAGGACCACGTCGGCGCCCGCGTAGTCGGCGCTCATCGCATAGCCGTCGGCCCGCAGGCGCGTCAGGATGCGCTCGGAATCGACGAGCGCCTTGGGGCAGCCCAGGCTGACCATGCCGACCTTCTTCGCGTCGGGGATCAAGCGGGCATCGGGGATAAGGGTTGCCATGATCGGCCGCCCCCTACACCCTGAGGCGGCGTTTCGCTACTGTCGTGCGAAAGAGGAGGCTTGGATGGGGCAGATCAACTGGCTGGCGGTGATCCTGTCGGCGAACCTCGCCATGGCGGTCGGGTTCGTCTGGTACGGCCCGCTGTTCGGCGGCGCGCCGCTGCTCGGCCGGGTCAGCGGCGAGGCGGGCGAGCGTCGCGGGCCGGTCAGCGGGATGCTGATGGCCGTGCTGCTCCAGGGTCTCTCGGCGCTGATGCTGGCTCACAATTTCGCGCGGATCGGGCCGGAGACCCTGGCCGCCAAGCCCTGGCTCTACTGGATGCAGTCGGGCGGGATCGCGATCGCCTTCGTCGCCCCGGCGCTGTGGATCTCCTATTCGCGCCAGCGCCTGTCGCGGCGCGAGGCGCTGGTCGACAGCGGGTTCTGGCTGGCCGTCTATCTCGCCACCGGCACGGTGTTCTGGGCGCTCGGGTAGCGGTTTCAGTCCTCGCTGCCGACGGTCGGCTGGATCTCGACGATGACGTCGCCGGGGGCGATGCTCCGGGCGGCGTCCTCCCAGAAGCCGATCGGGCTGCCGTTGCGGTAGATGCGCAGGCCCTTGCCGCCGCTGGCCAGGGCGTCGAGCGAGCGCCCGATCTCCTCGGGCAGGGCCGGCCGCTCGATGAGTTGGACGTTCCCGGAGATCGAGGCGAGGTCCGCCAGGTAGTCGGCGATGTGCGAGCCCTTGGCCGATCCGGCGAGCAGCAGGCCGGTGAAGCGGACCGGGTTGATCACGTTGTTCGCCCCCGCCTGCCGGGCCAGGGTCTCGTTGTCCTCGGCCCGGACGACGACCGTGATCGGCACGCGCGGTGCCAGGTGGCGGACGGTCAGCACGATCAGGATCGAGGTGTCGTCGCGGCCCGCGGAGACCAGCACGGAGCTGGCCCGGTCGATCCGGATCGCGATCAGCGATTCGTCGCGGCTGGCGTCGCCCTCGATCACGTTGCAGCCCATCGCCTCGGCCTCGGCCAGGCGTTCGGGGCTCGGGTCCATGACGACGATGCCCGCCGGATCGGACCCGCGCTCGATCAGCTCGGCGACGGCCTGCGAGCCGCTGATGCCGAAGCCGAGCACGGCGACGTGGCCCTCCAGCCGTTCCTGGATACGCTTCATGCGCCACTTCTCCCAGCTGCGCTTGATGAGGAAATTGTAGGCCGTGCCGACGAAGATGAAGATCACGGCAAAGCGGATCGGGGTCACGATCACCGCCTCGATCAGCCGCGCGCCGTCGCTGACCGGGGCGATGTCGCCGAAGCCGGTCGTGGTGACGGAGATCATCGTGAAATAGACCACGTCGAGGAAGCTGACCTGGCCGTCGTGCTGGTCGACCAGCCCGGCGCGGTCGATCCAGTGAATCAGCACGACCAGGAAGATCAGCCCCAGCGCGGCGGACAGGCGGAGGCCGACGTCGGCCCAGACCGGGATGCCGATCGCCCGCCGCAGCGGCTGGAAACGCAGGTCCGGCCGCCGCACCCGCATCAGCGGCGCGGCAGGTTCGGCACCGGATCGACCGGCCGGTTGTCGCGGCGCAGCTCGAAGTGCAGCTCGTCGCGGGTCGCCTGGCCGGTGCGGCCGACCAGCCCGACGCGCTCCCCGGCGCGGACGCGGTCGCCCTCGTGCACGGTGATGCGGCTGAGGAAGCCGTAGGCCGAATGCCAGCCGCCGCCGTGGTCGACGACGACCAGGTTGCCGTATTGCTGCGGCTCGGTCCCGGCGAAGATCACCCGGCCCTCGGCGGCGGCGCGCACCGCGGTTCCCGCCGTGGCGACGATGTCGAGGCCGGGATGCTCGCTGCGCCCCGAGGCCGCGAAGCCGCGGCGGACCGTGCCGCTCAGCGGCCAGGCGAAGCGTGGTGGCGGCGGCGGCGGAGTCGCGGCGGCGGGCGGCTCGTCGCCGCGCGGCGGGATGATGCTCGGGATGAGCAGCTCCTGCCCGCGTCGCAGCGTGGCGTCGGGCGGGAGGTTGTTGGCGACCGCGATGTCCGCCCAGGACACGCCGTAGCGCCAGGACAGGCCGAACTGGGTGTCCCCGGCGACGACGCGGTGGCGGCGGGTGCGCGGGATGGCGAGGACCTGGCCGGTCTTCACCACATAGGGCGGGTCGAGCCGGTTCGCGGCGATGATCGCCTCGCGCGAGACGCCGGCGCGGTTGGCGATGCCGTGCAGCGTCTCGCCGGCCTTGACCGTGTGCTCGGTCTCGGTGGCGGGGGAAGGGGCGGCGGCGACCAGCAGCAGGGCCAGCGCGGGGAGCAGGACGCGCCTCACGAGGCGTAGCGCCCGGCGAGCTGGGCCAGCGAGGCCTCGTGCGTCAGGTCGAGCTGGAGCGGCGTGACCGAGACGAAGCCGTCGGCGATGGCCTCCAGGTCGCTGGCGTTGCCCGGCGTGTGCTCGATCCCGTGGAGGCCGAACCAGTAGTAGCGGTAGCCGCGCGGGTCGGTGCCCTCGACCACCGAGCCGCGCGCATAGTCGTGGAAGCCCTGCCGGACCACGCGGATGCCCTGGACCCGGTCGGCGGCGAGCGGCGGGAAGTTGACGTTGACCAGGGTCCGCTCGGCGAAGGGCGTGTCGAGCAGCGGGCGCAGCACCCGGGCGCCCCAGGCCTCGGCAGCGCCGAAGGGCACCTCGTCGGCCATGCCCTCTTTCGAATAGACCTGGCTCAGCGCGATCGAGCGGATGCCCGCCAGCGCGCCCTCGATCGCCGCCGCGACCGTGCCCGAATAGGTCACGTCGTCGCCCAGGTTCGCCCCGCGGTTGACGCCCGAGAGGATCAGGTCGGGCGGCTCGGGCAGGACCTTGCGCAGCGCCATGGTCACGGCGTCGGTCGGCGTGCCCGTCACCGAGAAGCGCCGCTCGGCGTGGCGGCGCAGGCGGACCGGGCGGGTCAGGGTGAGCGAATGGCCCGCCCCGGACTGCTCCTCGGACGGCGCGCAGATCCAGATGTCGTCGGAAAGCTGCGCGGCGATCTTCTCCAGGACGTAGAGCCCCGGCGCGTTGATCCCGTCGTCATTGGTGAGGAGGATGCGCATGGTGTTCGCTTTTGTTTGACCCGTCCGCTCTCTTCGACCGGCGCAGAAAGGAAGTATAGCCCCCGGCGAGGCTCGGGGCGGACCTATCCCCTATTGCGGGACCAGCCGGGTCAGCCCGCCCGTATAGGGCAGCAGCGCCGCCGGCACCGCGACCGAGCCGTCCTCCTGCTGGAAGTTCTCCAGCACGGCGACAAGCGTCCGCCCGACCGCGAGGCCCGAGCCGTTGAGCGTGTGGACGAACTCCGTCCCCTTCTGCCCTTCAGGCCGGAACCGCGCGTTCATCCGCCGCGCCTGGAAGGCGCCGCAGTTGGAGACCGAGGATATCTCGCGATAGGCCTGCTGGCCGGGCAGCCAGACTTCGAGGTCGTAGGTCAGCCGCGCGGTGAAGCCCATGTCGCCCGCGCAGAGCAGCATCTTGCGATAGGGCAGCTCCAGCGCCCGCAGGATCGCCTCGGCCGCGGCGGTCATCTTCTCGTGCTCGGCCGCCGACTGGTCGGGGCGGCAGACCGCGACCAGCTCGACCTTGTCGAACTGGTGCTGGCGGATGTAGCCGCGCGTGTCCTTGCCCGCCGCCCCGGCCTCGGAGCGGAAGCAGGGGGTGAGGGCGGTCATCCGGATCGGCAGCTCGGCCTCGGCCAGGATGCGCTCGCGCACTGCGTTGGTCAGGCTGACCTCGGCCGTGGGGATCAGCCAGCGGCCGTCCGTGGTCTGGAAGTTGTCCTCGGCGAACTTGGGGAGCTGGCCCGTGCCGAACAGCGATTCCTCGCGCACCAGCAGCGGCGGCGCGCATTCGACGTAGCCGTGGGCCGTGGTCTGGGTATCGAGCATGAACTGCGCGATGGCCCGCTGGAGCCGCGCCATCTGCCCGCGCAGGAAGGTGAAGCGCGCGCCGGAGATCTGCGCCCCGGTCTCGAAATCGAGGCCCAGGGCCGGGCCGAGGTCGGCGTGCTCCCTGGGCGTGAAGGCGAAATCGCGCGGGGTGCCCCAGCGCGCGACCTCGACGTTGCCGGCCTCGTCCTCGCCCTCGGGCACCTCGGCCTCGGGCAGGTTGGGCAGGGCGGATAGCGCATCGTGGAGCGCGGCGGACAGTTCGCGGTCCTCCTGCTCCAGCGCGGGGAGCGCCTGCTTCAGTTCTGCGACCTCGGCCTTGAGCGCCTCGGCCTGGTCCGTGCCCCCCCGGCCCATCGCCGCGCCGATCGCCTTGGAGGCTTCGTTGCGGCGGTTCTGCGCCTCCTGCATCCGCGTCGCCACGGCGCGGCGCCTCGCGTCCAGCGCCAGGATCGCGGCGGAGGCGGGCGGAGCCCCGCGGCGGGCCAGGCCCGCATCGAAGGTTTCCGGATTGTCGCGGATCAGGCGGATGTCGTGCATGGCGGCGGGGTATTGGCCGCCGCCCGCCGGGTCAAGCCAAGCTTGGCCGCAAATCCCGGCGGACGGCGGTGGTCGGGGATCGCGGGCCGGGCTCAGCCGTAGGGGCCGCTCCAGCAGGTGTTGATGCCCAGCAGGCGATAGACCGGGCAGGTGCGGAACACGCCGGTCAAGAACGGGATCAGGCCGAGCAGGCCCCACAGCGTCTTCGGCCCGACGAAGATCATGCCGAGCAGGACCATCCCCAGCAGGATGCGCAGGAAACGGTCGATGCCGCCGACATTTTTCACGAACATGGCAGTTCTCCTTTTGTGGCAGGGTCGGCCCGATCCGGCCCGGAATGCATTGACCCGCGTCAAACGGGGCGAGGGACGGGGGGCGGGCGGAGAGGAGGGCACCGCCTCAGCCCCGCGCCTGGAGCCGTACCCGGCCCGCGCTGAACGTCGCGCCGCCGCTGATCCCGATCCTCAGGGAATGGATGCCGCCGGTGCAGCGCCAGACCATGTTCTGCGTCGTGCCGGAGGCCAGGGCCGGCGACGTGGCGATGTTGCTGGTGAAGCCGACGACCGATCCCGCATCGCCGCGATAGCCGGATATCTCCAGCGATCCGACCATCGTCGCGCTGCTCGCGACATTGGTGGAGAGGTTGCCCGCGGCGGAATAGGTCGTGCCGTCCGGCGAGACCGCCAGGGTCCACTGGCGGTTCGACGTGTCGCCGTGGCTCACCCCTTCGAGGACGATCCGCAAGTCGGTGTAGGCGGGATCGATCGCGGCGAAGTCGATCGCGTTCACCGCGCCGGGCGTGACCAGCGCGAGGTCGGTCCAGCCGAGCCGCGCGTCGACATAGGCCTTGGTCGCGGCGTCCTGGGCCGAGGCCGGATCGGGCAGGTTGATCGCCCGCGCCGCCGCGCCGAAGTCGAGATGGTTGCGGACCTCCATCAGCCGATCACCGTCACGCGGTGCTCGCCGGCCGCCGGGGCGGCGGCGAAGGTCAGGGTCACGGTGTTGGCGTCGGTCGCCGTCCAGTCGGTGAGCACGCCCGCGTCGTCGGCGTTCCGCCGCAGCGAGACCGCGACGTCCCGCGTGCCGAGGTTGTGCGAGACCGCGATCGCCGTGGCCGAGCCGTTGCCGACATTGGCGCTGAACTTGCGCGCGGCCACGTTGGGGTCGAGCGCGATGCCGCCCGCGCCCACGGTGACGCCGCCGTCGGCCGCGGCCGCCGCGCTGATCGTCCCGCCGGAGATGGTCACGCCGTTGCCCGCCGCATAGCTGCCCGAGCCGCCGAGCAGGCCCCAGGCCTGCGCCGTCGCGCCGATCGCGATCGCGGCGTCGGAAACGACGATGAACACCCGGTCGCCGTTGGCCGTGCCCTCGGTGACGGTGACGGCCGTGCCGGGCGCAAGCTCGCCGCCCTGGTCGGCGTCGGCGGCGCGGGCCAGGGGCGCGCCGCTCGCGGTCCAGACGTAGAGGCCGTTCTCGGCCGGGTCGGCCTGGTTCTTGAGCAGCACCCGGTCGCCCGCCGCCAGCGCCACGCCGTCGAGCGTGGCCCCCGGCGCGGCGAGGGACAGATCGGCGGTCGAGGCGGCCCGTGCCGGGGCCTTCCATGCGAGGCCGCGCGCGACGTTGTCGACGTATTGCTTGTTGGCGGCATCCCCGCTCGCGCTCGGATCGGCGAGGTTGACGATGCGCTGGGCCTGGAGGTCGAGGCCGTTCATGACTTTCATGGGACGATTTCCTTAGGAGGCGAGGACGAAGCCTTGCCGGGGGGTGGAGAAGGTGACGGTGATCCGGCTCTCGTCGGCCTCGACGTCGGCCAGCACGGCCTCGCCGGAGCCGAGGAAGACCTGGACGGCCGGCACCCGGCCGAAGGGATGGGGCAGTATCCAGGTCGCGGCGAGGACGGCGTCGAGCCGCAGCGGCGCGCCGTCCTCGCCGGGCGGTCCGGCCGGGCCGGCCGGGCCGGGCAAACCGGGCGGCCCGACCACGGCGGCGACCGGCTGGTCCGGCGTCCGTTCCAGGCTCCGCGCCATGCCCAGGGGGCCGCGCCAGCACAGCGTCAGGCGGCGCGCGGGGACACGCCAGCGGAGGACCAGCGGCGGGGCCGGGCTCATGCCAGCGCCGCCCGGCTCAGCGCGACGAAGGCGGTGCGCTCGGTGATCTCGACGCCTCCGGCGAAGGCCAGCCGGGCGTCGATCCCGTAGAGGCCGGGGGGCAGCACGGCGGTCGCGGCGGCGGGGAGCGAGAGCGTCCACCCTTCCGCCCCGCGCGCCGCGACGGCAAGGTCGACGCCCGCCGCCGCGTGGTCGAGCGCGAGGCGGTTGGCGCAGACCCGCGCGGGCTGCATCCGCGCGGCGACGGCCGTGACCTCGGCGGTGTCGCCCGCCGTCGCGTCCAGCGCGACCGCCAGGTCCTCACCGAGGCGGAATTCGCCGATGATGCCGTTGCCTGCGATGTCGTTCATGGGGGCTCTCCTGCAAACAGGCCGCGCGGCAGCGCTCCTCGCGAGGGGGCGAGAAGGGCGGAAGGCCGGCGGCTGGGGGAAATGCGCGCGAACGCCGGATGCGATTCGCGACTATGCCGAATCGCTTACACGCAGCGTTACGCTGTAGGAAAGTGAAAAAGAACCTGTTCGGTTCATGGTGGGCGCGGCAGGGATTGAACCTGCGACCCCACCCGTGTGAAGGGTGTGCTCTACCACTGAGCTACGCGCCCACTAGGCTGAAGCCTGCGGAAGCGCGCCCTTAGGGAAGTCGGCGCGAATTGACAAGCGCCGAGAGGACCCTAGAGCGCCTCGCATGAGCGAAGAAACCGTTTCCGGCCCCGACGTGCCCCCCGATCACCTGGCGATCAACCCGCGCAGCCCGTTCTTCGACGCGGACAAGCTGCAACGCGGCGTCGGCATCCGCTTCAAGGGCGTGGTCCGCACCAATGTCGAGGAATACTGCATTTCCGAAGGCTGGGTGCGGGTCCAGGCCGGCAAGACCATGGACCGCAAGGGCCAGCCGCTGACGATCAAGCTGACCGGCCCGGTCGAGGCCTGGTACGAGGATCTCGGCGAGAATCCGCCGGTCGCGAAAGCCTAGGGTCTGATCCACTTGCGTGGGAGCGGGCCGGTGCCGTACCCGGTTCAGCCGCGCTGAATCGGACTTTCTCTAGTCGAACCGCCGCGAATCGTTGCGGGCCGCGACCCGCGTGCCCGCCGAGCGCGCGGCGATGATCTCGCCGATCGGGTCGGCGCTGCGGGCATAGCTCGCCGGCTGGATTCGCCCGTTCTCGCGCCGGTCGGCGCGGGCGAGCTGGACCGTGGACCGGGCCGCGGGCTGGGCCTTGCGCTGCTGGACCCGCGCCAGGACGGAGCCGTCGTCGAGCCGCTTGGCCGGGCGGTTGTAGATGAACCCGCTGATCGGCCAGCGCGTGCCGCCCAGGTCCTGGATCGGGTCGTACCAGACGCGCACCTCGCTCCAGTCGTTGTCCTCCGAGACGTCGATCGCGCGGACGTTGTCCTCGATCTGGCCGCGGCGGCCGTTGATCGGCGACCAGTTGGCGTGACGGATCAGGATGGTCCGCGAATCGATGATCCGGCTGACCGCGGCGACGTGGCCCAGGCGCATGTTGCCATGGGGCTTGAACGCCAGGACCGCACCCACCCGCGGACGGAACCCGCGCTCGTAGCGGCCGGCGGCCTGGTCCCACCAGGTCCAGGCGTCGCCGTAGAGCTTCACGCCCGAGACCTTCCGGGCATAGGGCACGCATTGCAGGACCTGCGGCAGCTGCGCCGAGCCGCCGCCGGACACGTCCCTCGCGTCGCCGTCGAAGTCGATCGCGCTCTTCGCGATCGCCGGAGCGGCGATGGCGAGGGCGGCGGACACCCCTGCAAGAATTTGCCCTTTCATGCGGCGGGTTTTTGCAGGCCCTGGGTTAATTTCAGGTAAGCGGCCCGGTCCGCCGCTGCCGGAAGGCTTGTGTTCCCGCGGGTTTGCGGCCAGTGCCCGGCAATGTCTTCGTCCCACTTGCCGCAGGTGATCATCATCGGCCGGCCCAATGTCGGCAAGTCGACGCTGTTCAACCGGCTCGTCGGCAAGAAGCTCGCCCTGGTCGACGACCAGCCCGGTGTCACCCGCGACCGCCGCTTCGGCGAGGCGCACCTGCTCGGCCTCGACTTCACCATCGTTGATACCGCGGGCTGGGAGGACGAGGACGCCGCGACCCTCTCGGGCCGGATGCGCCAGCAGACCGAGGCGTCGCTCAAGGGCGCGGACGTCGCCCTGTTCGTGATCGACGCGCGGGCGGGGCTGACCCCGCTCGATGAGGAGATCGGCCGCTACCTGCGCCAGCAGGCCGAGGTGCCGGTGGTGCTGGTCGCCAACAAGGCCGAGGGCAAGGCCGGCGACGGCGGGCTCTACGAGGCCTTCTCGCTCGGCTTCGGCGAGCCGGTGGCGCTTTCCGCCGAGCACGGCCAGGGCCTCGCCGACCTGTTCGAGGCCCTGCGGCCCCATCTCGAGGACGAGGCCGAGGACGGCGCGCCGGCAGAGGCCGCCGCCGACGCGGACGACGAGGAAGCGGCCGCCGGGCCGCTCAAGCTGGCCATCGTCGGCCGGCCCAACGCGGGCAAGTCGACCCTGATCAACGCCCTGCTCGGCGAGGACCGCCTGCTCACCGGGCCCGAGGCGGGAATCACCCGCGATTCGATCGCGGTCGACTGGCTCTGGACCGATCCCGCGTCGGGCGAGGCGCGCGAGGTCCGGCTGATCGACACCGCCGGGATGCGCAAGAAGGCCCGCGTGACCGAGAAGCTGGAGAAGCTCGCCGTCGCCGACGCGCGCCACGCGATCGATTTCGCCGAGGTCGTCGTCCTGCTGCTCGACGCGACCCAGGGGCTGGAGCACCAGGACCTCAAGATCGCCTCGATGGTGCTGGAGGAGGGGCGGGCGCTCCTCATCGCGGTCAACAAGTGGGACGTGGCCGAGAACGCCTCGGGCCTGTTCAACGGCATCCGCGGCGCGCTCGACGAGGGGCTGGCCCAGGTCAAGGGCGTGCCGCTGCTCACCCTCTCGGCGCGCACCGGCAAGGGGCTCGACACGCTGATCCGCGCCGCCTTCGAGATCCGAGAGGCCTGGTCGAAGCGGGTGCCGACCGGCCTGCTCAACCGCTGGTTCGACGATGCCCTGGCGGCCAACCCGCCCCCCGCGCCGGGCGGCAAGCGGATCAAGCTGCGCTACATCACCCAGGCCAAGACCCGCCCGCCGGGCTTCGTCCTGTTCGGGACACGGCTGGACCAGTTGCCGGAAAGCTACCGGCGCTACCTGATCAACGGCATCCGCCGCGAGCTGGGCTTCGACGCCGTGCCGATCCGCCTGACGCTACGGAGCCCGAAGAACCCCTTCGCGAAGTGATGGGCTAAGTTCCTCCCCGTTTTTGCGAAGCACAAATGGGGAGGGGAAGGCCCTACGCGATTGGGGATCATGCAGCTTGAAAATCAGACCGGGCGGACGTTCCCACCCGTTTCGTCACCCCGGACTTGATCCGGGGTCCCGCTTTGCTGTTCCGACGTCGCGCGCGAAGAAGCGGGGCCCCGGATCAAGTCCGGGGCGACGAGATGCGTGGGTGGCCTCCGCTTCCCGCCCCATCCCGGTCATTCGACCCGAGTTGGCAAACCCATAATCGCCACGCGATTGCCCCTCCGTCAGGCCTGCGGCCTGCCACCTCCCCATTCGCCGCGCGAGCAGGGAGGAGCTTGGGAGGGCTCAGCTTTCGGCGGGCTTGCTCTGGAGCTGGATATAGTTCTCGATCCCCATCCGGGCGATCAGGTCGAACTGCTTCTCGAGGAAGTCGATGTGCTCCTCCTCGCTGTCGAGGATGTCCTCGAACAGCTCGCGGCTGTTGTAGTCGCGCACGGACTCGCAGTGGGCGATCGCTTCCTTGAGCATCGGCACGGCCTCCAGCTCGACCGCGAGGTCGGCGCGCAGGATTTCCTCGACCGATTCGCCGATGCGCAGCTTGCCCACGTTCTGGAAGTTCGGCAGGCCTTCGAGGAAGAAGATGCGCTCCGCCAGCTTGTCGGCGTGCTTCATCTCGTCGATCGATTCGTGGCGCTCGTAGTCGGCCAGCTTGGCCACGCCCCAGTTGTCGAGCATCCGGTAGTGGAGCCAGTACTGGTTGATCGCGGTAAGCTCGTTGAGCAGCACCTTGTTGAGGTATTCGATGACCTTGGCGTCGCCCTTCATGGCCGCCTCCTGCATTTGTCCCAATGATGGGGCGCATGTAGGGATTTAAGCCGGTTCAGGCAAGCCAAACCCGCGGATTTCCTAGGAAAAACGGTTCTCAACTGGTGTTGAGAATGATCCGCGTCAGCTATGTTTTCCGGCCTCTTTTCCGCCCGTGCAGGGCAGTCGCAATAGCCGTCAGGCGAGCTGGAGCGAGTCCGTCTCGGCCGCGAAGCGCTCCTCGATCAGGATCTCGGCGGCCTCGTCAAGGCATTGGGCGCATTGGGGAGTTTTGCCGAGCGCGGCATAGACCGCATCGGGATCGCCCTGGCAGGTGCGGGCGGCGCTGCGGAGGTCGGTTTCACGAATCGCGTTGCAGATGCAGATGTACATCGGAACTCCTCGGTCGAATCCAATGTGGCATTACTGCGAAAGGATCGCAATAGCGTTTATCGCCGGAAAGCGACAAACCGCCATTCGGTGAGCGAACGCCACAGCCATTCGAGCGGTCCCTGGGCGGATCGGGCGAGCCAGGGCTTGCTCCAGCCGAGTATCAGCGCCCAGCCGAGCAGCACGAACGGCCATTGCCCGGCGTCCCCGACCCGGGCGAAAAGGCCGAGGCCCCAGCCGTAGAACAGCGCGGTCATCACCAGGCTGGTCGCGATGTAGTTGGTGAAGGCCATGCGCCCCGCCGCGGCGAGTCGGACGCCGACCCATGTGGTCAGCAAGCGCGGCGCGGCCAGCATCAGCAGGGCGGCATAGGCGAGGGCCATCAGGAGGTGCGGCAGGGCCATCCAGCTCGCCAGCAGGGCGTTCATCGCCACCGGCGGGAAATGGCGCGGCCAGGCCCAGGCGAGGGCGGCCGCCGTCGCCGCTCCGCCGAGCGCCAGGCCCAGGGCCGCAAGGGCCTTCAAACGGCCCGGCGGCCAGCGCCCGCTGAACAGGCCGCTGCGGTAGAGGGCCATGCCGAGCAGCATCAGCGGCAGCGTCTCGCAGAACGAGCCGACCGCCATGGCGAGGGGGAAGAAGCGCTCGGCGGTCACGCGCTCGGCGACCTGGGTGGGATAGGACCCGCGATAGAGCGCCAGCTCGCGCTCCATGCGGGCGAGCTTGTCGCGCATCAGGCCGCCGTGGCTGGCGATCTCGGCGGGCGTCGCGTCGCCGAGCCGGACGTGCTCCTCCGCGATCACCTCCGGCAGGCCCGTCACCGCGCCCTGGGCATGGTAGAGCGTGAAGATCGCCAGGGCGCAGATCACCAGCGGGCGGGTCGGCACAAAGCGGAACATCAGCGCGACGAAGCCGCACAACGCATAGGTGAACAGGATGTCGCCCCACCAGATCAGCGCGAAGTGGAGGTAGCCGAACAGCGCGAGCCAGCCGAGCCGCCGCAGCTGGAGCGCGCCGGCCTCCTTGCCCGCCGCCTCGGCCCGTTCGAGGAACAGCAGCATCGAGGCGCCGAACAGCAGGGTGAACAGCGCCCGCATCTTGCCCTCGAACAGCAGGAAGGCGGCGGCGAAGGCGGTCTCGTCGGCGAAAGTGCCGGGATGCGGCAGGGTCGGCGGGGTCGGGGCGGTCCGGGGGCCGGGGGAGCCCGCGAGGGTGGTCGTGAGGGTGGCTAGCACCCCGACGCCGCGCACCAGATCGAGCGCGGCGATGCGGTCCTGATCCTGCGGCAAGCGCCGAACCCTAGTCGCGCGCCACCAGGCAGGCGAAGCCGGCGGCGGTCAGGCGCGAGCAGGCGGACTGCGCCGCCTCGCGGGTGGCGAAGCCGGTCGCGGAGAGCTTGGTCACGCGGCCTGCGGCCGCGTTCTGGCGCCCGCGCCCGGCCAGCTCGGGCCGGTCCTTGACCCGCGCCCACAGGGCATTGGCGTTGCTCGCCACCGAGAAGGCGCCGAGCTGGACGCGCCACGGGCCGCTGCTTGCCGAAGGAGGCGGCGGAGAAGGCGGCGGCGGCGGGGCCGCGACGATGGTGGGCGGCGCCGGGCGCGGCGGCGGAGGCGCGGCGGCCACGGCCGGCGAGGCCGGGCGGGCGGCGACCGGCGGCTTGGCCGCGGGCGGCGGCGGCGCGGCGGGCACCTGCGGCCGCGCATAGTCGGCCCCGGCCGTGCGCGGGCTGTTGTCGACCGCGCGGGCGACGGCGGCTGCGTTCGAGGCGGTCGCGCTCGCGCTCGCGCTGGTGCTCGGGCGCGGCGCGGCGGTCGCGGCCGGAGGAGGCGGGGGCGTGGCCGGCACGGTGCTGCCGAGGTCGGCGGCGGCGAGCTGGCGCGCGCGGGTGGCCTCGGCCTGGCTGGCAAGCTCGGGGGCGAGCGCGGCGGCCTGCTGGCGCTGCTCCAGCGGGATATAGCGGTCCATCTGGGCGAGGGCGGCCTTGGCCTGCTCGATCCCGGCCTGCTGGGCGAGGCTGGTCAGGGCATAGGCGCGGACCCAGTCCTTGGGCACGTTGTCGCCGTTGAAGTGGGCGACGCCGAGCAGGTACTGCGCGCGCGGCTCGCCGCGGTCGGCGGCGGCGCGGACATAGGGAATGGCCCTGGCCCGCTCGCCGCGCTGGAACAGCAGCAGGCCGTACATGTCGGAGGCCTGGATATGGCCCTGCTCGGCGGCCTTGCCGAACAGCTCCTCGGCCTTGCGCAGGTCGGCCTTCACCCCGCGGCCGAGCTTGTAGGCCTGGCCGAGGTTGAACTGGGCGTCGGGATCGCCGCGATCGGCCGGGCCCTGCCATTCGCGCACCGCGGCGGGATAGTCGCCGCGAGCCCAGGCATCGACCCCGGCCTTGACGTCGGCGAGGGCCGCTCCGGCCGGCAGCACCGCTGCCGCCGCGACCATCAGCGAGATCCCCAGGCTGCGCTTGTTCATGTCCGTTCCCTGCTGGCCCTGTGAGCCGCCGTCCTATCCGATCCGGGCGGCGATATGGCTAACTGTCATAGGAAACAGCTCGTTAGCAAGGGCTTTGTTGATCGTCCGGAGGAGCGCCCGGCGCGGCGGGCCGTCCGCGGCCCTCGGCCTTCTCCCCTTATTTGCTGCGCTCTGTGATCCCCCCGGCACC
>Ga0066256_1001833_pt1 | contig 26334 bp, 19 predicted proteins | sample ThiBio_1000_biof_FD_87107 | JGI IMG/M metagenome (GOLD analysis project Ga0066256, IMG submission 87107) | Wastewater bioreactor microbial communities from Cape Town, South Africa - Thiocy_expt_1000_biof (version 2) | ecosystem: Engineered > Bioreactor > Thiocyanate-remediating >... | reverse complement strand
CGGCAACGACGGTGGACCCGCCTCCCCCACCACCTCCGCCGCATGCTGCGAAGCCAACCGGGACGGCGAGCGCAGCCAGCACGCGAAGGATGCTCATCGTCAGTTCCTCGCCAAAGAAATTGCTTTATACGATAAAATCGTTAAATCCGCAACTATGAACCCGATTTCAGCATCCATTCACCCCCTTGCCCCGGACACCGATGACCTGCGCGCGATATGCGTTCGACGCGCTGCATCGACCAAAGCTCGATCAAACAGATCGAATTTCCTGAATGTGTCGCGGCCGTTCGGCCCGTCAGGCTCGGCCTTGGTCAAACACCGAGCAACGCATCGAACATCGATCCCAGATGCTCGTCATCCCATACACCGCAGGGTGCCGAGACGGAGAATCGCTCGGTCCACGACAAGGCTTGCGCAGCCAGGTAGAGCACGAGATGGGCGCGAATATCGCCACCTACATTGAAGTATTCCGTCAACGTCCGCGCCGCGGCAGCAATCTTCGCCGCCGGCGACCGCCGGCGCAGATGCGGTGAGGACAGAACGAAGTAGATGGCGTCATGCATCGACGGCCACTGCTGGGTGGCATGTTCCCAATCGAAGACGTAGAGCTGCTCGCCGGCCTCGAAGCAGTTCCAGGGGGTGAAGTCACCATGCGCGTACCCCGGAGGCGGGAGCGAGCCTTCGTGCGAGACGATAAGGAGGGCCGCGGCCTCCAGTCGGCGCTTCCACGACGGAGCCAGGTACGCCTGCAACGCACCGGTTTGCTCGCGAATCAGAACGCTGTAAGGGCGACGCAACCTGCCGCCCGCTGAACCGGCAACGCACATCATCTCCTGCACGAAGCGCAAGTGCCGCAGAGAGAATCGGCTGCTGCTGCGACTGGCCGCGGTCTTCGACGTATCGGTCACCAGCAGACGCGCGCAGTCCGCACGGCCCTCATAGAGAACCCGCGGGATGCGGGTGGCGAGGAGTTCCCAACCTTCCGCCTGCCGCAGGATCTGCGCTTCACGTTGCAGCAGAACGGCAGCGGCGTCACCCGAACCCACCTTGGCATATCCCAGGATTGCGCCATTCCGGCCCATTACCTGCACGGTCAGTTTGCGGTGCGGGCCATCGGTGCCGGTGAAGTACGCAAATTCGGCATCGCCGGCCCCGAAGTGCCGCGCGATCACGGGAACCCCGGAAATGTAGACGCCGGACCGCGCCCACAAGCTGCCGAGTCCGCAGCGTGCCAGCGCCGTCGCGGCCTGCTTGCTCCAGCGCGCGCTCCTGAGCGTCGGCTGGAACAGCGCCAGCGACGCGGCCAGCACGCGTCCACTGCCGAGCGGCAGCAACCACCAACGGGAATTCGAGCGGCCGCCGACGATGGCGTAGGGTCTGGCACCGGCCAGTGGCTGCGCCCCCACTCGCACGCCCAGCACTTCGATCTCCCGTACTGCGGCCCGGAATGGCTGCTGATCGAGCACCGGCGAGGTACTGTCCACGTTCAGCCGATGGCTCTCGTCAACAGCAAATCTCGCAGAAATCGTGAACGAGCGCGCGGCCTCCGAACCCCTCCTTCTGGAACACCAGTCCTTCGTTAAGCGTCCTGCCTTCCTGCTCCGTAGAGATGCCGAAGCTGAAAGCCTCCCGCTCGGCGAACTCGCGATCGAGCAGGTGTGCCAGCAGCAGATCCAGGGCACCGAGCGCCTTGCCTTCCTCCGAACTGGCCAGGTATTGGCTGTGCGCCACGTGCCCGAAGTCGAAGATCAATGCCCCGGCGATCAGGCGCTCGTCCCGAAACGCCCCGAACAGCCGGATCCATCCGGGAAAGCGGTTCTGCAACAGGCGCATTTCGTCGGCAGAATGCACCGGCGTGGCGCCGAACCTGCGGATCGCCTGCGCCAGCAGAGCATGGAACGGGTCGAAGAAATCGCCTTCGAGGACCGTGACGCCATGCCTTTGCGCCTTCCTGATCGTGCTCTTCCTCGAGTCGGAGAGCCCGGGACGGCGGTCCATCCGGATCACCGTCGAGAGATCGCGTCGCACGACCCGCGCGCCGTACCGGAACAATGCATACAGATCCTCCTCGGCCGGGTAGCGATGAAACAGGTGCGGAATAGCCTTGTAGGTCAGCACGCGGCAACGGAGCGCCCGGTAGCGTTCGACCAGCATGCCGAAAATCGCCAGCGCGTCGGCAGCCCGTACGGTGTCGTCGTAAATGAGGCCCGCGTAGGTCAGCCCACCGTGGCTGATGATCCGGTCCTCTAGGCGGTTGCAGGGAAAAACGGCCACCGGCCCGGTCTTTCGCAGGACGCGCAAACGCCGCTCATCGCAGCGGGGCGCGTGGGAGTTTTGTTTCTTTGTGGGCGACGCAGCACAGATGAATTGACCCCGCCATTCCCCGGTCTCCGAATGAATCGCGCCGTGTTCTGATCGTCGGGACAGATGATCATGATCCAGTGGTCGATCGCGATGGATAGTATATTTAATTTGAGGATGTCCGGAATTAATTTCATATGGTCATTCGCCGAATTAAATAATATAATCCGGTTGCGCCAGCGGTCAGCCAGGGAGGCGCCGTGTCGATTGGCAGTTCGAATGGTGGTCGGATGGCGCCGCGTTTGCCGGCTCACGGCCGGCTGGTTGCGTCCGGCGCTCTCGCGCGGCCCGCTTCTTCGGCGCATGGGGCCGCGGCGTGGCTGACGCTGATCGCATGCACGACGCCCGCCGCCATGACGATCTTCATCGGCGGCTCGAAGTTCACCCCGGGGCGGGTCGCGATTTGTCTGCTGCTGTTTCCGGCGCTGTTCGAGCTGTTCCGAAAGGGACGGCATCTGATCCTGTCCGATCTGCTGGTCTGCCTGACCTCCGTCTGGATCGTGGCCGCGACGTTCAGCGCGGACCCCGAATCGTGGTCGTCCGGATTCGCTTTGGTGGTCGAATTTCTCGGCGGCTATATCGTGGCCCGCGCGTTCTTCTTCGGGCGCCCGGCTCTGGAGGCGTTTATCGGAGCGCTGAAGTTCGTCACCATCGTCGTCATCGCGCTTGCCGCCCTCGAGCATCTCACCCAGCACATCGTCACCTACAACCTCGTCGCCGCGCTATGGGGCCTGCCGAGCTTCGGTCCGGAATACCGCTACGGAATGCTGCGGGCATTTTCGACGTTTCCGCATCCGATCTTGTACGGCACGTTCTGTGTGGTCGCCGGCGCCGTCTTTCTGTATTCGGAGCGCAGCCTTCCGGGCCGGGTTCTCTATACGGGAGGCTGTTTCTTCGGGTGCGTGCTGGCGGTGTCGTCCGCGCCGCTGATGTCGTTCATGATCGTGCTGGCGGTGTATTTTTACGACCGCCTGCTGCGCCGATATCCTTGGCGGTGGTATCTCCTGGTCACGGTCTCGATCGTTCTTTTCGCCGTGGTTTTCGCGGTCGCCAACAAGCCGGTCTCGTGGATCGTCTCGCATCTGACCCTCGATCCCTCCACTGGATATTTCCGCGTGGCGACGTGGGACAGCGCGTTTTACTATATCGGCCTGTCTCCCTATGTCGGCTATGGCTTCGAAGCCTACGGCGAGGTCGGCGATTTCTTCGGCAACGCTTCGGTGGACAGCGTCTGGCTGACCCTCGCGCTCCGTTTTGGCATTCCGGCGATTGTCTTTCTGTTCCTCGCCAATGTCGCGGCATTTTATAGATCGGGAGAGGGCGCGGGCGATCGTCGCCGCGATCCCTACATGAGCAGGATGCGCACGGCCTTCACGCTGGTGCTTGTCGTCTTCATGTTCGCCGGTCTGACGGTGCATTACTGGAATAATATCTGGATGCTCTGGGGCATCTGCGTCGGCGTTCGCGGTTCGTTGCAGGAACACTATCTGGCAGCGGCCAGAAGCGCGGTGTCCCAGCGTCGCGGACGAAGCTGGCCGGCTCACGCGCTCGGGCTGGGACAGCCGACCATGGTCGGCCGTCCGAGGTAAGGGGCCATCGGTCGCAGAGCTTCGACAGGCGGTCGCCATGATCACGGCTCGGAATGGTTCAATATTCAGGATATTGCTGATCGCGGCATCGCTGTTCGGACAGGGCGGGCCGATCGCCGCCGATGCGGCAAAAGCAGGCATCGCAAGTGAAAGCACCGATGGTGCAGGGATCGCAGGCGCGGGCAGCGACGATGGGTCGGCCCGCGCGCCGGCCTGCGCCATTCAACATCCATCCGTCCTGACGCGATACAAGGTGCGCCCCGCGTGGCGGGTGGCAGGTGTCGATTATTGTGTCGGCTATCCGGCGGACACGGTTCTGAAAGATCCGGCGACCATCTCGATGCGGGGAGTTTCGGTCGACAGGCGCGGCCGGGTCATCGCGGTGACGGGAGATGACGTCACCCTCGATGGCTATGATTTTTCGACCGAGGGTGGCTGGAGCGTGTTCGTGCAGGCGGCGAATACGCGGATCGTGAATTCGAAATTCATGATCGGCGCGCAGGATAACACCCCGATCTGCAGCAATCCCGCCAACGGCACGCCGTCCAATCTGTATGTCGGCTATTCCGTGATCGACGGGAACGGGAAGTCGCCGGGCTATGGCGGTCTGATCACCATGGTGGGGCGCGGCCTGACCGTCGAATATTGCTGGCTCAAAAATGCCGGCGGCGACATGATCCAGCAGCATCACACCGGCGGCAATGTCGTCGTCCGGAATAATCTGATCGAGCAGGGCGGGCTAGCTCCGGCCGCGCATGGCGACTACACCCAGTTTCTCGGCTCGCCCATCACCGCCACCATTGTCTACAACACGAGCCTGCAGAACGGCGGAGCGACCCAAGGCTTCATGACCGAGTATGTGACGACGGGTGAGATCGGCCACAACACCATGATGGGAAGCGTCAGCTACTTCGTGTCCGTCGATCTTTCGTCCATCGTCACCACGTTCACGGTGCACGACAATTATTTCGATCCGGGCGGCTATGGGTTTGCCTATCCCTCGCCCCGAAACGGCACCCCCAACGACGCCAGCCCCAAGACGATCTTCACGCACAACGTCGATATGCGAACGGGAGCGGTTCTGGAGGATGCCCATGGACCGGCGGCGACATCATCGCGGTCCCGTCCGTGACATGTCTGGTCCCTTCATCATTCGTGGCGACGTATCAGGACGATCGCGAGTTCGCGCCCTGCGATGCGTGCCGGTAGATCGCGCCTTCGATGGGCGCATCGATCCGCTGGAGAAAACCGGAATCGTCGAGCAGGTGGGCCAGGATCGGATGGCTGTAGATGATGTAGACGTCGCGCGGGTGCCGCGCCAGCGAGGTCCGCAGATTGCCGAGCACGCGCCGCAACACTCTCTCTCCGAACGGATTATACAGAAACAAGACCGTGTTCTCGGTGGGAAACTCCCATGTCGCGGCGTCCGCGCAAACCGACGACACATCGGCGCATCGGCGTCTGACGCCCCGGTAGCGGCGAATGTTTTCGGTGGCGATGGCGTTCAGCTCGGAGGAGAATTCGACGCCGATCACGCGCCGGAACGGATATTCGGACGCCACCAGCAGGGTCCGGCCTTTCCCCGAGCCGATATCGACATAGACGAAGTCGGCGGGGGCAATGGGCAGGCTCTCGATCGCGGCGCGGATGAAATCGGGGGCGGAAGCCTGATAGCGAACGCCTTGCTCGCGATGCGGGCTTTCGATTTGCAGCTTCCACAGTGGCACCACGCCGTCGGTGTCCGTGCCGAATTCCTGATCGAAGCTGCTTTGGGTCCGGTCGCGATCGTGCCATCGGGGCAGCTTTCCGATCCCGCGTCGCAGGAGACTGCGTACGCCGTCCTGTCTGAGCTTGTGCCAGACCACAAGCGTCAGCGCTCTGGTCTGGGTGCCGCGTTTCCTGATGCCCTCCAGCATGGATGTATCCTGACGATGAACGGTCGCTGTTGCGGACAGGCCGTGGACGGCACAGCCTCGCGCGCGAGATCAGCCGCTCACGATTTGATCATCGGCCTGATATGAATGTCGGTCACCTCGGCGGTTCGCGGCAGGCTGAGGGCATTCACGATCACGGAGGCGATGTCCTCGGGCTGCAACAAGAGTTCCGGTCGATAGGGTTTGTCTTTGATGCGGTAGATCCGGGCCTGCATTTCGGTCGCCGTCTGTCCGAGATAAATGCTCGTGACGCGAATGTCGTCAGCATTGACCTCGCTGCGCAGCGAGTCGGCGATGGCTTTCAGGGCGTGTTTGGTGGCGTCGTATTGCGCTGTCAGGGGTTTGGCGAGCAGGCCGCTGCTCGAATTGATGAACACGATCTGACCGTGCCGCGCTTTCAGCATCGGGAGCAACGCCTGGGTCAGGGCGTAAGGCGCGCGCACATTGATGTTGAGCAGCGTATCCAGGTCCGCCAGATCGGCTTGCCCGAACGCGGCGATGGAATGGACCGCGGCGTTCTGAATGAGAATGTCGACGCCGGGAAGCTCGTGCACGAGCTGCTGCGTCACTTTCAGTTGGCCGTCGCGGGTCGAAAGATCGGCGTGCCGGCTTGTGGCCTCAACGCCCATGGCGCGCGCTTTAGCGCCGACGGCGTCCAGCATGTCCGCGCGGCGGCCGATGAGGTGGAGATTGGCTCCTGCTGCGGCCAGAGCAAGAGCTACCGCCGCGCCGACACCGCTCCCGCCGCCCGTGACGACGGCCGTCTGGCCTTCGAATGCGAGCGCTCGCGGCGTCATTCGATGCCCTTGGGGTGAGGGTGGCCCGGGCGATACGGCTACGGTCCCGGCGCTTTGCTACGATATCCCGACATTTAATTAATTGCTTTGATTGGATTTAAATGTATATATAATTCAAGCTGCGCGCATTCAATAGTTAATTTAATTGGCGCGCGGGACGGCGCGCGTGATTTTGCGTGGAATTGTCAAGACGTAGCGGAAGCGTGTTGAGATGTTCACCGCCGATCGGACGAGATCAGCTCACGCAGCCATCGAAAGAGGCCCCGTCGCCGGTCCTGCGGCGCTCCGGCATGGCTATTGCCGGCTCTGTCATGCCCCGCTGTCGACGACGTTCGTCGACCTGGGGATGTCGCCGCTGTGCGAGAGTTTTCTGCCCGCCGACCAGATCGACCAGATGGAGCCCTATTTTCCGCTGCACGTGCTGGTCTGCGGCGGGTGCTTTCTGGTGCAGTTGAAGGAATACGTTAAACCGGAGCATATCTTCACCGAGTATGCGTATTTTTCCTCGTACTCCACCTCATGGGTCGAGCACGCGCGGCGATATTGCGAAATGATCGTCGGCCGGTTCGGCCTTGGCCCGCATAGCCAGGTGTACGAGATCGCGAGCAACGACGGCTATCTGCTGCAGCATTTCCAGCCATTCGACGTTCCCGTTCTCGGCATCGAGCCGGCCGCCAATGTGGCCGAAGCCGCGCGCGCCAAAAGCGTTCCGACACTGGTTGAATTCTTCGGATTGAGCCTTGCCCGGCGTCTGGCGTCGGACGGGCGGCGCGCCGATCTCATTATCGGCAACAACGTGCTGGCGCAGGTTCCGGACATCAACGATTTCACCGCCGGGATGGCGCATCTTCTGGCAGCGCAGGGCGTGATCACGCTGGAATTCCCGCATCTGGAACGGCTGATCGCCGAGAACCAGTTCGACACCATCTATCACGAACATTTTTCATACTTTTCGCTGGTGACGATCGACCGCCTGGCGCGCAAGCACGATCTGCGGGTGTTCGATGTCGAACAGCTTCCCACCCATGGCGGCTCGCTGCGGGTCTATCTTTGCCACGGCGACAGCGGCCATCCGACCTCGCCGCGGGTCGGCGCGCTGCTGGCGCACGAGCGTGCGATCGGCTTCGAGGATATCGACAGTTATGCGCGCTTCGCCGCTGGGGTGCATCACACCAAGCGCCAGCTTCTGGCGTTTCTGATCGCATGCAAGGAGAAGGGCGCGCGGATCTGCGGATACGGCGCGCCCGGCAAGGGGAACACCTTGCTCAATTATTGCGGGATCGGGCCGGACTTTCTCGATTTCACCGTCGACCGCAACCCGTACAAGCACGGGCGCTACACGCCCGGAATGCACATTCCGATCCATCCGGTGTCCGCTATCGACGAAATGCGACCGGATTATCTGCTCATCCTGCCGTGGAATTTGAAAAAGGAAATCGTCGAGCAGATGCGCCATGTCGGTGCATGGGGCTGCAAGCTGGTCGTTCCCATCCCCAGCGTAGAAGTGATCGATCCGGGGGATCTCGTATCATGAAAGTCGTCCTGTTCTGCGGCGGGCTTGGCACCCGCATTCGCGAATATTCGGAGAGCGTTCCCAAGCCGATGGTGCCGATCGGCTATCAGCCGATCCTCTGGCACGTGATGCAGTACTACAGCCAGTACGGCCATCAGGATTTCATCCTGTGTCTCGGCCACAAGGCCAACGTCATCAAGGATTACTTTCTCAACTACAAGCGGGTCTCCAGCAGCGACTGTGTCGTTTCGAACTTCGGCAAGAAGGTCGAGATCCTCGGCGAGCGGCCGCCGGACTGGCGGATTTCCCTGGTCGATACCGGGATCTGGCGCAACATCGGCGAAAGGCTGGTCGCGGTCCGTCATCTCGTCGAGGACGAGGAGATCTTTCTCGCCAATTACAGCGACGGTCTGACCGATGCGCCGTTGCCGGAGATGATCGAGCGGTTCAGGAAAAGCGGCAAGATCGCGTGTTTCATCGCCATCCACCCGCCGATCAGTTTTCACCTCGCCGAATTCGACGAGCAGGGCGTCGTGCAGCGGATGCGCGCCAGCCAGCAGTCGGAAATCTGGATCAACGGCGGATACTTCATCTTCCGCAACAGCATCTTCGACTACATCCGCGACGGCGAAGAGCTCGTGCTTGAACCTTTCAACCGCCTGATCGCGGACGGCAACCTCATGGTCTACAGATATGAGGGATTCTGGCGCGCCATGGACACGCTGCGCGACCGGCAGGTTCTCGAGGAGATGATCGAACGCGGCGACATGCCGTGGCGGGTGGGACATGATGTGCCGGCTGCGGTGGCGCGATGACGGCGCTGCGGTTCGTCGCGCCCGGCGACCGGCTGTCGGTGTTGTGCCTGGGCGCTCATTCGGACGACATCGAGATCGGCGCGGGAGCGACCCTTCTCGCTCTGGCAGGCCGAGGCGTTCACCTCGATGTTCACTGGTGTGTTCTGAGCGGAGCCGGCGAGCGCGAACGCGAGGCACGGGCGTCCGCGGCCGACTTTCTGTTGAACGCGGCCAGCGCCAAGGTCGAGGTGATGTCGTTTCGGGATGGATTCTTTCCGGAGCAGGGCGAACAGATCAAATCCTGGTTCGAAGGTCTGAAAGCGCGGGTCGATCCGGACGTCATCCTCACTCACCGCCGCGACGACGCCCATCAGGATCATCGTCAGGTCTGCCGCCTGACATGGAATACATTTCGCGATCATAGCATTCTCGAATACGAAATCCCGAAGTGGGATGGCGACATGGGCCAGCCCAATCTTTACATGCCGGTGTCCGCCGGCGCGCTCCAGCGCAAGATCGATCTGCTGATGTCGCATTTCGGCAGCCAGCGCTCCAAGCAGTGGTTCGATGCCGAAGTCTTTCTCGGACTGGCGCGGTTGCGAGGCATGGAATGCCGCGCGCCGGAACGCTACGCGGAGGCGTTCGTCGCGCGCAAGCTTGTGGTCGTTTGACGTCTGGGTTCGCGTGCCTGGCGCGAGCCGATGTCGTGACGGAAAGGCATCGTGATGGGAAGCGTCGTGATGGAAAGACGCTGGCGTGCAAGGAGGGAGGGAGAACGGCGGTGAGCGAAGCGCGTGGAACAGCGCTGTTTCTCAGCCACGACGTTTCCCGATCCGGGGCGCCGCTGATGCTTCTCAACTTCCTGCGCTGGTTCAGGCGGACGCATGACATGCGGCTGCGAATTCTGGCCGGAAAATCCGGCGATCTGCTGCCCGAGTTCGCCGAACTCGGCGAGGTCGATTGTTTCGAAGCCGAACCCAGTTTCGCTTACCGTGCGCTGCATGCGCTCAATCTTTATCCGACACAGGCATCGCGCGGACAGATCGCCTCCCACCTTGCCGTTCTGCGTCAGACTCTGATCGGCTGCGATATCCGCCTGATCTATGCGAATTCGGTCGCCAGCGCGCGGATGGTGCAGTTTCTGTCGTTTCTCGATTGCCCGGTCATATGTCATGTGCATGAGCTCGACGTAAGCATTCGCGCTCTGCAAGCACCCGGCCTCGATATCATCGGCCTGCTGAAGGCGCGCACCAGTCGATACATCGCGGTGTCCGATGCGGTGAAAGCCAATCTCGTGGACAGGCACGGCGTTCCCGCAAGCAAGATCGATGTGGTGCTGGGGCTGGGGCCCCCACCGGCCGACCATGGCGTCGAATCCTTTCAGCCTCGCGATATCCGGCACGAACTGGCGATCCCGGCGGAGGCCAGGATCGTGTGCGGGTGCGGTTCGATCGAGCCGCGCAAAGGCACCGATCTGTTTCTCGACGTCGCCGTTCACGCGGCTGCCAGCCGGCGCGGCCCGGCCGTTCATTTCGTCTGGGTCGGCGGTCGCTCCCGCGAGGTCGATCTGATGCGGCGACAGGCGGCGTCGCTGGGCTTGAGCGGCGTCGTCCATTTTGTCGGGCAGACGGCGGATGTCGCGCCTTATTTCGAGGCCTCCGAACTGGTTCTTCTGACCTCCCGGGAAGAGTCGCTGTCGCTTGTCATGCTGGAAGCAGCACTGCGATGCAAACCGATCATCTGCTTCGAGGGATCGGGTCATCCGCCGGAATTCGTGCGGGACGGCAACGGTCTCGCCATCGCCGGATTCGATCCGAGGAAAATGGCCGAGACGCTTATGGAGGCTCTTGCGGATTCGGAGCTGTGCCGGCGCATGGGAGAGTCGGCCAGACAGAAGGTAACAGATCGCTACGATTTCAATCGTGGCGCAAACAGAATCGCCGAAATCATCGAGGATACGTTGCAATTCCGCACCAGCGCGACAGACGGCGTGAAGGTCAGCGCGAAGGGAGAATGTCGCAATGACAGTCTCGGCGTCTGACTTGGTGTCTGAAGTCTCCAATGCACCTTACGAGCCGCTGGTGACGATTGCGATTCCGACATTCAACCGGGCTGCGTTGCTGAAACGCTGCGTGGCCGCGGCTCTTGCGCAGACTTATCAGCGCATGGAAGTTCTGGTGTCGAACAACGCCTCGACCGATGAAACCGAAGAGGTGCTGGAGACGTTCGACGACCGCAGGCTGCGCGTGGTCAGGCAGGCCAGCAATATCGGTCTCATTCCGAACTGGAACGCCTGTCTGGCGCAGGCCAAGGGCGAGTATATCGTCTTCGTTTCGGATGACGACCTTGTCGCGCCATGGCTGCTGGATCGCTGCGTCGACGTGGCCGGGCGGCGGCCGGGCGTTCCGATCGTGATCGCCTTGAGCGATATTTCATATGCGAGCGGTTACCGGCTACCGGCTGTCGTCAATCGCAGACTGCAAACCGGGGTGTGCGACGGGATCGATATTCTCAAGGACGTGCTGAACGGTTTGATCTTCGCGCCGATGTGCACGATCATGCTTCGCACCGAAGCGCTGCGTGCCAAAGGCGGTTTCCCCGGCGACTGGGGACCTCACACCGTCGACAAGGCCGTCTGGGTCCCGCTGTTGCTTGCAGGCAAAGCGGGCCTTGTGAACGAGCGGTGCGGCACGCATTCATCGCATGACGAGACGGTGACATCCGGCCTTGCGATTGACGTCATATTGCAGGACGTCCGGAAAGTCGTCGAACTGATCCTGGATGGGGCGGACCGCTCGATCGGCGATCAAAAGCAGCGACGCGATCTTCAGCAGCAGGCCAAGCGCTATTTCGCGTTGTGCGCGATCTTTCTTTTCGGCTCGCGCCGCAGGGCGGGTGCCACGTTCGCGGACGTGGCGCCCGAGCTCTGGCATTGGCGCCGGGAGCTGGTTTTCGTCAGGCTGTTCGATCTTGCCGGCCTGGCCAGACCGTTGGCGTATATTTTCCTTCCCGGCGGCGCGGTTCACCTTCTCGGTTCATTCAGGAACCTGATGCGAAGGTTCGCGCCGCAGCGTTCGGCTCTGTGACGAGTCGTGCTGCAACAGGTATGTCGTCATGCGCGATGGGCGTGCGATCGCGCGGCCGCTCCAGGCCGGATGAATTCTCGGAGACTCTTTCCAGCCACACCTCCCGCCACCAGGAGTAAATGCCTCGCGGGCAGAACATTCGGCAGTTGCTGTAGCGCGACTGGCACCACACGCCTTCCAGAATGACGGCGGGCGTCTTCATCGTCGCCATCGTCCCGGTCTTCTCGTTGATAAACCGTGTTATCCGCGCCTGCACCCGATAGACGCCGCCGCAGAACGGCACCAGCTCGGCGTCGAAAAACATGCCCCGGTTTTTCATGCCGTCGAGGGTTGCGAGAATCTCCGGATAGGATTTCACCCGCACCAGTTCGCCGGGTTGCAGGTCCAGCGTGGCGATCGGGGTCGGCTCGCCGGGAGGAACGGTGCCGGTTCTTCGCGGATAGGGCACGCCGCCCCGCAGCTTTTGAAACCGGTCATAGAGCCAGCGCGCCGGACGACCCAGCCTGTTCCTTTTCGCCAGAGCGAGGTGATAGCTGCCGAGGTAGCTGAAACCGGCGAACATCCTGCCCAGCCGCACGTTTCCGGACGTGAAGTCTTCCACATACTGCCGGACGTCCCACCACGGAAGGCGCGTGGTGAAGCTCGGCAACTGGGTGGCCTGGCAGAAGTATCGTTGAACGCCGCCCTGCTGCTGATCGATGCCGGATGTCGCCCGCCATACGTCCTGCTCGGTGCATCCGCCTGTGACGGGCGGCGCTTCATCCGCGAAGGAGTCATCGCCGGGCGAGGAGGCGGTGATGGCGTCCGTCGCTTCGACCGGCTTGAGCCATGCCTCCTTCCAGAACAGCAGGCACGCGGCCTGGCAGCCGCCATAGGCCTGACCGTCGCAGCGCAGGTTCAGATGCACCGCATCGGCGAGCCGGCGCCCGGCGACCGGATTGACGGTGTCGCAGGTCTTGTGCGCGCGCTTGAAGACTTTGAATCGCTTGCCGCAATACTGGAACATCTGCGGCATGAAGGGGAGTTCCTGCAGTCGTCCGTTGTTGTCGAGCGTTCCCAGAATTTCGTCCTTGCTTCGAACCTCGATCCAGTCGCCAGCCCGTAATGTCATGTTCGCACCATCACTCGTTGTGAACGCGGTGACAATTCCGGCCGCTGACGGTTGGTTGGCGGCCGGCGCCCATTAAACGGATCTCCCTTCGGCTTCGGTCACGTCGAGGCGCGGAGAGCTTCTGATCCCGTTCAGGATGTCCAGATAGAGGGCGTTCTGGCCCATCACGAACAGCAGCATCAGAACGTAAGTGACGCCCATGGTGACGGCGGTGAGCAAAAGCCTCGGCAGCGGAGACAGCAACTCGCCGATGTAGCGCTGGACAAGGAATGCGAAGGCTGCGGCCACCAGGGCGGACACCAGCGGCTTGCTGAGTATCGACAGCACATCCCGTGGGGAAATGACCGTTCGGTAGGTGCACCACAAAATATGCGGCACCAGCCAGAGGGCCATCGCGCTCGAATAGGCCATCGCGACGCCGGTCGGGCCGTAGGGCAGTCCGATCAGATAGGCGGTGATGACAAGGGGAGCGATCACCAGCGCGATCTGGAAGCTTCGCCCATAGAGCCCGAGGGCCAGAAGCAGCCAGCCGAGCGGATTGATGATGCCGAACACCATCACGGTCGGCGCGAGGAGGCGGAAGATCGGAACCGCCGCCATCCACTTCGGCCCGAGACACACCGAGATGATGAGGTCGCCGAACAGTGCGCTGAATAGCGTGATGGGAAGGGTCAGCGAGTTGACCAGCGCGTACGCTTTCAGAAAATAGCTCCTGAAGCGGGCGGGGTCGTTCTGGAGCCGCGACAGCGCGGAGAAGGTCACGCCGCCGACCGCCGAATTGAGGTTGTCGGTCGGAACATTGATGAGCTGATAGGCTCGGCCGTAGATGCCGAGGACATCGGCGCCCCAGAAGCGTCCGAGCAGCACCTTTTCCAGATTGTATGCGATGTAGACCACAACGCTGTTCAACGTCAGCGTGCCGCCGAAGCGAAGCATGGCGCCGATCCCGACGCTTCGTCGCGGCAGGTCCGGAATCCATTGCGTGACGGCCCACAGGCAGACGATGAAGCAGGCCGGGGTGGTGATCGCGGTGCCGACCAGCGCCCAGTATCCGAAGCCCTTGAGGGCCATGACGATGCCGACGGTGAAGCTGACGAGCTGCGACAGCGTTTCGATGACGGCGAGGGTGACATAGCGCAACTGGCGCTGCAGAAGCGCCGAGTGCTGGACCGTCGCGGCGTTGATGATGAAGCCGGCGGCGACCGCCACGGTCACCCAGAACAGGCGCGGCTCGTGATAGAATCTGACGATGACCGGCGCCGTCAGCACGCATAAAAGCGCCAGCACGGCTCCGACCGCGATGTTGATCCAGAACAGGGTGGAAAGCTGCTCGTTGCTGACGGTCGGCGCCTGGATCGTGGCTGCCGAGAGGCCGGCGGAGGTGAACAGCCCGTAAAATCCCGTGACCGCGGTGACCATCGCGATCAATCCGAAGTCCTTCGGCTCCAGAAGGCGCGCCATGATGACCAGCGAGGCGATGCGGAGCACAAAATCCGCGCTCTGGCTGCAAAGCTTGGCGAGGCCGCTTCGAATGGTCTTCTGCTTGAGATCCTTCATGCCGGTCCCCGAACGACTCGCGGGGGCGCCGCCTGGCGGCTCGAAACCGGGGAGATGTGCCAGCAATCTGATCGGGCTCGCGGTATCGCCACGGAGGGCCTCACGGAAGGGATCTGGCAGGAAGTTGATCGGTTTATTGCGTGACGAGCCATTTTATCACTGGATTATATATTTAAAAGATTAAATAGTTTAATAATATTAAATCTCCGACCGGCGTGGGCCCCGGACGCCGGCCCGCCAGATCAAGTCCGCTCGCAAGGTTCCATTCGAGGTCGAATGGACAAGGGAGGTTTCGGACGATGATGAAATTCGGCGCGATCGAGGGGCTGCGGGGCTGGCTGGCGTGGTCGGTGGTTCTGTCCCATCTGGCCTACTTCTCGAATTTGCGCGCACGGGATTTCGGCGCTCTCCTGAAAGGGGCGGGCCTGCCTGCGGTCCTCGTTTTCCTGATCATCTCCGGCTTCGTGATCACCCACCTCGTGGTCGAGAAGCCCGAGCCCTACGGCGTCTATCTGCTGCGCCGCCTGATGCGGATATTTCCGCTGTTCGCCGTGACCTGCATCATCGGCTTTTTCACCAGCGACCTGCAGGTGAGTTTGCTGTCCCGGATTCCGGAGGCCGGCGATCCGCAGTTCACCATGCTGCTGGCCGACATTGCACGGTCCAATCATGATTTCCTTCTGCGGCATGTTCTCGCCCACACGACGATGCTTCACGGCGCGATCAACGACACGATGCTGCCTTTCTCCCAATATGCCTTCAACATGCCGGCCTGGAGCCTGTCGCTGGAATGGCAGTTCTATCTTGTCGCGCCCGCCGTCATCGCCGCGGCGCGGTCGCCGCGCGCCATGATCTGTGTCGCCGCGGCGATCGCGGTGGTCGAGATCGCCTGCCGGCATCGCTTGTTCGGGAGTTTCGATCAGCCGGGCTTCCTGCCGGCGACGGCGGGTTATTTCGCGGTCGGCATCGCGAGCCGGTTGTCCTATCCGTCCATCGCGGGGCGGCTTCGGCATCCTTCGGCTGTTCTTGCGGTGGTCATCGTGCTGCTGCCTTTGCTCGACGGGGGAAGCGTGCCCTTCCTGATATGGGCGGTGATCGTCGCGGGAGTGACGTTGCATCCGTCGGTTGCGATGAGTCACTTCGCGCGCATTTACCGGGGCGCGCTGGAGAGCCGGGCCGCGGTCTATTTCGGGTCACGTTCGTTCTCGACCTATCTGTGCCATTTGCCGGTGATTTCGATCAGCTACTGGATCTGGCTGCATCTGTTTTCGACCGCGCCCGCGTTTCTCGGTCTCCTGATCCTCACGGTTCCGCTCACGATCCTGCTGTCCGAATTGCTCTATCGCGGGGTGGAGCGCCCGGGAATAGCGATTGGCGCGCGACTGGCGCACGAAAGCATGCAGGTTGCCGTGAGCTTCGAACGAAAAGCGCTTTGATGCAGTCTTTTTAATGCGGGTACGAATTGCACATCGAGTCGATGCCATGAATCAGATGACAGCGCCTTACCGGATCAGAATTCTTAAGGCCGATCCGCAGATCGCAGAGCTTCGCGACTTCTGGAATGCGTGCGGTTCTTGCCGGGACGCCGATCTCGATTTCTTTCTGTTCATTGTCGGGATTTATCGGGCCGAGCGGCCTCATGTCGTCGTGCTCTATGAAGGGGAGTCTCCCAAAGCCCTGCTCGCGGCCCGATTGGAGACCGGGCATGTCCCTGTCAGGCTGGGCTACCTTGCGCTGCCGGTCCCGACGCTGCGCATCCTGCAGGTCGTGCATGGCGGCTGGCTGGGAGATATCGACGCGGTCACCTCGAAACTGCTGATCGGCAGCATTCTCGAATCGCTCGCCAATGGTGAGGCGGACGCGGCGTCGCTGCATTGCCCGGATATTCACTCTCCGCTGGTGCAGGCGGCCACAGCCCTTCCATACCGCTGGTGCGCGGATCACTGCATCGATCCGCAGGCGCGCCGGGTGCGCGATCTGTCCGGCGCCCCCGGCTCGTTTGTCGCCAGCCTGTCGCAGAACGAGCGCTATCAGCAGCGCAAGCGGGCGCGACATCTGGCCGAGGCGTTCGCCGATATCAGGATCGCGTGCTTCAGCGCCGCTGCCGATATCGACGCTCTGGTGCGGGATGCGGAGATCATCGCCGCGAAATCCTATCAGCGCGGCCTGAATGTAGGTTTCTCGGACACGCCGATCGTTCGCGCCCGCCTTGGCTTCGAAGCCGGCAAAGGCTGGATGCGCGGATATATTCTCTATCTCGACGGCCGGCCCTGCGCGTTCTGGATCGGATCGCTCCGCGATCAGGTCTTTCTCAGCGAGTATCTTTGCTTCGATTCCGCCTACGCGAAATATGCGCCGGGCATGTACCTGATTTTGAAAGTGATCGAGGGTCTGAATGACGGGCAGTCCGGCGATCCGGTCCGGCTGATCGATTTCGGAATCGGCGATACCTCCTACAAGGAGAGGCTGGCCAATCGTCATTGGCAGGAATCGGCCGTCTACATCTTTGCTCCCAAACCAAAGGCCGTATGGGTCAACGCGTTGCGCTCTTGTGTCGGCGTGCTGAACCGCTCGGCCAAGGACGTGCTGCGATGGACGCCCTGGCTGGCGGGCGTGAAGCGGACGTGGCGCGCAAGAGCTGCCCAGAGCGAACGATGATGGCGATGCCGCAGGCAAAAGAGACTGTTGCGCGAAACGGTGGTTCGGTGGAACCGGGCATGTCCGGCGAGGATATCTCGCGGTCGGTCGGCGATCGGCGTGCGGGGTTGTCTATGGGTGTTTCGCTTGGTGTGTTGATGCCGTTGCCGCTCAATGGAAAGGGCGTCGGCTATACATGCGGCTCGCTTGCCAGCGGCATGGCCGGACAGGATTTCAACGTCGCCATCGTCACGTCCCGCAGCCGGTTGCAATTGCCCTCGGTGGACGTGGTCGAGGTTCTGCCGGCTTGGGCGCGATATGTGCCGTATCGCTGGGTTCAGGCGCTGGCTGGGCACGGCATGGAAGAGACGTTTCTGGCCTGTATCGACCGCTTTCGGTCACGACGATCCGCCGCCTATCTGTGGCCCGACGCCAGCGTCGAGACCGTTCGGGAATTGAAGCGACGCGGCGTCACGATTTTTCGCGAGCAGTTCAATTGCCACACCGGCACCGCCAAAAGGATTCTCGATCAGGCCTATGAGCGGTTCGGGACCGCGCCCGGACACGGCATCACCGGGCGGACGGTCGATCGCGAAACCCGGATAGCGGAAATGGTCGATCACATTTTCTGTCCCGGTCCGGCGGTCGAGGCGTCGCTGCTGGAGAACGGCGTGCCGTCCCGCAAGCTGCTGCCGGCAACCTACGGCTGGGATCCGGCGCGCTTTTCCGGAGCCGGCAAGCGATTTGCGGCGAACGAGGGCATCACCGCGGTTTTCGTCGGCGCGATCTGCGTCCGCAAGGGCGCTCATCTGCTGCTCGATTACTGGGCGCGAAGCGGGGTGAAGGGACGTCTCATTCTCGCCGGAGAGATGGAGCCGGTCATCAAGGAGAAGTGTGCCGACCTGCTCGGCAGGAACGATGTGACCGTGCTCGATTATTTTTCGGACATCGGATCGGTTTACCGCGCCGCCGACATCTTCGTGTTCCCCTCGCTGGAGGAGGGCAGTCCGCTGGTGACGTACGAAGCCTGCGGATTCGGTCTGCCGGTGGTGACGACGAATATGGGCGCGGGCCGGATTGTGCGTCACGGCCACGAGGGTCTGGTGCTCGATCCCTATGACGCCGATGGCTGGATCGCGGCGCTGCGCATGCTGGCGCAGGACGCCGACTATCGACGGACCATGTCGCGCGCCGCGGCCGAGCGCGCCGGAGAGTTTGTCTGGGATGCCGTCGCGCGCCGGCGCCGGCAGCAGATGATGGATTGTCTCGGCCATGACTGCTGATTGCGCAAAACTGGCGGTGCTGATCGTTGCATACCGCAATCCTTCCGATGTCGAGCGCTGTCTGAAATCGTTGGCGCGATCGCGCTGGACGGATTTCGAGGTCTTCGTTTGCGAGAATGGCGGCCGCGCAGCCTTTGCGCGATTGCAAGATGTGCTCGCCGGCCCCGGCGGGGCGCTGCGACGGATCGCCGGAGCGGCGGATGCGCTGGACATGCCGGCCGGGCGGCTTGCCGAGGTCGTGACATGCCGGCTTGACGGCGGAGGGAATAATGTCGTCCGTCTGGGACTGGCGATCGACAATCTGGGTTACGGCGGCGGCGTCAATGCGTGGCTCGCGCGATTGCGCGATGCTCCGGGCTGGGACGCCGTGCTCGTTCTCAATCCCGATACGGAAATCGATCAGGAGTGTCTGTCGGAGCTGATGGCCAGGTCCACCGAAGGGTTCGGCATGATCGGCGGAACGCTGGTGTTCGACGACGTGCCGGACAGAGTGATCAATTACGGGCTGCGCTGGTCGCGTTGGACAGGCCGCGTGGTGGCCGTAGGGCGTAACGCTCCGGCGGGCAGCGAGCCGTCCGGCAAGCTGCTGGCCAGTATCGATGCGGTCAGCGGCGCGTGCGTTCTTGTCACGCGCGCTTTCGTCGAGGATGTCGGCCTCATGGCCGAGGATTACTTTCTTTATATCGAGGATCTGGATTGGGGATGCCGCCGCGGACGGCACCGGATCGGTTTTGCCGGCAAAGCGGTCATTCGCCATATCGGCGGCACCGCCATCGGCTCGGCGGTCGATCCGGCGAAACGCTCGCATCTGTCGGTCTATCTCTCGGCCCGCAATGGCATCCTTTATGCCCGCCGTTTCGCAGGCTGGCGCTGGGTCTGCCATTTCGCGGTCGGCCTGCTGTTTGCCTTGCGCTATCTCATCAAGGGATCGCCGGGCGCCGCGAGGGTCGCGCTCGCCGGATTGCTGGATGGCGTGAAGGGCAAAACCGGCCGGCCGGATGTTGCGCTCGGTTTGCACAATGCCGACTCGCCGAATTCGGACCTGTCGAATTCGGACCCATGGGCTCTCCCGGCTCCGACGGAGCGTCGCGGAAGCTGAGCACCGAATCACCGCGCCGAATCGCCTGAATTTCCCGCGCCGACGCCGGGGTCGGTATAATCAAGATATCGCGGTGTGTTATTGTCGGATTTGAAATAACCGGCCGCTTCGAAGTGCAAGCAGGCTCATCATCGACGAAAATATCTCAAGTAAACCGCTCGGCGACAGCTTCGGTTATTTTGTTTTCGATCGTGAAGAAACCGATCTGCCGGTTTTACGTGTTATTCGACCGCGAGTTTGTGACAGATAACTGTGTTTATCTTGTCGGCCGGGTTATTCGCGGGAATCGCGGCCTGACTGCAACCTGCGCTGCGGAAATCGCCGCTGATTGTCACCAAAAATCTTTCGGTATTTTTTCAAGGTGTGGCGCGGCCAACACATAATATGAATGTCCAAGCCCTCTAAGGGGTTATTGCACCACATAATATTCCCGCGGGAATAGTTTGGCGGCGACATTTAAAAATCACCTTAGCCGGGCCGTTAAGTTGTCTTAAAATTGCCTCCGGCCGTCGACCACTACTTGCCCTCATGCTTCACGCCCGTGTCGCATGTTGGGGATGTCACTCGAAAATAATCCGAAATCGAGAGCGTTCCCTTGGGGGAACTTGGTTGAAATTACAGTGGAGACACTAGATGGCTGTTAATGATGGTTCCGCGAATGCATCGGCTGGCTCGCCGCAATATCCGAACCTGTTGGATAGTTACGGTGCGAACCGGCCTGCGTGGAACGTCGCCGGGGTGGATTATCATGTAGGTGTGCCAGAGGGATTGGCGCTCAAGAATCCGGCAACGATTTCGATGGCGGGAGTGACCGTCAATTCGACCACCAAGGTTGTCACCGTCACGGGCAGCAACGTCACGCTCGACGGCTATGACTTCTCGCTCAACGGCGGCTGGCAGGTCTCGGTTCAGGCCGCGAACACCACGATCACGAATTCGAACTTCCTGATCGGGTCGAACAATCTGGCGCCGATCATTTCGACCGCGGCGGCCTCCAATATGACCGTCTCCTATTGCACCATCGACGGCGCAGGGAAGGATCCCGGCTGGGGTGGCCTGATTTCGTATCGCGGCAATGGCTTCACCGTCGAGGATTCCTGGCTCAAGAATGCCGGCGGCGACATGATCCAGCAGATCGATGGCGGCGCCAATTCCACCGTCGTCATTCAGAACAATCTCATCCAGAACGGCGGAATGGCGTCCGGCGCGCACGGCGACTACACCCAGCTTGCCGGCGGCCCGTTCAATGTGTCCATCAACTACAACACCACGACGCAGAGTGGCGGGACCACTCAAGGCCTGATGACGGAATACGTCGCCGGCGGCGAGATCGGTCACAACACGATGCTCGGCAGCGCGAGCTATTTCGTGTCGGTCGACAACAGCTCGATCAAGACCTCCGTCACGGTGCACGACAATTATTATGATCCGCAGGGCTTCGGCTTCGTCTATCCCAACTCGGGACCGGACGACGGCAATGCCAAGTCGATCTACGTCCACAACGTCAATATGAAGACCGGCGCGGTCCTGCAGGATTCCAACGCACCGGCTGTCCCTCCCGCCTCGCAGGCGCCAAGCGCGCCGAAAATATCGTCGTTCTCGAACGACAGCGGCGTGGTCGGTGACAACATCACCAACGACAACACCCTGACGCTGACCGGCACCGCGGCGGCGAACGGCACGGTGAAGGTGTTCGACGGCGCGACCCAGATCGGGACCGCGACCGCCAATAGCAGCGGCGCGTGGAGCTTCACCACCTCGGCGCTGGCGGACGGCGCGCATAATCTCACCGCCAAGGTCACCGATGCGTCGGGCCAGACCAGCGCGGCGTCGGCGACTCTCGCCGTCAAGATCGACACCACCGCGCCGGCTGCTCCCGTGGAAGTCGGCGACTCGATCGTCAACGGCAATCAGGTGCTGCTCAACGGCACCGCGGAAGCCAACAGCACCGTGAAGGTCTATGACGGCCTGACCCTGGTCGGGACGACGACGACGAAAGCGGATGGCACCTGGAGCGTCACGACATCGGCGCTTTCGACCGGATCCCACGATCTGATCGCGACCGCGACCGATGTCGCCGGCAACACCAGCGTCAAATCGCTGCCGCTCGATCCGGTCATCAACGGTCCCGCGCCGGGGGCGCCGACCATTGCCTCGTTCTCGAACGATACCGGTGTCGCCGGCGATCACATCACCAGCGACAACACCTTGACGCTGACCGGCACCGCGGCCGCCAACGCCACGGTGAAGGTGTTCGACGGCGCGACCCAGATCGGGACCGCGACCGCGAGCAGCAGCGGTGCGTGGAGCTTCACCACGGCCAAGCTGGCGGACGGCGCACACAATCTCACCGCCAAGGCCACCGATGCGTCGGGTCAGACCAGCGCGGCGTCGGCGGCTCTTGCGGTCAAGATCGACACCGCCGCGCCGAATGCGCCGACCGTCGCGACGCCGACCGGCAACGCGAACGGCAGCGTCACCGTGACCGGCACCGCCGAGGCCAATTCCACGGTGCAGGTGTTCGACGGCAAGGCCCAGGTGGGCACCGCGACCGCCAATAGCAGCGGAGCGTGGAGCCTGACCACCGGCGCGCTGACGAGCGGCAATCACACGCTAACGGCGAAAGCCACCGATGCGGCCGGCAACGTCAGTGCGGCTTCCGCGGCTGTCGTCGCCAATATCCCGTCCTCGACACCGGCGCCGAGCGCGACCCCCGCGGAGAGCGGCGGGGGGGTCCCCCCCGCGCCCGCGGTCGGGGCGGCAAAAGGGGGGGGGGTCCCCGTGCCGGGCCCCGCCGGGGCAAATCCGAGGGGGCAGGTGTTCGACGGCAAGCCCCAGATCGGCCCCGCGACCGCCAATGGCAATGGCGGGTGGAGCCTGACTACGAACACGCTGACGAGCGGCAGTCATACGCTCACGGCGAAAGCCACCGATGCGGCCGGCAACGTCAGCGCAGCCTCCTCGGGGCTTGGCGTGAACGTTCCCTCGGCGCGCCCGAATGCACCGGATGCGCCGAAAATCTCGTCGTTCTCGAACGACACCGGCGTGGCGGGCGACAACATCACCAGCGACAACACCCTGACCCTGAAGGGCACCGCGGCGGCCAACGCCACGGTGAAGGTGTTCGACGGCACGACCCAGATCGGGACCGCGACCACGAACGGCAGCGGCGCGTGGAGCTTCACCACGGCCAAGCTGGCGGACGGCGCGCACAATCTCGCCGCCAAGGTTACCGACTCGGCGGGCCAGACCAGCGCGGCGTCGGCGACTCTCGCCGTCAAGATCGACACCACAGCGCCGGTTGCGCCGAAGATCGCTTCGGGTGACGCAGCCGCCAGCACCGATCACGTGACCCTGGCCGGCACGGCCGAGGCCAATTCCACGGTGCATGTGTTCGACGGCAAGACCCAGATCGGCACCGCCACGGCGAACGAGAAGGGAGCCTGGACCTATGTCGCCGACTCTTTGTCGGACGGCAGTCACAGCTTCACGACCAAGGCGATGGATGCCGCGGGGAACACCAGCGGTGCCTCGTCCGCGTTCGATGTGAAAATCGATACGCATACGGCCACGCCGTCGCCGTCCGCTGAATTCACCAAGGTCGTCCAGAACTGGAACGACACGGTGACCTTCAAGGGGACTGCCGATCCGCACAGCCAGATCTCGATCTACGACAATGACGGCGCCAAGCCGATCGGAAGCGTCAAGGCTGGGAGCGACGGGAGCTGGAGTTACAAGACGCCGTCGGCGGTTTCCGACGGGGTGCACAGCTTCACGGCGACGGTCACCGACAAGGCCGGCAATACAAGCTCGGTCCCCGGCAATGCGGTGCTCGGCACGAATTCGAATGATGTGCTCAAGAGCACCTCGGCCAACGAGTTGTTCAAGGGCAATGGCGGGCATGACACGTTCGTCTTTACCTCCAACTTCGGTGCCGACACCATCAACGACTTCAGGGCAAGCGGGTGCGGCCACGACGTGGTGCAGTTCAGCAAGAGCGTATTCGACAATTTCGCGGACGTTTTGGCCCACGCGGCGCAAAGCGGGCACGATGTCGTCATCAATGCCGGGGGCGGCAATACGCTGACGCTGAAGGACACCAAGCTGGCGGCGCTCGACAAGGCCGACTTCCACTTCGTGTGATCTTGTCGGACTTCACTGGCGTAGCGCGTTCATAACACAAGCGACGCCCGGGGGCGGCTGCATGGCAGCCCCCGGGCGCATTCGGGATCGGGGATTACGACATCGCGGGATAATTCTATGGCAGACGTCGGCTGGCGGGATTCGTTCTCCTCGCCCAACAGCAATTGTTCGACCAGCAAACGGTCGGCGCGAATGATCGCGCCTCCGGCTGGCGGGCCGAAGGCCGCGCGACCCACCGCATCCGTGGACGGGTCATGGTGGTCGTCGCGAACCGCGGCGTTCCGGGCAAAATCGCGCATGCTGCGCGACGCGGCGGTCCGTGGCGGCGAGGCTGTGTCCCGCGTCCGTCACGGCGCACGAAGGGCGATCGAGCAGATCAGGCCGCTGGTGTTTTCCTCCCGGCGGCGAAGCGCCGTTGCGGCCTATGCCGGGGAGAAATCCGAGATCGGCGATTTTCTGGAGTCCTGCCGTCACGCATTCTGGGGGTTGGCGGTGTTCGGAGGCCTGAGCAACATCCTGATGTTGACCGGCTCCTTCTTCATGCTGCAGGTCTACGACCGCGTGTTGCCGAGCCGCAGCGTGTCGACGCTGATCGCGCTGCTGTTGCTGGCGACCGTTCTGTACGCCTTTCAGGGCGCGCTTGATCTGGTCCGCACCCGCATCAGCGGGCGGATCGGGCGTTACCTTGAGGAAACCCTGGGCCCCAGGGTCTATGACGCCATCGTGCGCCTGCCGCTGAAGGCCCGCGGCGACGGCGACGGCTTGCAGCCGCTTCGCGATATCGATCAGTTGCGCGGCTTTCTGTCCAGCGGCGGTCCGACCGCGCTGTTCGATCTGCCGTGGATGCCGCTCTATCTCGGCATCTGCTTCTATTTCCATTTCTGGATCGGAGTGGTGGCGCTGGCGGGCGCCTGCGTGCTCGTCCTATTCACCATGCTGGCCGAGGTTCGAACCAAGGGAGCGACCAAGGCGTCCGCGGGATTTGCGGTCTCGCGCAACGCGCTGGCCGCCGAGGGGCGGCGCAACGCGGAAGTCGTGCGCGCCATGGGCATGGGGCAGCGTGTCGCGGAGCGCTGGCATCAGGTCAACATGAGCTATATGGCCGCCAACGAGGCCGCCAGCGACGCGGCGAGCGGTCTCGGCGGAATGTCGAAGGTCTTCCGCATGATCCTGCAGTCCGGCGTTCTCGCCGTCGGCGCCTATCTCGTCATCCATCAGGAATCGACCGCGGGCATCATTATCGCAAGCTCGATCCTGACCGCGCGCGCGCTTGCTCCGGTGGAGATGGCGATCGCGAACTGGAAGGGCTTCGTGAGCGCGCGGCAGGCGGGACGGCGGCTCGACCAGCTTCTGACGCTCCTGCCGAAGGAAGACGACCCGATGGAGTTGCCGGCGCCGGAGCGGTCGTTGAGCGTCGAGCGGATTCATGTGATGCCGCCCGGCGCCGAGCGTCCGGTGCTGCATGATGTCTCGTTCGCGCTTTCGAGCGGTCAGGGGCTGGGAATCATCGGACCGAGCGGGTCGGGCAAGTCGTCGCTGGCGCGCGCTTTGGTGGGCGTCTGGCCCCAGTTGCACGGCAAGATCAGGATCGACAGCGCCGCGCTCGATCAGTGGTCGCCCGAGGCGCTCGGCCGGCATCTGGGCTATCTGCCGCAGGATGTCGAACTGTTCGACGGCAGCATCGCGGCCAATATCGCGCGCTTCGATCCGAAGGCGACGGCAGGCGCGGTGCTGGGCGCCGCCCGCGCGGCCGGCGTTCACGAGCTCATTCTGTCGTTCCCGGACGGCTATGGCACGCGGATCGGCGAAGGCGGCATGGCGCTGTCCGCAGGACAACGTCAGCGGATCGCGCTCGCGCGCGCGTTTTATGGCGATCCGTTTCTGGTGGTGCTCGACGAGCCGAGTTCGAATCTCGATTCGGAGGGCGAGGCGGCTCTGACGCAGGCCATCCTCAACGTGCGTCGCCGCGGCGGGATCGTCGTCATCGTCACCCACCGGCCGAAATCGCTGGAGGGCGTCGACCATGTTCTGGTGATCGCGGATGGGACCGCGAAGGCGTTCGGCGAAAGGGATGACGTGCTCAACACGGTGTTGCGCGGAGCGACGCCGGTGCCGCTCAGAATGGCGGCCGGGGGCGGACGGATTCGATGAGCAGGATTCTGGATTCGGCGCAGCATTCGATCCAGCGCTATCTGCTGGCGGGGATGATTCTCGTCGTGCTGGGGACGTTCGGAATCGGCGGCTGGGGGGCGACCGCCGAGATTTCGAGCGCCGGGGGGGCGCCGGGCGGTCTGGGGGTCGGTTTCCGCGTCAAGAAGGGGCAGCACCCCACCGGCGGGGGGGGGCGGGAGGTGGGCGGGGGCGGCCGCGCCCCGGGGGGCGCCGGCGGCCCTCTGCCTCCTCCCGCCGGAACCCCCACCCAAGCGGCGC
>Ga0066256_1001826_pt1 | contig 26448 bp, 29 predicted proteins | sample ThiBio_1000_biof_FD_87107 | JGI IMG/M metagenome (GOLD analysis project Ga0066256, IMG submission 87107) | Wastewater bioreactor microbial communities from Cape Town, South Africa - Thiocy_expt_1000_biof (version 2) | ecosystem: Engineered > Bioreactor > Thiocyanate-remediating >... | reverse complement strand
GTGCGCGAGATCGTCGTTCCACCACGCGATGGGGGACATTCCCAGTCTGGCCTTCACGCTCGTCCTCCGCTCATCGATATGCCTGCTCAGCCGTTCTGCGCCCGGCGCTTGCGCTCGTAATCACTCCGTGCGGCGGCGACTTCCTCACGCGCGCTCACCTCCGGCACGGCGACGTCCCACCAGTGGCCGCCGGCGGCGGTCGAGGCGCGCGGGTCGGTCTCGATCACGATCACGCTTGTGCGGTCGGCGTCGCGCGCGTCCCGCAGCGCCGCTTCCAGCTCGGCGAGCGAAGCGACCTTTCGCGACAGCGCGCCGAGGCTTGCGGCGTGCGCGGCGAAGTCGATCGCCGGCAGAGTCTCGTGGCGGGCGTCGGCGAGAAGGTTGTTGAAGCCGGCGCTGCCGGTCGAACGCTGCAGCCGGTCGATGCAGCCGAAGCCGCGATTGTCGAGCAGCACGATGGTGAGCTTCAACCCGAGCATGACCGAGGTGGCGATCTCGGAATTGAGCATCAAATAGGAGCCGTCGCCCAGCATGACGACCACCTCGCGGTCGGGTCGCGCCATCTTCGCGCCCAGCCCGCCGGCGATCTCGTAGCCCATGCAGGAATAGCCGTATTCGCCGTGATAGGTGCCGGGCGAGCCGGCCTGCCACAGCTTGTGCAATTCGCCCGGCAGGCCGCCGGCGGCATGCATGAGGACGACTTCCGAACCGAGCGCGCGCTGCACGGCGCCGATCACCTGCGCGTCGGAGGGGAGCGGCGCGTTGGTCGGGGCGGTGGCCGCATCGGCCTCCACCATCCATTCGCGCTTCGCCGCAGCCGCCTTCTCGCGCCACCCCGCCGGCGCGGCATGGCCGGCCATCGCCGCCGCCAATTCCTCCAGCCCTTCGCGCGCGTCGGCGACGAGGGAGAACGCGTGGTGCTTGCCGGCGTCGAAAGGCTGGACGTTGAGGCCGAGGATCGTCTGGCCCCCGCCGCCGAGCAGCGACCACGAGCCGGTGGTGAAGTCCTGCAACCGCGTGCCGGCCGCGAGCACGAGATCGGCCTCGGCCGCGAGCCGGTTGGCGGCGGACGTGCCGGTGACGCCGACGGCGCCCATGTCGAGCGGATGCGCGGCGGGCAGCGAGGACTTGCCGCCCTGCGTCTCGCAGACCGGGATGCCGGCCGCTTCCGCGAAACGGGCGAGCGCGTCAGACGCGCCGGAATAGAGCACGCCGCCGCCGGCCACGATCAGCGGCTTCTTCGCCTTGCGCAGGAGGTCGGCGGCGCGGGCGATCTCGTGGCGGTCGGAGCGCGGGCGGCGGACGTGCCAGACGCGCTCCTCGAAGAAGCTTTCCGGGCAGTCGAAGGCCTCGGCCTGCACGTCCTGGCAGAGCGACAGCGTGACCGGGCCGCATTCGGCCGGGTCGGTCAGCACCTGCATCGCCCGCTGCAGGGCCGGCACGATCTGCTCGGGCCGCGTGATGCGGTCGAAATAGCGGGAGACGGGGCGGAAGCAGTCATTGGCCGAGACCGTGCCGTCGCCGAAATCCTCGATCTGCTGGAGCACGGGGTCGGGCCGCCGCGAGGCGAAGACGTCGCCGGGGAGCAGCAGCACCGGCAGGCGGTTGACATGGGCAAGGGCGGCGGCCGTCACCATGTTGGTCGCGCCGGGGCCGATCGAGGTGGTGGCGGCCATCATGCGGCGGCGCATGTTGGCCTTGGCGTAGCCGATTGCGGCATGCGCCATCGCCTGCTCGTTGTGAGCGCGAAAGGTCGGCAGCTCGTCGCGCACCTGGTACAGCGCCTCGCCGAGCCCGGCGACGTTGCCATGGCCGAAGATCGCCCACACGCCCCCGAACAGCGGCACGGCGGCACCGTCGATCTCCGTCATCTGGCGCGCCAGGAAGCGCGCCAGCGCCTGCGCCATCGTCAGCCGCACCGTTTTCGCCATCGCGCTCCTCCTCTCACGCCGCCCTGCCGCCGGCCGCGGCCTCCCACGCGCCAGCGAGCCGGCCGAAGCGGTCGGCCATCGCGGCCACCGCCTCCTCGTCGCCGATCTCGCCTGCAAACCACGCCTCGGCCGTCTTCATGAAGATGGTGCGGCCGACGGCGAAGCCTCTGACGACGGGCACCTGTGCGGCGGTCGCGAAGGCCGCCTCCAGCTCCTCCAAAGGCGCGTCGAGGCCGAGCACCACGACGCCGCGGCACCACGGATCCTCGCGTCCGATCACGTCGGAAATCGCCCGCCAGGCAGCGGCCGAGGGCTGCGGCTCGAGCTTCCACCAGTCGGGCCGGATGCCGAGGGCATAAAGCTCCTCCAGAACCCGCGCGACCGTGTCGTCGCCGAGCGGCCCGTGCCTGCCCGCGACAATCTCGACCAGCAGCTCGCGGCCGACCCTGCGGGCGGCCTCGAACAGCGCGCGCAGCCGCTCCCGCTGGGCGGCCTTCAGATCTTCCGGGTCGTCGGGATGGTAGAAGCAGAGGCATTTGACGCAATGGTCGACCGGCCATTCGACGAGCTGCGAGCCGATGTCGAACCCGCCCTCGAAGGCGAGCGGCCGCGAGCCGGGCATCTCCGCCGGACGCGCCAGCCAGCCGAGGCGGCGGCGGTCGAACTCGTAGATCGCGGCGCGGCCATGCCTGTCGTCGAGCAGCATGCCGAAGCCCGGCCGCCCGGCGGCCACCTCGGCGGCCGCCTTCACCGCGAGCAGCTTGAACGCGCCGATGCGCGCCTCCGGCTGGCCGGTGCGCGCCGCCAGTTCCTCGAACTGCGCGCGATGGTCGATCGCCAGCGCCATGACGCGGTCGATCCTGCGCCGGCGCGTGGTCGCCCAGTGGACATGGTTCAGCGCCTCGTCCCTGCGCAGTGCGGTATATGCGCTGCCGTGGCGGAGGAAGTATTGCAGCTCCTCGAAGGTCGGGATCTCCGGCGCGCAGAGCAGGCGCGAGACGGCGAAGGCGCCGCAGGCATTGGCCCATGTGGCGGCCGTCTCCAGCGCCTCGCCGCCCAGCCAGCCGCGCAGGAAGCCGGACATGAACGCGTCGCCCGCGCCGAGCACGTTGTAGACCTCGATCGGGAAGCCACGCCCGACGATGCCGGCCTCCAAATCGTCGCCGACCGGCCCGTCATAGACGACGCAGCCCATCGGGCCGCGCTTGAGCACGATCGTTGCCGGCGTCAGCGCGCGGATCGCCCTGAGCGCGACAAGCAGGTCGGTCTCGCCCGAGGCGATCAGCACCTCCTCCTCGGTGCCGACGATCAGGTCGCAGCCGGGCAGCACGGCGCGCAGATGGGAAGACACGGTGTCGGAGGCGATGTAGCGGCTCTCGCCCGCCGAATGCCCCGCCAGCCCCCACAGGTTCGGCCGGTAGTCGATGTCGAAGACGACCTTGCCGCCGGCCTCGCGCATCAGCCGCATCGCCTTGCGCTGGGCAGCGGCGGTGCCGGGCCGCGCGAAATGCGTGCCGGTGACGACCAGCGCGCGGGCCGAGGCGATGAAGGCCGGGTCGACGTCGTCCTCGACGAGCGCCATGTCGGCGCAGTTCTCGCGGTAGAACAGCAGCGGGAAGCTGTGGTCGTTCTCCACCGCGAGGATGGCGAGCGCGGTCAGCCGCTCGGGATCGGTGCGGATGCCGGCATCCGACACGCCCTCGCGGATCATCTGCTCGCGGATGAAGCGGCCCATCTGCTCGTCGCCGACGCGCGTGACGAGGGCCGAGCGCAGGCCCAGCCGCGCGCAGCCGATGGCGATGTTGGCCGGGCAACCGCCGACAGACTTTGCGAAGCTGCCCACGTCCTCCAGCCGCGTGCCGATCTGCTGGCCGTAGAGGTCGACGGAGGCGCGGCCCATGGTGATGACGTCGAGCGGCCTCGCCCCGCGCTCCGTCCCAGCCATCATGCCTCCTCCATGCAAGCCGAGAAGCCGGCTTACTTCACAGGCTGCTTCGGTTTCAATCGTTTCGCAAGCCCGGCTTCACACCTTGTCAGGCGACGGAGGCGACATCCACCCGCTTGCCCTCGCGCACCGAGCGCAGCGCGGCCTCGGCGAGCGCCAGCGCGCGCAGGCCGTCGCGACCGTCGGGCTTCGGCTTGCGGCCGGCCTCGACCGCCTCGACGAAGGCGGCGATCTCGTTGGCATAGGCCTCGGTGTAGCGGGTCATGAAGAAGTCGTGCAGCGGCGGCCGCGTGTAGCCGGACCCGTCGGGGATCTGGATAGAGACGGGCCGCGGGTTCTGGGCCGCGACCATGCCTTCCGCGCCATGCCCCTCGAGGCGCTGGTGGTAACCATGGGTGGCGCGGCGCGAATTGGAGATGACGCACTGGCGGCCCGAGGCCGTCTCCAGGATCCCCGAAGCACTGTCGAAACCGCCCACCCTGCCGATCTCGGGATCGACAAGAACCGCCGCATGGGCCGACACCGACACCGGCTCCTCGCCGAGCAGGAAGCGGGCCATGTCGAAATCGTGGATGGTCATGTCGCGGAAGATGCCGCCCGAGCGCTTGACGTAGTCGGGCGGCGGCGCGCCGGGATCGCGCGAGGTGATCGTCACCATCTCGACCGCGCCGATGCGGCCGTCGTCGATCGCCTGCCGCACGGCGGCGAAATGCGGGTCGAAGCGGCGGTTGAAGCCGACCATCAGCGCCGCGCCCGTCTTGTCCACTACCTTCAGACAGGCCTCGACGCGGGCCACGTCGAGGTCGATCGGCTTCTCGCAGAAGATCGCCTTGCCGGCGCGCGCCAGCCGCTCGATCAGGTCGGCATGGGTGTCTGTCGGCGTGCAGATCACCACGGCGTCGATGTCGCCGGCCGACACGATGTCGTCGAGGCTGCGCACCTCCGCACCCCACGCCTGCGCCAGCGCGCGGGCCGCCGGCTCGAGCGCGTCGGCGACGGCGACGAGCCGCGCCTTTGGGTTTGAAGCGATCGCCGCCGCATGGACCTTGCCGATGCGGCCGGCGCCGAGGAGGCCGAACCTGACCGTCATGTCTGCCGTCTTTCCCGAATGGCTGCCGATGTTTCGCGCGGGCGACGCCGCGCCGCCAACATCTGGCACGACCGGGCCGCCGCCCGCAACGGCGTAAGATGAGGTCGCGTCAGGTCAGGTCGATGCGGACGAGGAACAGGCCGGGCTCGTCGGGATGTGGGCCGATGTCGAAGCCGAACTCCTTCACCATGGCCAGCATCTTGGTGTTCTCCGACAGCACGATGCCCTCGACGCGGCCGACCTTCTCCGAGCGCGCGAAGGCGAGGATGCGGTCGAGCAGCGCCCAGCCCAGCCCGTGGCCCTGCAGGTCGGTGCGCACCAGCAGCGCATATTCGCCGAAGGTGCGGTCGGGGTCGCAGGACAGGCGGCCGATGCCGACGAGCTCGCCCGTCCTGGCCGAAAGCGCGACGAAGGCCATGTCGCGGTCGTAGTCGAGCTGCGTGAGCCGCACCAGCATCTCGTGCGGAAAGGTCCTGCGCGGGGCGAGGAAGCGCAGCCTGATGTCGTCGGCCGAGACCTTCGACAGGAAGGGCGGGTATAGCGTGACGTCCTGCGGACGGATCGGGCGCAGCAGGTAGGTGTCGCCGTCGGGCAGCGTCACCGTCTTTTCCCAGTCGGACGGGTAGGGCCGGATGGCGAGCGCCCGGTTCGGCCCCCTCTCCTCCACCCTGTCCGGGTCGATCTCGACGCGGGCGTCGAGCGCGATCACGCCGTCTGCGTCGGCGAGCAGCGGGTTGACGTCGACGCCGGCCACGCAGGGGAAATCGACGATCAGCCGCGAGGCGCCCTCGAGTGCTGCGATGATGGCCTCGCGGTCGGCCGGCTTGCGGTCGCGAAAACCCTTGAGCAGCCGGCCGATGCGGGTGCGGTCGATCAGATCGCCGGCCAGCACGCCGTCGAGCGGCGGCAGCGCGATCGCGGTGTCGTCGACGACCTCGACCGAGGTGCCGCCGGCGCCGAACAGGATGACCGGGCCGAAGATCGGGTCGCGGCTCATGCCGACGATCAGTTCCTCGGCCTGCCCCCGCGAGACCATCGGCTGGACCGCGAAGCCCTCTACGTCGGCGTCCGGGCGCGACTTGCGCACGCGCTTGAGGATGGCGGCTGCCGCGTCTCGCGCCTCGTCGGCGTCGGTGATGTTGAGCACCACGCCGCCGACGTCCGACTTGTGGCTGATCGCCTTGGACATCAGCTTGACGACTACGCGGCCGCCATCGCGCAGCAGGTCGGCGGCGGCCTCGCCGGCCGCTGCCGGGTCGGGCGCGACGATCGTGCGCGGCACGGGGATCCCGTAGGCGGAGACGACCTGCTTGGCCTCCGGCTCGGTCAGCATGCGGCGCCCTTCCGCGGCCACCGCCCGGAAGACGGCGCGCACCGCCTCGCGGTCGGGCGTCGTCAGATCGCCGCTCGCGGGCGGCACGCGCGTCAGCGCCTCCTGCGCGCGCGACCAGCCGGAGAGATAGCCGACGGCCATCGCCGCGTCGGACGGCGTCTCGAAGCTCGCCACGCCCGCCTCCTGCAGGATGCGGCGGCCCTCGCGCGCCGTGTGCTCGCCCAGCCAGCAGGCGAGCAGCGGCTTGCCCGAGACGAGCCCGCGCCGGGTCAGCCCGGCCACGGCGGCGGCGGCCTCGACCGGCGAAGCGAGGCCGGTCGGGCAGTTGAGCACCAGAACGGTGTCGACGCCGGGGTCGGCGGCGACGGCCGAGACGGCGGCGCCGTAGCGCTCCGGCGGGGCGTCGCCGATGATGTCGACGGGGTTGGCATGCGACCAGGTGGAAGGGAGCGCCGCGTCGAGCGCCTCCAGCGTGGCGTCCGAAAGCTCGGCAAGCTCGCCGCCTATGTCGGCGAGCTGGTCGACGGCGAGCACGCCGGCGCCGCCGCCATTGGTGACGATGCCGACGCGCGAGCGCTTCAGCGGCGAAAAGCGCGCCGTCGTCTCGGCGGCGTCAAAGAGGTCGGCGAGGCCGTTGACGCGCAGGATGCCGGCCCGCTCCAGCGCGGCCTCGACCACGCGGTCGGCGCCCGACAGCGCGCCGGTATGGGTGGCGGCGGCCTTGGCCGCCTGCTCGTGGCGGCCCGACTTGATGGCGATCACCGGCTTGATGCGGGCGGCGGCACGGGCCGCCGACATGAACTTGCGCGGGTTGGGGATCGATTCGAGATAGAGCAGGATCGTCCTGGTGCGGGCGTCGCCCGCCAGCATGTCGAGATAGTCTGCCACGTCGACGTCGGCCATGTCGCCCAGCGAGACGATGTGGGAGAAGCCGAGATTCGCCTCGGCCGCCCAGTCGACCAGCGAGGTGGCGATGGCGCCCGACTGCGACAGCAGCGCCATGCCTCCGGCGGGCGCCGCCATGTGGGAGAAGCCGGCATTGAGCTTCAGCGGCGGGATCATCAGGCCGAGCGTGTTCGGCCCGATGATGCGGAAGAGATAGGGTTTCGCGGCGTCCAGCATCTTCTGGCGCAGGCCGTTGGCCGCATTCAGCCCGGCGGTGATGACGACGGCCGCGCGGGTGCCCTTGCGGCCGAACTCGTCGACGATTCCCGGCACGGTCGCCGGCGGGGTGGCGATGACGGCGAGGTCGGGCGCGGCCGGCAGGGCGGCCGCGTCGGGATAGCAGCGGCGGCCGCCGATCTCGCCATATTTCGGGTTGACCGGCCAGATCTCGCCCTCGAAGCCGCCGTTGACAACATTGTCGAAGACGACGCGGCCGACGGAGCCTTCCTTGACGGAAGCGCCCACGATGGCGACCGAGCGCGGACGGACGGCGAATTCCAGGTTGCGGATCGTCATGGCAGGCTTCCTCGCATCTTTGCGTGACAGGCTTGCATCGCGATTGACCGCGATCAAGTCGTGAGGGCAATCTTGCCGGACAGAACTATCGGAGGCAGGCCATGGTCGAACTCAAGGATATCACACCGAATTTCCGCCACGTGCGGCTGCTGCTCGCACGCGAGAAGGGCCATCCCGAGGGCGACCGCGAGGAAGGCTACGACCTGCTCGTACCGCTCGACGAGGAAGGACGCCTCGACCACGCCGACTGGAAGTCGCACCAGGCCGTCTGCCGGGTGCGCTATTTCCGCACCGACGAGGAGGAGCGCATCGGCCGGCTGCGGCGCAAGCCGGGCGGCCAGTGGTATTTCGACTATGCCGAGGGCGACAGCGACGACGAGATCGGCTTCCGGCTCGGCGAGGAGCGCTTCGTCACCGGCGAATACGTGTCGATCCGCAGCGGCGGCGTGATGCACACCTACCAGGTCGCGCGGGTGGAGATGCCATAGGCGGGCTCGGGGAAATCCATTCCTCAAAACCCGTAAATTCGAGAAAATCCTGCCCTTCCACGCAGGTGGACGGGTGCGCCATCCCGCGCGCCGTGTCCGGCCGACGGGTAGAATGCCGCCGCAACCCGCTCGGGAACACCTGACATGACCGAATTCACACCCTGGGCCTCGCTGACCGGCGGGGCGCTCATCGGCCTCTCGGCCGTGCTGCTGATGGCGTGGGAGGGCCGCATCGCCGGCATCAGCGGCATCGCCGGCCGGCTATTGCCGCCGTGGACCGACGAGGCGACGCCGTCGCGGCTCGGCTTCGTGATCGGGCTGGTGGCCGCGCCGCTCGCCTGGTTCGTCGCCACCGGGTCGCCGGTCGTCCAGACGGTCTCGTCCAACCTGCCGCTGATGGCGGCGGCCGGGCTGCTGGTCGGCTTCGGCTCGACCTGGGGCAATGGCTGCACCAGCGGACACGGCGTCTGCGGCCTGGCGCGGCTGTCGCCGCGCTCCGTCATGGCGACGGCCGTGTTCATGGCCGCGGCCGTGCTCACCGTGCTCGTCGTCCGCCACCTGATGTGAGGCCCGCAATGTCGTTCCTCGTCAATCTCGCTCTCGGGCTGCTGTTCGGCATCGGGCTGGTGGTGTCGGGCATGGCGGACCCCGCCAAGGTGCTGAACTTCCTCGACTTCAGCGGCACGTGGGACCCCTCGCTCGCCTTCGTCATGGGCGGCGCGGTGGTCGTCACCTTCCTCGGCTACCGGCTGGTGCTGAAGCGGCCGGCGCCGGTGGCGGCCGAGCGCTTCCACCTGCCGACCGCGCGCGGCATCGACGAACGCGTCGTCATCGGCCCGGCGATCTTCGGCTTCGGCTGGGGCCTGTCGGGCTTCTGCCCCGGCCCGGCGCTGACCAGCCTCGGCATCGGCGCGCCCGGCACGCTGGTCTTCGTGCCTGCCATGCTCGTCGGCATGTGGGCGGCGCGGCTGGCGGTGGCGCGTTTCCGCGTCGCCTATCCGGACTGAACCTTCCCCACGGGCAATGCGAGCCGGCGCATCCGCCGGCCCGGATTGACTTGCGCGCGCGATCCCTATAAGCCCCGCGCACGCTCGGGCCACACGTCCGGCGCAGCCTTGCTGTGCCCCGGCGGTTCGCAAACGCTCCTGCTCTCACAAGAGACAGAACCAAGAAGGGCCGCACTCCGCGGTATCAAGATAAATGTCGACGAAGCGTACCTATCAACCCTCCAAGCTCGTTCGCAAGCGGCGCCACGGCTTTCGCGCCCGCATGGCGACCAAGGGCGGCCGCGACGTCGTCGCTGCCCGTCGCTCGCGCGGCCGCAAGCGGCTATCGGCCTGATCGGCCTTCCGGGCCAGGATACGTTGACGCCGAAGCCGGCCGGACCGACCCCGGGCAGGCTGCGCAAGCGCGCGGAATTCCTGGCCGCGCGCGCCGGCGAGAAGCGGCGCGGCAAGCTGTTCCTGCTCGAAGTATTCGATCGCGGCGAGGCGGGAACGCCGCCGCGGCTGGGCATCACCGTCACGAAAAAGAGCGGCAATGCCGTCATACGCAACCGGATCCGGCGCCGGCTGCGCGAGGCAGTGCGCGTGCATGCCGCTGATGACATGGCCGCCGGCACTGACTATGTGATCGTCGGGCGCCGCGAGGTGCTCAGCGCTCCCTTCGAGGAGCTGAAGACGGAACTGTCGCGCCGAATGCGCGGCCGAAGCCAGAACGCCACCACGACCCAGAGCTCCTGATGGAAAACAACCGCAACTTCTTCATCACGATCGCGCTTTCGGTGCTGATCCTGGTCGTCTGGCAGGTGTTCTACATGAACCCGCGGATCGAGGCGCAGCGCGAGGCCACGAAGGTCGAGCAGGCCCGGCAGGAGCAGACGCAGGCCCCGGCCACCGGCGCGCCGGCGACGGGCGAGAGCCACAACATCCCGGGCGCCGCCGCGCCCTCCGGCGCCGGCACCGTTCAGCCGGCCGAGACGCGCGAGCAGGCGCTCGCCGGCACCGCCCGCGTCAAGATCGACACGCCGAGCCTCGCGGGCTCGATCAACCTCACCGGCGCGCGGCTCGACGACCTGGTGCTGAAGCAGTACCACGAGACCGTCGACAAAAGCTCGCCCAACATCCACCTGCTCAGCCCGGTCGGCCTCGACGACGCCTATTACGTCGAGCTCGGCTATACGGGCGACGCCTCGGCGGGCGAGCTGCCGGGGCCGGGCACGGCGTGGTCGGTCGAGGGCAACTCGACGCTGACGCAGTCGAACCCGGTGACGCTCACCTACACCAACGACAAGGGCCTCACCTTCGCCCGCACCATCGCGGTCGACGCGAACTACATGTTCACGGTGACCGACAAGGTCACCAATGGCGGCGGCCAGCCGGTGTCGCTGTCGAGCTACGGCCGCACCACGCGCTACGGCACGCCGCACACGCAGGGCACCTACGTGCTGCACGAGGGCCTGATCGGCGTGACCGGCGACGAGGGCCTGCAGGAGATCAAGTACAAGACCCTGCAGGACGACAAGCAGATCGTGCCGTCGAAGTCGAAGGACGGCTGGCTCGGCATCACCGACAAATACTGGGCCGTCGCGCTGATCCCGCCGACGACGGAGGCCTTCCAGCCGCGCTTCTCCTATTTCGGCGACGGCAAGGAGCGCTACCAGGCCGACTACCTGACCGACGCGGTCTCCGTCGCGCCCGGCCAGTCGAGCGAGGTGCAGAGCCGCTTCTTCGCCGGCGCCAAGCAGGTCTCGGTCGTCGACACCTACAAGGACCAGTACAGCATCAACCGCTTCGACCGGCTGATCGACTGGGGCTGGTTCTACTTCCTGACCAAGCCGATGTTCTACCTGATGGACTGGCTCTACCACCTGCTCGGCAATTTCGGGCTGGCCATCCTCGGCACCACCGTGATCGTCAAGGCGATCTTCTTCCCGCTCGCCAACAAGTCGTACAAGTCGATGGCGAACATGAAGAAGGTCCAGCCTGCCATGCTGGAGATCCGCGAGAAATACGCGGACGACAAGATGAAGCAGCAGCAGGCGATGATGGAGCTCTACAAGAAGGAGAAGATCAATCCGGTCGCCGGCTGCTGGCCGGTGGCGCTGCAGATCCCGGTCTTCTTCTCGCTCTACAAGGTGCTCTACATCACCATCGAGATGCGGCACGCGCCGTTCTTCGGCTGGATCCAGGACCTCGCCGCGCCAGACCCGACCTCGGTCTTCAACCTGTTCGGCCTGCTTCCCTGGGACGTGCCGCACATCATGCTGATCGGCGTGTGGCCGCTCGTCATGGGCGTCACGATGTTCCTGCAGATGCGCATGAACCCGCTGCCGCCGGACCCGACGCAGGCGATGATCTTCACCTGGATGCCGGTGGTCTTCACCTTCATGATGGCCGGCTTCCCGGCCGGGCTGGTGATCTACTGGGCGTGGAACAACACGCTCTCCATCATCCAGCAGGGCGTCATCATGAAGCGCCAGGGCGCCAAGATCGAGCTGTGGGACAACCTCGTGGGCCTGTTCCGACGAAAGCCGAAGCCCGCCGAATAGCCATCCGAAGCCCCGCCACGGCGGGGCTTTTGCTTGCCGGCCGCTGCGCATGCGATATGTCAGGAGCATGCCGCGGCGCGGCGCCACCAGCAGCGAGGGCGAGATGGAAGGACCCAAGCCCGAGATCAAGCACCCGATCGAGATGCACAAGCGTGTCGGCTTTCTGAAGCCGCTGGTCGACGCGCCGAACATCGAGATCGGCGACTACACCTATTACGACGACCCGGACGGGCCGGACCTGTTCCAGTCCAAATGCGTGCTGCACCACTACCCCTTCATCGGCGACCGGCTGATCATCGGGAAGTTCTGCGCCATCGCGGAGAATGCGCGCTTCATCATGAACGGTGCCAACCACGTGCTGTCGGGCTTCTCGACCTATCCGTTCAACATCTTCGGCCATGGCTGGGAGAAGGGCTTCGACGAGGCGACCTGGCGCGCCGAGAACCGCGGCGATACGGTGATCGGCAACGACGTGTGGATCGGCATGGAGGCGATCGTCATGCCGGGCGTGACGATCGGCGACGGCGCGATCGTCGGCACCCGCGCGGTGGTGACGCGGGACGTGCCGCCCTATGCGGTCGTGGGCGGCCATCCGGCCGAGGTGATCAAGATGCGCTTCGACGCCAAGACCGTGAAGCGGCTCCTCGCCATCGCCTGGTGGGACTGGCCGGCCGACAGGATCACGCGCAACCTCGACGCCATCCGCGGCCACGACCTCGCGGCGCTGGAGAAGTCGGCATGAGCGGCGCGGGGGCAAGCGTGGCGGCGGTAGGCGCGGAGGCGGAGGCCCTGTTCGCGCGGCCGTGGACATTCATCCGCGGCGTGCCGTCGATGAAGTTCCTGCCGCCGGAAGGGCCGCCCGAGATCGCGTTTGCCGGCCGGTCTAACGTCGGCAAGTCGTCGCTGATCAACGCGCTGGTCGGCCAGAAGGGGCTGGCGCGCACCTCCAACACGCCCGGCCGCACGCAGGAGCTCAACTATTTCGTGCCGGACGGCCATTCGGGGACGGTCGGCGACATGCCGCCGATGGCGCTGGTCGACATGCCCGGCTACGGCTTCGCCAAGGCGCCGAAGGACCAGGTCGACCAGTGGACGCGGCTGGTGTTCGACTATCTCAAGGGCCGCGTGACGCTGAAGCGCGTCTACGTGCTGGTCGACGCCCGGCACGGGCTGAAGCAGATCGACGAGGACGTGCTTTCGCTGCTCGACAAGGCGGCCGTCTCCTACCAGCTCGTGCTGACCAAGGCCGACAAGATCAAGCCGGGCGAGCTCGAGCGGCTGATCGCGGAGACCGCCGGGAAGATCCGCAAGCGTCCGGCCGCCTTCCCGGCCGTGCTCGCGACCTCGTCGGAGAAGGCGGTGGGCCTGACCGCCCTGCGGGAGGCGATCCACCTCGCCGCGAGCGGTCGCTGACCGCGCGGGTTACGCCTGCGCCGCGGCGAAGTTGAGCGCCAGGCCGTTGATGCAGTGGCGTTTGCCGGTGGGCGGCGGGCCGTCGTCGAAAACATGGCCGAGATGGCCGCCGCAGCGGCTGCAATGGCACTCGACGCGCGTCATGAAGAAGGAATTGTCGGTCTTGGTGCCCACCGCGCCGGGTAGGGATTCCCAGAAGCTCGGCCAGCCGGTGCCGGAATCGAACTTCGCGGCCGACGAGTAGAGCGGCAGCTCGCAGCCGGCGCAGGAGAAGGTGCCTGTCCTGTGCTCCTCGTTGAGCGGGCTGCTGAAGGCCCGCTCCGTGTCCTCCTGGCGCAGCACGGCATAGCGCTCGGGCGAAAGCCGCGCCTTCCATTCGGCATCGGTCCTGGTGACCTCGAAACTTTCCTCCGCGGCGCCGGCGGAGCCGGTCGAGCGTGCCAGGCCCAATGCCGCGCCGCCGCCGGCCAGCGCCAGCACGCCCACGCCACCGAGCAGGAATTGACGTCGTCTCATGGCAGATCTCCTTCCGGCGCCGGTCTTACACCCCGCGCCGGCCCGCCGCACAATCAACTCGGCTTGAGCGCCGCGCGAGCGACCGTCGGCGGTCAGGCCGCCGCGGCCATCGCGTCGCGCACGCCGGCCAGCAGCTCGTAGGAGCGGACGCGGGCGGCGTGGTCGTAGATCTGCGAGGTGACGATGACCTCGTCGACGCCGGTGCGCTCGACGAAGGCGGCGAGGCCCCGCCGGACGGTCTCCGGCGACCCGACGACGGCATGCGTCAGCACCTGGGAGAGCATGGCGCCGGCCGGCCCTTCGAGCAGCGGCCCGATGTCGTCGATCGGCGGCGGCAGCCTGCCCGGCCGGCCCGAGCGGATGTTGATGAAAGCCTGCTGCGAGGAGGTGAAGAGATAGCGCGCCTGCGCGTCCGTCTCGGCCACGACGACGTTCAAGCCCGCCATCGCATAGGGCTTCTCCAGCAGTCCGGAGGGCTGGAAGCGCTCGCGGTAGATCGCCAGCGCCCGGTCGAGCTCGGCCGGCGCGAAATGCGAGGCGAAGGCGTAGGGCAGGCCGAGCATGGCGGCGAGCTGCGCGCCGTAGAGGCTGGAGCCGAGAATCCAGACCGGCACGTCCTGCCCTTCGCCCGGATAGGCGTGGACGCGCTGGCCCGGCTCGGCGGGCGCGAAATAGTTGATCAGCTCGACCACGTCCTGCGGGAAGTTGTCGACGTCGCCGGCGAGGTTGCGGCGCAGCGCCCGCGCCGTCAGCATGTCGGTGCCCGGCGCGCGGCCGAGGCCGAGGTCGATGCGGCCCGGAAACAGCGCGGCGAGCGTGCCGAACTGCTCGGCGATGACCAGCGGCGCGTGGTTGGGCAGCATGATGCCGCCCGCCCCGACGCGTATAGTCCTCGTGCCGGCCGCGACATGGCCGATCACCACCGAGGTCGCGGCGCTGGCGATGCCGGGCATGTTGTGGTGCTCGGCCAGCCAGTAGCGGCGATAGCCGAGCCGCTCGGCATGGCGGGCGAGGTCGAGCGTGTTGGCCAGCGACTGGGAGACGTCGCCGCCTTCGACGACGGGCGAGAGATCGAGGACGGAAAGCGGAATCATTGCACCAATATGGGCGCGGCGGCCTTCTCCGCCAAGCCGGGGCCGACCGCCTTGCGCACGGCCGGCGCCACTTTCGTGCCGTAGAGCTCGATCGCCTTCAGCATGCGGTCGTGCGGGATGACGCCGATCGCCATCTGCAGCAGGAAGCGGTCGAAGCGGAAGATCTCGTGGTTGGCGAGGATCTTGTCGACCACCATCTGCGGATCGCCGACGAACAGATTGCCGCGCGGCGAGGTGGCCGCGTCGTACTGCGCCCGGCTCGACGGACCCCAGCCGCGCTCGCGACCGATGCGGTCCATCACGTCCTTCTGGGCGACGTAGAAGTCGTCATTGGCCTTTTCCAGCGTCTCGCCGACATAGCCGTGCACGTTGATCGAGGTGGGGAGCACCGCCGGGTCGTGGCCGGCGCGGCGGGCGCTCTCGCGGTAGAGCTCGAAGAAGGGCGCGAAGCGGGCCGGCTCGCCGCCGATGATGGCGAGCGCCAGCGGCAGGCCGAGCGCGCCGGCGCGGGCGACCGACTGCGGCGTGCCGCCGACGGCGATCCACAGCGGCAGCGGCCGCTCGGGGCGCGGGTAGACACCACGGTTCGGCACGCGTGGCGTGTGGTCGGTGCCCGGCCAGTCGAGCGTCTCGCCCTCGCGCAGCTTCATCAGCATGGCGAGCTTTTCCGCGAACAGCGCGTCGTAGTCCTCTAGGTCGTAGCCGAACAGCGGGAAGGATTCGATGAAGGAGCCGCGCCCGGCCATGATCTCGGCGCGGCCGCCCGAGATCAGGTCGATGGTCGCGAACTGCTGGTAGACGCGCACCGGGTCGTCCGAGGACAGAACCGTGACGGCGCTGGTGAGCTTGATGGTCTTGGTGCGCGAGGCGGCCGCCGCGAGCACGATGGGCGGCGCCGATACGGCGTAGTCCGGCCGGTGGTGCTCGCCTAGCCCGAAGACGTCGAGGCCGACCTGGTCGGCCAGCTCGATCTCCTCGACGAGGTTTCTCAGCCGATCGGCTGGGCCGACCTTGCGGCCGGTCTTCGGATCGGTGCCGACGTCGCCGAATGTATAGAGCCCGAGTTCCATGTGCCTGATCCCGTTTCCTGCGTCCGGCAGCACATAGAGACCGGGCCGGCCGAGCGCCAGTGCCGGACGGTGAACAGTCAATCTCCGGCGGCGTCAGGCGGCGAGCACGAGCGACCAGTAGCGGCTGCCCTCGCCGTCGCCGGCATAGGCGAGGCCGAAGCTGCCGAAGCGCGGATCGAGCATGTTCCTGCGGTGCGGCGGCGAATCCATCCAGATCGAGAACAGCCGGTCGATGTCCATGCGGCCGTGGGCGAGGTTCTCGGCGGCCGGGCCCGGTATGCCGGCCGCATGCATGCGCGAGACGAAGTCGCGGCCCGGCAGCGCGGTGTGCTCCATACGGCCGGCCACGACCATGTAGCCCACCTGCCGCGCGGCGGCCTGCTCCAGCTTGCGGTCGGCCGCGACGGCGCCGAGCCCGTCGCCACCGCGGATGCCGGCGAAGGTCGCGGCCGCGGCATCGGATGCGCCGGCGCCGTCCACCGTCGGCAGCACCGAGCGGCACGAGGCGATCGCGGTCAGGCCGATCAGCCCGAGGCCGGCCAGGAACTGCCTGCGCTCTGGAATGAAGACGGACATCTCCCCTCCGGTCGAATCACGACTTTCTGGGTTCGCGGCAAAATCCGGCGAAAATGAGGGGTTCCGGGTTCGCGGATCCTGTCCTAGAACGGCGCCTCGGATCTCGACCCATGAAACATCTCACCACAATCGGCTTCGACGCCGACGACACGCTCTGGCAGAACGAGCAGTTCTTCCGCATGACCGAGGAGCGCTTTCGCGCCCTCCTCGCCGGCCACATGGACGCCGACCAGCTCGGCGCGCGGCTGCTGGAGGCGGAAAAGCGCAACCTCGGCCGCTACGGCTTCGGCATCAAGGGCTTCATGCTGTCGATGATCGAGACGGCGATCGAGGTCTCCGGCGGCGACGTGCCGGCGAGCACGATCGGCGACATACTCGGCCTCGGCCGCGAGATGCTGGCGCATCCGGTCGAAACGCTGCCCGGCGTGCGCGAGACGCTGGAAGAGCTCGCCGACAGCCACCGGCTGGTGCTGATCACCAAGGGCGACCTGTTCGACCAGGAGCGCAAGCTCGCGGCCTCCGGCCTCGGCGAGCTGTTCGACGCGGTGGAGATCGTCTCCGACAAGAAGGCCGACACCTACCGGCGCATCTTCGCGCGCCACGGCGACGGCCCGGAACGCGCCATGATGATCGGCAATTCGCTGAAATCCGACGTCGTGCCGGCGATCGAGGCCGGCGGCTGGGGCGTCTACGTCCCGCACGAGCTGACATGGGTGCTCGAGCATGTCGACGCGCCCGTCGACCAGCCGAAGTTCCGCGAGGTGAGCGCGATTCACGACGTGCTGCCGATCGTCCGGGCGATCGACTGAAGCAGCAGTTCGCCCCTTGCGCGGGACGGGCGGCTGGCGGAGTATCCGCGCCTTCCCCGGAGGTATCCCCATGCAGGTTCTATCGAGACTTCTCGCCGGCCTCGCGGCCCTGATGCTGCTTGCCGCGCCGGCCGCCGCGCAGGAGGGCTCCGGCACGGTGCTCACGGTGACCGGCGACATCGGCACGACCAATCGCGGTGCGTTCGATGCCTTCCACGACGGCTTCCTGAAGTATCACGAGGCGAAGTTCGACAAGGCCTTCGAGTTCGACCGGGCCGCGCTCGCCGCGCTGCCGCGGCAGGAAATCACCGCCAACGCCGACGGCTGGCCGGCGGCGGTGAAGCTCGCCGGGCCGAAGCTCGCCGACGTGCTGGCGGCGGCCGGCGCGACCGGCAAGGCGATCACCGTCTACGCGATGGACGGCTACGGCGCGAACATGTCGACCGAGCAGATCGCGGCGCACGACTGGGTGCTGGCCATGGACGCCGACGGCAAGCCGCTCGGCATAGGCGGGCGCGGCCCGCTCTGGCTCGCCTACGACACCGGCGCCGACAAGGCCACGACCGAGGAGGAAGGCGCCTGGGTGTGGTCGGTGTTCCACATCGCGGTCGGCGAGTAGCGGGGCCTTTCCCGCTGCCCTCGGCCCGCGGCTAGTCCTCGTCGACGACGCGCAGGCGGAGCTGGCCCGTGCGCGAATCGGCGACGCGGGCCGGCCGCTCGGCGCCGTCGTCCACGGCCGCCGTCTCGCCGCCCTGCCCTTCGCCGAACTCCATCGCCTCGATGCGCTGGCCGCGCTTGGTCACCTTGTCGGTCGAGGTGACGATCTGCTCGATGTCGCGGCTGGCCTGCGTGAAATGCGTCTGCAGCTTGCGCACGCGCTCGTCGAGCCGGCCGACATCGTCCATCAGCTTCACCACCTCGCCCTGGATCAGATGCGCCTGCTCGCGCATGCGCTGGTCCTTGAGCACGGCCTGGATCACCTGGATCGACAGCATCAGCAGCGAGGGCGAGACGATGACGATGCGGGCGCGATGGGCCTTCTGCACCAGCGCCTCGAAGTTCTCGTGGATCTCGGCGAAGATCGATTCCGACGGCACGAACATGAAGGCCGTGTCCTGCGTCTCGCCGCGGATCAGGTACTTGTCGGCGATGGCGCGGATATGGACCTCGACGTCGCGGCGGAAGGCCTGCGCGGCGTATTTCTGCGCGTCTTTCTGAGTCTCCGGCCCATGCTCGGCCTCGCCGGCGGCGCGGATGGCGTTCCACGCTTCCAGCGGAAACTTGGCGTCGATGACCAGCGAGGGCTGGTCGTTGGGCATGCGGATCACGCAGTCCGGCCGCGAGCCGTTGGACAGCGTCGCCTGGAACTCGTAGGCGCCGTGCGGCAGGCCGTCTGCGACGATCGCCTCCATGCGGCTCTGGCCGAAGGCGCCGCGCGTCTGCTTGTTGGACAGGATGTGCTGGAGCTGCACCACCTGCCCCGCCAGCGACTGGATGTTCGACTGCGCGGTGTCGATGACGGCCAGCCGCTCCTGCAGCTTCGCCAGGTTCTCGTGGGTGGACTTCGTCTGCTCGGTGATCGAGTGGCCCAGCCGCGAGGTCATGCCGTCGAGGCGCTCGCCGATCGCCTTGTTGAGCTCGGCCTGACGCGAGGAGAAGACCTCGGCCAGCGTGCCGAGACGGCCCTGCATCTCCGCCTGGGCCTTGGTGATCTCGGCCATGCGTGTTTCCGCCTCGCGTGCGCGCTCGGCAGCTTCGATAGCGGCCGCAGCCCGTGCTCCCGCGGCGCGCCACAGGACGAGCGCCAGCACGCCGAGCAGGACGAGCACGACGACGCCGGCCGCCACCAGGAGGTGGCCGAGCGTGACGGTCGTCGCGCCCCATTGCGCCAGCGGCGCGGAGAAGGGACTGGAGGCGGGGTTCATCGCGGCAGCCTAGACGATTCGGCGGGCCGGCATAAGACCAAAACGTGAACGTTCTTTCCTGTTCACGTTGACGCCCGGCGGCTTGCACATTACCTGACGGCCATGACGATCCGCCCGCTCATCATCCTGCCCGACCCGATGCTGCGCCAGGTTTCCAAGCCGATCGAGCGCATCGATGCAGACCTGCGCAAGCTGTCGGACGACATGCTGGCGACGATGTACGACGCGCCCGGCATCGGGCTCGCCGCGATCCAGATCGGCATCCCGATCAGGATGCTCGTGATCGACCTCGCCAAGGAGGGCGAGACGCCCGACCCGCACGTCTTCCTCAACCCCGATATCCTGGCGCGGGGCGACGGGGTCAACGTGCACGAGGAGGGGTGCCTGTCGATCCCCGAATACTATGCCGAGGTCGAGCGGCCGGCGACGGTGACGGCGAGCTATCTCGACCTCGACGGCAAGCAGCGGCAGATCACCGCCGACGGGCTGATGGCCACCTGCCTGCAGCATGAGATCGACCATCTGAACGGCGTGCTCTTCATCGATCATATCTCCAAGCTGAAGCGCCACATGGTGGTGCGCCGGTTTAAGAAGGCCGCGCGCGAGAAGGACAAGGCGCCCGGCGGCATGGCCGGCTGACGCGGCCGCCATTGCCGCGGGCGCCCCGTTTTGATATCGTTGATATCAACCAGTGGAGGTGCCGATGGGCGACTTACTGATCAGGAACATCCCGGAACATCTCAAGAAAGAACTGGAGCAGGCCGCGAAACGCGACGGGCAGAGCCTGTCCGCGAAGTCCATCGACCTCCTGCGCAGGTCGCTCGCCGAGGATACGGCCGCGCCGGAAAAGCCTTTCGTTTCGGCCTGGGATGCGCTGCGTTCAGCCTTCGTGGAACACGATGCCGTCGACGACGAGTATTCGAAGATCATGGACGAGATCGAGGCCGAGCGTAAACGCGACTTCGGCAGGCCAGTTGACCTCGAATGATCGTCCTCGACACCAACGTCGTCTCGGAGAGCAGCAAGCTCCGACCCGATCCGCGTGTTATGGCATGGCTTGAGAGGCAGTCCGACGGTGACGTCCATCTCTGCGCCCCCGTAGTCATGGAGCAATTCTACGGCGCGGAAAAAGTAATGTTGAAGCAGGCATCAGACCGGTATCTGCGCGTGGCGGAAGACCACGTGTTGCGCAAATTTCGCGATCGGCTGCTCCCATTTGCCTACCCGGCCGATCGAATAAGCGGGCGCATCAGGGCCCTGCGCGAGAGCCGTGGCCGTCCGATCAGCATCGGCGACGCCATGATCGCGGCGATCTGCATCGTCCACGGCGCCACACTTGCCACACGCAATGTGCGCGATTTCGACGGGCTCGACCTGAAACTGGTCAATCCGTTCGAGGCGGCCTGACAACGGGCGCGTGACTGCCGGCGCAGGCTGGTCTAGACGGTAGCCGTCCGAAACCCGCAGCGGCTGCCCTCCCCATGCCCCTTCGCGTCATCTTCATGGGAACGCCCGACTTCGCCGCCGCGACGCTTGCCGCTATCGCCGGGGCCGGGCACGCGGTCGCGGCCGTCTACACGCAGCCGCCGCGGCCGGCCGGCCGGCGCGGGCTTGAGCTGACGAAATCGCCGGTGCACAGGCTGGCCGAAAGCCTCGGCGTCGAGGTGCGCACGCCCGTCTCGCTCAAGGGCGAGGATGAGCAGGCGGCGTTCCATGACCTGAAGGCAGACGGGGCGGTGGTGGTGGCCTACGGGCTGCTGCTGCCGAAGGCGATCCTCGAAGGCACGCGGCTCGGCGCCTACAACGGACACGCCTCGCTGCTGCCGCGCTGGCGGGGTGCCGCGCCGATCCAGCGGGCGATCATGGCCGGCGACGCCGAGACCGGCATGATGGTCATGAAGATGGACGAAGGCCTCGATACCGGCCCCGTGGCGCTGGCGCAGCGCGTGGCGATCGGCCCCGACATGACGGCCGGCGAGGTGCACGACGCGCTGGCGGCGAGCGGCGCGCGGCTGATGGTCGAGGCGCTGGCCGCGCTCGAAGCCGGCACGCTCCGGCTCACGCCGCAGGATCCCGACGGCGCGACCTATGCAAGGAAAATCTCCAAGGAGGAGACGCGCATCGACTGGCGCCTGCCCGCGGCGGATATCCACAACCGCATCCGCGGCCTCTCCCCCTTCCCCGGCGCCTGGTGCGAGATGCCGGCCGCCGGTGGCGTGGAGCGGGTGAAGCTGCTGCGCTCGACGCTGGCGCAGGGCGGCGGCGTGCCGGGCGCGATCCTCGACGACCGGCTCGCGATCGCCTGCGGGGAAGGCGCGGTGCGGCTCGTCGAACTGCAGCGCGCCGGCGGGCGGCCGGTCGACGCGGCCGCCTTCGTCAGGGGCCTGCAAACGCTGCCGGAGCGGCTGCTGTGATCCGCGGCCTCGTCATCAGGGAGGCGCAGGACGCCGACGTCGACGGCATCCGAGACCTGCTGACGGATGCGTTCGCGGGCGCCGGCGAGGCGCTGCTGGTGGAACGACTCCGGCGGCAGGGCGACCGCGTGCTCGAGCTCGTCGCCACGCATGAAGGCACGCTCGTCGGCGAGCTGTTCTTCTCCCGGCTGGAGGTCGCCGGCGAGCACGAGACCTTCCCCGCCCTTGCGCTCGCGCCGCTCGCCGTCACGCCCGGCCGGCAGCGCACCGGCATCGGCACGGCGCTGGTCGAGAACGCGCACCATATGCTGCAGGTGGCCGGCGAGCGGCTTTCGGTCGTGCTCGGCGACGCGGCCTATTACGGCCGGTTCGGCTACCGACACGCGCGCGCCGCCGGCTTCGACAGCGACTACCAGTGCGAGCACCTGCAGGCGCTCGCCTGGGGCGAGGCGCCGACGGCCGGCCGCCTGCGCTACGCCTCCGCCTTCGCGGGCCTCTAGATATGCCCCGCTACCGCCTCGACGTCCAATATGACGGCACGCCCCATGCCGGCTGGATCGAGCAGGCGATTCACGCCTTCTGCGGCGAGGTGGTGACGATCCGCGGCGCCGGGCGCACCGACGCCGGCGTGCATGCGACGGGACAGGTCGCGCATCTCGACCTCGCGCGCGACTGGCCGGCCGAGCGCGTGATGGGCGCGCTCAATGCGCACCTGACGGCCGCTGGCGAGCGCGTCTCGGTCGTGGCGGCGAGCGCCGTGGCGGCCGATTTCGACGCGCGCTTCTCGGCCACCGCGCGCCACTATCTCTACCGGATCGTCAACCGCCGCGCGCCGCTGGCGCTGGAGAAGAACCGCGCCTGGCTGGTAACGCAGCGGCTCGACGCGACCGCCATGCACGAGGCCGCGCAGGCGCTCGTCGGCCGGCACGACTTCACTACCTTCCGCTCGGTGCAATGCCAGGCGAAGAGCCCGGTGAAGACGCTCGACCGGCTCGACGTCAGCCGGGCCGGCGACCTGATCGAGATCCGCGCCTCGGCGCGCTCCTTCCTGCACAACCAGGTGCGCTCGATGGTCGGCACGCTGCGCAAGGCCGGCGACGGGAGCTGGAGCGTGGCGGACGTTGGCGCCGCTCTGGCGGCGGCCGACCGCGCGGCCTGCGGGCCGGTAGCGCCGCCCGACGGGCTCTATCTGATGCGGGTCGACTACGGCGCGCCGGACAGGCCGAACAGCTCCTGAGCCGCCAGCAGCACGACCAGCGACAGCGCGAACATGCCGCCGAACACCCAGGTGGCGATCGCCGCGCCCATGCCGATCGCCGCGTTGGTCAGCCGCCAGGACAGGACCATGGTGACGATGAAGGTCACCAGCGAGAGCAGGCCGGCGGCGTCCTGCGCGCCGGGAAAGAACAGCTCCAGCGCGGTGGCCGGCACCATCATCCAGACGAACAGGGCCGAGGCCCAGTTGCTCGAGACCACGTAGGGCACGAGCCGGTGGGCGATGCCCAGCGGCCGCGCGAAGGCCGCCAGCACGATGAGCGGCACGATCCAGGCGAGCATGTCGACGGCCGCCATCCGCAGCAGGGCCGAGAACCGGCCCGCGAACTCCTCGCCGCCGACCCGGTTGGCGACCGAGACCCAGCCGACGACGAGCGCCGGCAGCGCCACGACGATGGCGAAGAAGGAGTTCCAGAAGCCGTCGGCCGACAGGTCGAGCCGGCCGATCCCGTCGGGACGGCCGGTCATCATGCGCCAGGTTCCGGCGAGATATTGCTGGATCGCGTCCGACGACGGCATGCGGATCGTCTCAGCCGAACCAGTCGTCGAGGAAGCGTTCGTAGATCGCCGTCAGCGTCTCGAGATCGGCCAGCGCCACGCGCTCGTCGACCATGTGCATGGTCTTGCCGACGAGGCCGAACTCGACCACCGGACAGTGGTCCTTGATGAAGCGCGCGTCCGAGGTGCCTCCCGAGGTGGAGAGCGCAGGCCGCCGGCCGGTGACGGCCTCGACGGAGCCCGAAAGCGTTCCGACCAGCCGGTCGTCGCGGGTGAGGAAGACCGGGCTCGGGCGGTCGCGCCAGGTCAGCTCGTAGTCGATCGGCGGCCGCGCGCCCGGCCGCAGCCGCGCGCGGCGCGCGGCACGGTCGAGCCGGTTGTGGATTTCGGCCTGCACGGTCTCGGCCGTCCACCTGTCGTTGAAGCGGATGTTGAAGGCGGCGGTCGCCTTCGCGGGAATCACGTTGGTCGCCGGGTTGCCGACGTCGATGGTGGTGACCTCCAGATTGCTCGGCTGGAAGTCGTGCGTGCCCTCGTCGAAGGGCGGCGACAGCAGCGCCTCGACCAGCGTGACGATGCCGCGCACGGGATTGTCGGCCAGATGCGGATAGGCTGCGTGGCCCTGCACGCCGTTGACGGTGACGAGGCCGGAGATGGAGCCGCGCCGGCCGATCTTGATCATGTCGCCGAGACGGTCGGGATTGGTCGGCTCGCCGACGATTCCCGCGTCCCACTTCTCGCCCTTCGAGACGGCCCAGTCGAGCAGCTTGACGGTGCCGTTGATCGACGGCCCCTCCTCGTCGCCGGTGATGAGCAGCGAGACGGATCCCTTGAGCTTGCCGCGCTTCTCGACATGGCGGGCGACCGCCGCGACGAAGCAGGCGATGCCGCCCTTCATGTCGACCGCGCCGCGGCCGTACATTTCGCCGTTCTCGACCTCGGCAGAAAAGGGCGGGTGGCGCCACGAGGCCGCGTCGCCCGGCGGCACGACGTCGGTATGGCCGGCGAACATCAAATGCGGTCCGTTGCCGGAGAGGCGGGCGTAGAGGTTTTCCACGTCCGGCGTGCCGGATTCGGAGAAGACCGGGCGCTCGACCGAAAAGCCGAGCGGGACAAGCATCGCCTCCAGCGCCGCCAGCGCGCCGCCTTCGGCGGGGGTGACGGACGGACAGCGGATCAGGGTCGCGAGGTTTTCGGCGGGGTCGAGCGGCAGGGTCATCAGCGGCAGGGATAGTCGAAAGGCGCCGGGGTGTCACGTCGACGCCCGCGCATCGGCGACGAAATCTAGCCCGGCGCGTCGGTCTTCGTTCCGTAGCGGTTCGGGCCGGGATTGCCGGGCGCGATGCACAGGAAGAGGTAGACGAGGAAGTCGCCGACGAGGAACAGCACCGAGAACCAGCCCGAGCGGCCCATGTCGTGGAAGCGTTTCACCGACAGCGCGATGTGCGAGATGAGCGTGCCGCCGATGACGATGAGGAAGACGCCGCCCCAGAAGGTCTCGACGCTCTCGACGCCATCGGCCGCTATGATCCGGTAGACCGGAAAGAAACGCGCAAGATAGAGAAGCAGCCCTGCGGGGATGTAGGCCGCGCGGCTGACGCGGCCCGAAAACCCGAAGAACAGCCAGAGATACTGGTTAGCCAAGCGGATCCGGTCCGAACCTGTTGGGGCCCCGCGTGCCCTCCAGAATGCCCAGCTCGACCAGGATCCAGATGGCACCGATGACCGGGACGATCACGATCAGGCTCCACCAGCCCGACTTGTCACGGTCATGCCAGCGCTTGGCGTAGAGCGCAAGCGCCAGGTAGATCGACACGAGGCTGACGATCAGCCCGAGAATGCCGATGCCCTGGTCGCCGCCGATGCGGATGCCCAGCATCAGGTCGATGATGTTGGCGAGGATGCCGATCGCCACCAGCACGCCGATGCCCGCCCAGAACTTGCCGCGATTGATGCGGCCCTCGAAGCTTGTCAGCAGATATTTCCAGTCCATGAGAGCCCCCTCTGAGAACGACCGGACACGTTGCCGGCCGCCTGAACCTGCGTCGTATCGTCGCAAAGATCAATCGCGCAGGAGCTCATTCACAGAGGTTTTCGAGCGGGTCTTCTCGTCGACGCGCTTGACGATGACGGCACAGTAGAGGTTCGGGCCGGGCTGGCCGTTGCCCATGGCGCGGCCCGGCAGGGAGCCGGCGACCACCACCGAATAGGGCGGCACCTCGCCGTAGAAGACCTCGCCGCTGGCGCGGTCGACGATCTTGGTCGACTTGCCGATGAAGACGCCCATGCCGAGCACGGAGCCTTCGCGCACGACGCAGCCCTCGACCACCTCGGAGCGCGCGCCGATGAAGCAGTTGTCCTCGATGATGACCGGGCCGGCCTGCAGCGGCTCCAGCACGCCGCCGATGCCGACGCCGCCGGACAGGTGCACGTGGCTGCCGATCTGGGCGCAGGAGCCGACCGTCGCCCAGGTGTCGACCATCGTGCCCTCGCCGACATGGGCGCCCAGGTTGACGAAGGACGGCATCAGCACCGCGTTCGGCGCGATGTAGGCGGAGCGGCGCACGATGGCGCCCGGCACGGCGCGGAAGCCGGCCTTCTCGAAGTCGATCGCGCTCCAGCCGTCGAACTTGGAGGGCACCTTGTCCCACCAGGAGGCGTCGCCCGGCCCGCCCTTGATGATCTCCATCGGGTTGAGCCGGAAGGAGAGCAGCACGGCCTTCTTGAGCCACTGGTTGACGGTCCATTCGCCGCCGGCGCCGCGCTCGGCCACGCGCGCCTCGCCGCGGTCGAGCAGGGCCAGCGCCTCGTCCACTGCCTCGCGCACCTCGCCGCGGGTGGAGGCGTTCACGCGATCGCGCTCATCGAACGCCTTGTCGATCGTCCGCTCGAGAGCCGCGAAATCGGGTCTGGCCATCAAAAGCTCCGCTACACAGGGTGTTAAGGGGGAAACCATACTGTCGGGACGGGTGGACCCGAAAGCGCGCGGAAACTATGCCATGCGTTCAGAAGGGTCAATCGCGCGCTGCGCCGGGGAAGGCGCGACGCGGAGACGGGGAC
>Ga0066256_1001824_pt1 | contig 26455 bp, 20 predicted proteins | sample ThiBio_1000_biof_FD_87107 | JGI IMG/M metagenome (GOLD analysis project Ga0066256, IMG submission 87107) | Wastewater bioreactor microbial communities from Cape Town, South Africa - Thiocy_expt_1000_biof (version 2) | ecosystem: Engineered > Bioreactor > Thiocyanate-remediating >... | reverse complement strand
AAAGCCCCATGCCGCCCGCCATGCAGGCGCCGTTGACGCGCGCGATCAGGGGCACGTGCACCGCATGCGCCGCGCGCAACAGATTGGCAAAACCCTGCTGCGGCTCGGCGTAGTCGAACTTGAAAGCCCCGCCCGTGGCCAGATCCGCCCCGGCGCAGAACGCCTTGTCGCCCGCGCCGGTGACGATGGCGATCCACAGGTCGGGGTTCGCATCGAAGTGGTCGAAGACCGCGCCCAGCTCCCAGCTCGCGTCCTGGCTCAGGGCGTTGCGGACTTCCTCGCGCCGGATCGTGACGGTCATGATCCGGCCGTCGACCTCGACCGAGCAGAACCGGGTGTCGATCATTGCTCGCCCTTCGACAGGTCGTAGCCGCGCTTGTCGGCCCAGTCCTCGACCTCGCCCGGCTTGAAGGTCTTGCCCGGGGTCTTGCCCGAGGCCGTCTTGAGGTCCCAGCCGATCTGGTCGACGTAGTCCTCCAGCGGCATCCGCATCGCGCTGATCGCCCAGCCGATCATCACGTAGTGGCCGATGGTGTGGAGGTAATCCATCATCTGGCGCCGGTCGTAGAACTTGGTGAGCCGGGCCCAGGTCTCGTCGGACAGGTCGTTGGTCGCCATCAGCTCGTCGACGCCGTCGATCAGGGCGCGGTCGAGCTCGCTCCAGGCCCAGGCGTCGGCCGGCTTCTTCAGGGCGGCGATCTCGTCCAGCGTCATGCCGTAGTTGAGCGCGTAGCCGACGTGGTTGTGCCACTCGTACTCCGACTTGATCTTCCAGGCGACGCGCAGGATCAGGATCTCGCGGTCGCGCAGCGGGACCGTGTTGGTCATCAGCAGGTGCTTGCCCCAGACGTTGTAGGCCTTGCCGAGGTCGGGGTGGTTGGCGATGACCTGGATCGAGTTCGTGGCCGAGCCGTTCTCCCAGGCGTCGGGCTCGCCCCAGAAGGCCTGCACCTCGCGCGAATCGTCGGTATATTCCTCGCGCGGCAGCCGCGGCACGCGCCACATGGTCTTCTCGGTCATCCTCGGGTCCTTCGTTAAGGAGGGCTACCCCTGCCCGTAACACAACCCGGGCGTCGGGAAAGAGCGGGAAACACGCCCGCGCGATATGCGCCGGGGCGGTGCGGGGACCGCTCTTTCGCATTCGCAGCATTCCCCCTTGGCAAGCGGCGAATCATTCGTCACAAATCATCAACGATGAAGGGCTGCCTATGAATCCTGCCGCCTTCTCGTCCTACGACGAGATGCACGATAGCCAAGGCGCCGTGCGCGCCGCCTATTCGGGCTATTGCGGCTGGCTGGACGAGCAGGAAACAGGCTGGCTGCGCCGCCAGAACGAGGCGGCCGAGGGCTTCTTCCGCAAGACCGGGATCACCTTCAACGTCTATGGCGACGATGCCGCCGAGGAGCGGCTGATCCCCTTCGACGTCGTGCCGCGGGTCATCACCGCTTCCGAATGGCGCAAGCTGACCCGCGGGATCGAGCAGCGAGTACGCGCGCTCAACGCCTTCCTCCACGATCTCTACCACCGCCGCGAGATCGTCCGCGCCGGCCGCCTGCCCGAGCGCCTGCTCAAGGACAACGAGGCCTTCCTGCCGCAGATGGCGGGGTTCACGCCGCCGGGCGGGGTCTATACCCATATCGTCGGCATCGACCTCGTCCGCACCGGACCCGACGAGTTCATGGTGCTGGAGGACAATGCCCGCACGCCGTCCGGCGTCTCCTACATGCTGGAGAACCGCGAGACGATGATGGCGATGTTCCCGGAGCTGTTCACCAAGGTTCCGGTGCGCCCGGTCTCGGACTATCCGCGCCGCCTCGCCCGCAGCCTCGCCGCCTGCGCGCCGCCGGCGGCGACGGGCCGCCCGGTCGTCGCCGTGCTGACGCCGGGCATCTACAACTCGGCCTATTTCGAGCATGCCTTCCTGGCCGACCAGATGGGCGCCGAGCTGGTCGAGGGCAGCGACCTGCGCGTGGTCGACGGCCGCATCGCGATGCGCACGACGCGCGGCTACCAGCCGATCGACGTGATCTACCGCCGGGTCGACGACGAATACCTCGACCCGCTGAGCTTCAACCCGGCGAGCACGCTCGGCGTCGCGGGGATCATGGACGTCTATCGCGCGGGCGGGATCACCATCGCCAACGCGCCGGGCACGGGCATCTCCGACGACAAGGCGATCTATTCCTTCATGCCCGAGATCGTCGAGTTCTACACCGGCGAGAAGCCGTTGCTCCAGAACGTGCCGACTTGGCGGTGCAGCGAGGCGGAATCGCTGAAATACGTGCTCGACAACCTCAAGGACCTGGTGGTCAAGGAGGTCCACGGCTCGGGCGGCTACGGCATGTTGATCGGCCCGACCTCGTCGAAGGGCGAGCTGGCCGCCTTCGAGAAGAAGCTGCGCGCGCGGCCCGAGAACTACATCGCCCAGCCGACGCTCTCGCTTTCGACCGTGCCGATCTTCACCAAGGCCGGCCTCGCTCCGCGCCACGTCGACCTGCGGCCCTTCGTGCTGGTCTCGCCCACGGGGATCGACATCACCCCGGGCGGGCTGACCCGGGTGGCGCTGAAGAAGGGATCGCTGGTGGTGAACTCGTCGCAGGGCGGCGGGACCAAGGATACCTGGGTGCTGGAGGATTGATGGGCGGCGTTATACCCCTCCCCAGGCTGGCTCGTCATCCTGAACTTGTTTCAGGATCCATGATCCAATCGTTCCGTCTTGCACTGCCAGAGGATCGAGAGGCGAACCTTGCCCCATGGACCCTGAAACAAGTTCAGGGTGACGCCGAAGGGCGCGGAATGCTCCCATGCTAGGCCGCTCCGCCAACGGCGTGTTCTGGATGTTCCGCTATCTGGAGCGGGCCGAGAACACCGCGCGCCTGCTCGACGCCGGCTTCCGCATGGCCCTGACCCGCGGCGTGAACGCGGCGCGGGACGAGTGGCGCTCGGTCCTGGTGACGATCGGCCAGGACGCCGGCTTCGCCACGACCGGCGCCGACTACGCCGGGCCGGCCGTGACCAACTACATCCTGCGCGATCGCGACAATCCCGGCTCGGTGCTCCAGATGATCGAGGCCGCCCGGACCAATGCCCGCGCCGTGCGGACCGCGCTGACCCGCGAGGTTTGGGAGGCGACCAACGAAAGCTGGATGGGTCTCAGGGACCTGCTTTCGCGCCCCGCGCGCGAGGCGAACCTCGGCGATGTCCTCGCCGCGATCCGCCGCCAGGCGACCCTTGTGCGCGGGGCGATGGACGGCACCATGCTGCGCAACGAGATCTTCAACTTCGCGCGGATCGGCACCTTCATCGAGCGGGCCGACAACACCGCGCGCATCCTCGACGTCAAGTATTACGTCCTGCTGCCCTCGCTCGCCTGGGTCGGCTCCAGCCTCGACAACGCGCAGTGGGACACGGTCCTGCGCTCGGTGGCGGGGGATCGCGCCTACCGCTGGCTCAACGCCGGCTCGATGGACCCGCGCGGCATCGCGCAGTTCCTGATCCTCGACGGGCGGTTCCCGCGCAGCCTGGCCTTCTGCTACGAGAAGCTGCGCAGCAACATGGGCAGCCTCGCGCGCGAGTACGGTGGGGAGACAGCGGCCCACGGCCTGCTCCGCGACGCCGCTGCCCGGATCGACCAGACCGGGATCGACACGATCGTCGAGCACGGCCTGCACCAGTTCATCGGCGAGTTCATCGCCGGCAACCAGCGGATCGCCGACGCGATCGCCGCCGACTATCGGTTCGTCGACTGATGCTGCTCTCCATTCGCCACGTCACCCACTATCGCTTCGACAACCCCGTCGCGCACGGGCTCCAGCGCCTGCGGCTGAAGCCCAAGCCGTCGCACGGCCAGTCGGTCGTCGACTGGCACATGCAGCTCGACGGGGTCCGCTTCGAGGCGGAATACGACGACCATAACCACAACCATACCGTGCTGGTCTCGGTCCTGCCCGGCGCGGCGGAGGTGACGATCACCTGTAGCGGATCGGTCCAGACCGCTGACCGGGCCGGGATCGTCGGCCAGCATGTCGGCAACCTGCCGCTCTGGGCCCTGCTCGGGCAGACGCCGCTGACCCGCCCCGGCGCCCGGATGCGCGCCCTGGCCGGCGGCTTCGCGCGGGGCGATGATCCGGTCGGGATGCTGCACCGCCTGTCGCAGGCGATCCTCGGCCAGGTCTGCTACGAGGCCGGACGGACCCAGGCCGACACTGCGGCGGAGGAGGCGATGGCCGCCGGGGCCGGGGTCTGCCAGGACCACGCCCACATCTTCATCGGCTGCGCCCGCCTGCTCGGCGTGCCGGCGCGCTACGTCAGCGGCTACCTGATGATGAACGACCGCATCGACCAGGAGGCGGGGCACGCCTGGGCCGAGGCCCATGTCGCGGGCATCGGCTGGATCGGCTTCGACGTCTCCAACGGGATCAGCCCCGACGAGCGCTACGTCCGCGTCGCCACCGGGCTCGACTATCGCGAGGCGGCGCCCGTCACCGGCCTGTCCTACGGGGCGGGCGACAGCGACCTCTGTGTGCGCCTGGCGGTTGAACAGCAGACCGCGGAACAGTAGGTCCCGGGACGCGAAGGGGGGATTCGGCACAGTGACCTATTGCGTTGGGATGATGGTCGATCACGGCCTCGTGCTGATGAGCGACACCCGCACCAACTCCGGCGTCGACAACATCTCGGTCTTCCGCAAGATGTACCATTGCCAGGTCCCCGGCGAGCGGATCATCGCGTTGATGACCGCGGGCAATCTCGCCACGACCCAGGCGGTGATCAGCCAGCTCGAGGAGCGCAACAAGGCCCCGGCCGACCGGCACAACTCGCTGATCGAGGCGCCGACCATGTTCCAGGCGGCCTCGACCGTGGGCAAGCTGCTGCGCGAGACGATCCAGCAGCGTCAGGACGACAACGGCGGGCAGGAGGCGGCCGGGCAGTTCACCCCCTCCATGAACCTCCCCCGCCAGATCAAAGGCATGGAGCCGCGCCTGTTCCTGATCTATCCCGAGGGCAACTTCATCGAGGCGAGCTTCGACACGCCGTTCTTCCAGATCGGCGAGACCAAGTACGGCCGCCCGATCATCCTGCGCGGCTACGACCGGACGATGAGCTTCGAGGATGCGGTGAAGCTGCTGATGGTCAGCTTCGATTCGACGCTGAAGGCCAACCTCTCGGTCGGCTTGCCGCTCGACCTCCTGGTGATCGAGCGCGACACCTATGCGCCGACCCATTCCCGCCGGATCACCGGCGACGACCCCTATTTCCGCACGGTCTCCTCAGGCTGGGGCGAGGCGCTGAAGAAAGCCTTCCTCTCGCTGCCGCCTTACGAGTTCGGACCGGAGCCGGAACCCGACGCGCACGACCGGACGGCGCAGCCCTTGTAACGGGCGATAGCGCGCCGGCGCCGTTCAGCCCGCGTAGACCAGCCGCATTCCCGGCTCGGCCCAGCGGGTCTTCACCAGCAGGCCTTTCATCGAGCAGGTGATGTAGGCGTCGCGCATGTCGAGGCCGCCGAAGGCGATGTTGGTGGTGACGGGGTCCTCGGTCTCGACCCGGCTCATCCGTCCGTCCGGCGTGATCGTGGTGATCGCGCCGGTCTCGCCGATCGTCGCGACGCAGACGTTGCCTGCGGCAGTCATGGCCAGGCTGTCGAGGCTGGTCTGGCCGGGCATGGTTGCGACGAGGCGCGGCTTCTGCGGTTCGGGGCGGCGGTCGAAGGCGTAGAGCCGGGCGGTCATCGTATCGGCGACATAGACCGTCGCCATGTCGGGCGAGAGGCCGACGCCGTTGTAGCTCAGCGCTTTGTCGGCGATCCGCACGATCGCGGAGCCGTCCGGCGCGGCGCGGTAGAGGCCGCCGTATTTCTTCCCGTCCAGCTCCATCCGGCCCATGTCGGTGAACCAGATGTATCCGTCGCGGTCGAACATCAGGTCGTTCGGCGCGCTGAGGGCCTGGCCGTCGCAGCTCTCGTAGATCCGCTCGAAGCGCCCGGTGCCGAGGTCGACCCGCTCGATTCGCCCGACGCGGTCGAGCCGGGCGAAGTATTCGGGGCCGACTCCGCCGTTGTTGCAGACGTAGAGCGCGCCGTCCGGCCCGATCGCCGTGCCATTGGGCCCGTCGCCGATCTCGCAGACGGTTTCCTTGCGGCCGTTCCAGCAGCGGGTGATCCGGCCCGCGAAGGACTCGACCACGATTACCGCGCCGTCGGCCATGACCACCGGTCCCTCGGGGAAGCCTAGCCCTTCCGCGATCACCTCGAACTGCGCCATGTCCCCTCCCGCTTTCCGCCCCCCCCCGTTTTCTGGCAGCATGGCGTGCGATCGAGGGTGGAGTCCAGCCGTCACGCGCGCTATTGTGATCGACACAATATCATAAGTTGGGAGAATTCTTGCGATGACCGCCCTGGCCGAGCTCGACCTGCCGCACCTTGCCATGGACGAGCCGCAGTTCGCCGCCGATCCGATGCCGCAGTTCGCCGCGGCCAAGGAGCGGCATCCCTGGCTCGCCCAGTCGGCCTTCGGGCTTGTCGTCACCGACTACCGGGCGATGCGCGAGCTGCTGATCGACGATGCGCGCCTGCGCCCCTCTTACGACGGCATCGTCCAGCTCATGCAGGCGGAAGGCACGCCCTGGGGCCGCTTCACCGAGGAGCAGATGATCGCCTTGCCCGCGTCCCAGCACGCCGTGCTGCGCGGCCTGTTCGCGCCGCGCTTCACCCCGCGCTACGCCAACCAGATGCGCGGGATCATGCAGGAGACGATCTCGGACCTGCTCGACGAATGGGCGCCCAAGGGGGCCTTCGACTTCGAGGACTTCGCCGCGCTGTTCCCGATCTCGGTGATGTTCCGCCTGGTCGGCGCGCCGGTCGCGGAAGTGCCGAAGATCCGCTGGGCGCTGGAGACCCACGGGCTCGCCTTCGGGATGAACCCGGACCATATCCCGGCCGTCCAGGAAGCGGTCGCGACCGAGGACGAGTTCGTCCAGCGGATCGTCGCCGAGCGGCGCGCGAACCGGGACCACGAGGGCGGGGAGGACCTGCTCGACCTGCTGCTGGAGGCGGCCGAGGAAGGCGCGATCACCGACCGCCAGCTCTACGACGTGCTGATCTTCGTCTTCGTCGCCGGCTACGACACCTCGAAGAACGTCCTCACCTACATGATGTACCTGATGACGCAGAACCCGGAAATCTACCGGCGCTGCGCCGAAGACCTCGACTATTGCCGCAAGGTGGTCGAGGAGATGCTGCGCTACTTCAACCCCGGCACGACCTTCCGCTTCACCAATGCCGAGATGGAATATCGCGGCGTGACCCTGCCCAAGGACACCATGCTGTTCTTCCCGCTGAGCGTCTCGGGCCGCGACCCCGGCACCTTCGCGGACCCCGAGCGGTTCGATCCCGAGCGGCCGATCGAGGCCGAGAGCCGCCACATCGCCTTCGGCCTCGGCAAGCACATGTGTCTCGGGCAATACATCGCCCGCGCCCAGTTGCAGGAAGGCCTGCACCTCATCGCCCGGCGCATCCGCGAGCCGAAGACGCCGGGGCCGCGGGCCTGGCGGCCGTTCTTCGGCGTCTGGGGGATCAAGGGCCTGCCGATCGAGTTCACTCCCGGCTGACCGTCTTTTCCGCCGCACGGGTTGACTTCGTCCGCCCGGGCTCTATCAGCGCCGGCGGGCCACGCGGTCCCAACGCCGCGCGTGCTCTCTGCAAGGAGAGTCAGAAATGACTAATACGCTTCCGGCGCGCAAGCCTGCGCGTCCGTTCTTCTCTTCGGGTCCCTGCGCCAAGGCTCCGACCTTCTCCCCCGACAAGCTCGCAGTCGAATCGCTCGGCCGCTCGCACCGCGCCAAGATCGGCAAGAACCGTCTCGGCTATTGCATCGACCTGATGCGCGAGGTGCTGGAGCTGCCCGAGACGCACCGCATCGGCATCGTGCCGGGATCGGACACCGGCGCCTTCGAGATGGCGATGTGGACGATGCTCGGCGCCCGTCCGGTGACGACCCTGGCCTGGGAGAGCTTCGGTGAGGGCTGGGTGACGGACGCGGCCAAGCAGCTCAAGCTCGACCCCACGGTGATCCGCGCCGACTACGGCCAGCTTCCCGACCTCAGCCAGGTCGACTGGTCGAACGACGTGCTGTTCACCTGGAACGGCACGACCTCGGGCGTGCGCGTGCCGAACGCGGACTGGATTCCGGCCGACCGCGAAGGGCTGTCCTTTGCCGACGCGACCAGCGCGGTCTTCGCCTACGACATCGACTGGGACAAGATCGACGTCGCCACCTTCTCCTGGCAGAAGGTGCTGGGCGGCGAGGGCGGCCACGGCGTGCTGATCCTCGGCCCCCGCGCGGTCGAGCGGCTGGAGAGCCATACCCCGGCCTGGCCGCTGCCCAAGGTGTTCCGCCTGGTCTCCAAGGGCAAGCTAGCCGAGGGCGTGTTCAAGGGCGAGACGATCAACACGCCCTCGATGCTCGCCGTCGAGGACGCGATCTTCGCGCTCGAATGGGCCAAAGGCCTCGGCGGCCTCAAGGGCCTCCAGGCGCGCAGCGACGCCAATGCCGCCGCGCTCGACAAGATCGTGCAGGAGCGTTCGTGGCTATCGCACCTCGCCGCCGATCCGGCGAGCCGCTCCAAGACCTCGGTCTGCCTCTCGGTCGAGGGCGCCGACGCCGACTTCATCAAGGCCTTCGCCGGCCTGCTGGAGAAGGAAGGCGCGGCCTATGACGTGGCCGGCTATCGCGACGCCCCTCCGGGCCTGCGCGTGTGGTGCGGCGCGACCGTCGACGCCGCCGACATCGAGGCGCTCGGCCCTTGGCTCGACTGGGCCTACGAGACGACCAGGAACGCCTGATTTGCGTCACCCCGGCCTTGAGCCGGGGTCCCGCTTCCTCACTTCCCTCCCGCACACGAGCGGGACCCTAGCTCAAGGCCGGGGTGACGAAGGAACCAAGACATGACTAAGCCCAAAGTCCTCATTTCCGACAAGATGGACCCCAACGCCGCCGCGATCTTCCGCGAGCGCGGCTGCGACGTCGAGGAGATCACCGGCCTCAAGCCCGATGAGCTCAAGGAGATCATCGGCAAGTACGACGGCCTCGCGATCCGCTCCTCGACCAAGGTGACGCAGGAGATACTCGACGCCGCGACCAACCTCAAGGTCATCGGCCGCGCCGGCATCGGCGTCGACAACGTCGACATCCCCGCCGCTTCGGCCAAGGGCGTCGTGGTGATGAATACGCCGTTCGGCAACTCGATCACCACGGCCGAGCACGCCATCGCCCTGATGTTCGCGCTCGCCCGCCAGCTTCCCGAGGCCGACGCCTCGACCCAGGCCGGCAAATGGGAGAAGAACCGCTTCATGGGCGTCGAGGTCACGGGCAAGACCCTGGGCCTGATCGGCGCGGGCAACATCGGCTCGATCGTCGCCAGCCGCGCCCTCGGCCTCAAGATGAAGGTCGTCGCCTTCGATCCCTTCCTCACCCCGGAGCGCGCGGTGGAGAGGGGCGTCGAGAAGGCCGCCCTCGACCCCCTGCTGGCCCGGGCGGACTTCATCACCCTGCACACGCCGCTGACCGACCAGACCCGCAACATCCTCTCGAAGGAGAACCTCGCCAAGACCAAGCCCGGCGTGCGGATCATCAACTGCGCGCGCGGCGGCCTGGTCGACGAGGCGGCGCTCAAGGAAGCGCTGGATTCGGGCCATGTCGCGGGCGCGGCGCTCGACGTCTTCGTGACCGAGCCGGCCAAGGAATCGCCGCTGTTCGGCACGCCGAACTTCATCTGCACCCCGCACCTCGGCGCCTCGACCAACGAGGCCCAGGTCAACGTCGCCCTCCAGGTGGCTGAGCAGATGGCCGACTACCTCGTCACCGGCGGCGTCACCAACGCGCTCAACATGCCCTCGCTCTCGGCCGAGGAAGCGCCGAAGCTCAAGCCCTACATGGCGCTTGCCGAGCGGCTCGGTTCGCTGATCGGCCAGCTCGCCCACGACAACCTCGACAAGCTGTCGATCGAGGTCGAGGGCGCGGCCGCCCAGCTCAACATCAAGCCGATCACCGGCGCGGTGCTCTCGGGCCTGATGCGGCGCTATTCGGACACGGTGAACATGGTCAACGCGCCGTTCCTCGCCAAGGAGCGCGGGATGGACGTGCGCGAGGTCCGGCATGACCGCGAGGGCGTGTACCACACCCTGGTCCGCGTCACCGCCACGACCAGCCAGGGCGAGCGCTCGGTCGCCGGCACCCTGTTCGCCAACACCGCCCCGCGCCTCGTCGAGATCTTCGGCGTCGGCATCGAGGCGGACCTCGAAGGCGACATGCTCTACATCGTCAACCAGGACGCCCCCGGCTTCATCGGCCGGATCGGCACCCTGCTCGGCGAATCCGGCATCAACATCGGCACCTTCCACCTCGGCCGCCGCGAGGCCGGCGGCGAGGCGGTCCTGCTGCTCTCGGTCGACAGCCGCGTGCCGCAGGAAGTGCTCGACGCCGCCAGCAAGCTGCCCGGCGTCCGCACGGTGAAGGCCCTGGCGTTCTGATCGGCTCCCCTCCCGCTTGCGGGAGGGGAGACTTTTGCGCCTTGCGCCGCTAAAGGCCCCGCCCATGGAAGACACCGATCGCGACCTGCTGCCCGAGGGGCTCGAAGACCGCTTGCCGGCAAGCGCCGCCGTCGCTGCGCGCGTGACGCGGGCGATCATCGACGTCATGGACGGCCACGGCTACGACCGGGTCCAGCCGCCAGGCCTCGAGTTCGAGAAGTCGCTGGCGAGCCGCATGGCCGGGGTCCAGCCCCGGCGGATGTTCCGCTTCGTCGATCCGGCCAGCCTGCGGACCCTGGCCCTGCGCTCGGACATCACGCCCCAGATCGGCCGCATCGCCGCGACCAGCCTGGCCGGTGCGGCGCGGCCGCTGCGGCTGTGCTACGCGGGCCAGGTCGTCACGATCAAGGGCGACGGGCTCGACCCCACGCGCGAGCGGCTGCAACTCGGCGCCGAGCTGATCGGCAACGATGGCGTCGAGGCGGCGGGCGAGGTGGTCGCCATGGCCATCGCCGCCTTGCAGGCGGCCGGCGCGACCGGCCTGTCGGTCGACTTCACCCTGCCCGACCTGGTCGACGCCCTGGCCGCGAAGGCCCTGCCGCTCGCCCCGGACCGGATCGAGGCGGTGCGCCGCGAACTGGACGCCAAGGACGCGGGCGGTCTCGTCGCCGCAGGGGGCGAGGCCTACCTGCCGCTGCTCTACGCCACCGGGCCGTTCGATGAGGCGATCCGCACCCTTGCGGCGATCGACGCGGCCCATAGTCCGGGGGGCGGCGTCTTGGCGGAGCGCATCGCCGCGCTGCGCCAGATCGCCGCGCGCGTCACCGGCACGGCGCGGCTGACGCTCGACCCCAGCGAGCGCCACGGCTTCGAGTACCAGTCCTGGTTCGGCTTCACGATCTACGCCGAGGGCGTGCGCGGCGCGCTGGGCCGGGGCGGCTCCTACCGCATCCTTGCCAGGGACGGCGGCGACGAGCCTGCGATCGGCTTCTCGCTCTACCCCGACCCGCTGATCGACGTCCTCGCCGCGGGCGAGCCCCCGCGCGATGCCCTGTTCCTGCCGCTGGGCCATGACGCCGAAACCGCCGCCCGCCTCCGCGCCGTCGGCTGGCGCACCGTCGCCGCACTCGGCGAAGGCGACGACGCCCGCGCGCTCGGCTGTACGCATCGGCTGGAGGGCAGGGAAGCGGTGCGGCTCTAGCCCATATCCCCTCCTCTGAAGCGGAAGGGAGTCAGGGTCCTACTTCCCCGCCGTCAGCGGGTCTCGTCCGACGCGGGGCTTGCCGTCGGCGGCGAAGTCCATGATGACGTCGGCGGCTGGATCGTAGCGCGGCCATTGGGGCAGGCCGGCGCCGTTCGGGTTTCCTGTCCTGGCGAAGTTGACCAGGTAGTCGCTGATCGCATTGCCCATCGCGTTGTCGCGCGGAGTGGTCGCGGGGCCGTACTTGATTGCCTGGGTGTCGAAGAAGAACGGGATGTCGCTGGCGTGCTGCGCGCCGGGCGTCTTGAGCGATTCGGCGACGTAGGAGAAGCGGTAGGCATAGACCGGCAGGCCCTGCCTGGCGATCGCGCCGCCCAGGGTCCGGACGCCGGTGATCATGGAGCCGGCATCGCCGCCGATGTCGGCGCTGGTCGCCCCGATCATCACCGGGCCCTTGGTGAAGGTGCCCGCGCGGTAGGCGGTCGGCACGTCGATCACGATCCGCCCGTCGGTGAAGGGGCTGGAGAAGTCGCGTTTGCCGCCCTGGAACAGCTTCATCAGGCCGAGGCCGTCCGTCACCTGCTCGGCGCTGAGCGCGCGCATCTTGGCGAGCGCCTGGGGATCGTCGGGGGCGATGCCCTTGCCGGCCATGAACTCCGCGCCGATCTGCTCGGCCGTCGCCGGGGTCAGCGCGCCCATGCCCTGGCCGTCGCCGCCGGACATGACCACGGCGCGCCGGACCAGCCCGCGCGACAGGGGCGAGGTCAGGACCGTGTGGACCGACATGCCGCCCGCGCTCTCGCCGATCACGGTGATGTTGGCCGGGTCGCCGCCGAACTGGGCGATGTTGCGATGGACCCATTTCAGCGCGGCGATCTGGTCGAGGTAGCCGAAGTTGCCGGCGAGGCCGCCGTCCTCGTTCGCTTTGGTCAGCGCCGGATGGGCGAAGGTGCCGAAGCGCCCGAGCCGGTAGTTGAAGCTGACGACCATCACGCCTTTCCGGGCAAGGTTCGCACCCGAATAGGTCGGCGGCGAGGACCCGCCGTTGACGAAGCCGCCGCCGTAGATCCACAGCACGACCGGCAGCTTACCCGCAACGCCGGAGGGCTTCCAGACGTTGAGGTATAGGCAATCCTCCGCCGGCGGGGTGCCGAGCGGCGCGGCGTCTCCGCCGAAGGGCTGCTGCATGCAGTCATGGCCGTAGCGCGTGGCGTCGCGCACGCCCTGCCACTTCGCCGCGGGCTGCGGCGCGCGCCAGCGCAGCGCGCCGACCGGCGGCGCGGCGAAGGGGATGCCCTTCCAGCTCGCCACGCCGTCCTCGACGCTGCCGCGCGCCTGCCCGCTCTCGGTGCGGGCGACGGGGCCGGCGGCGGTCTCGGCCAGGGCGGCGGTGGCCGGCACGGTTGCGGCCAGCAGGGCGATCAGGACGGTCTTCATGGCAGCTCCCCTTGTTCGCCGCCTTTTTCGGCAGCCGGGCTACTGCCTATGGAACTTCGCCCGGATTGCAAAGGCAAACCCGGTATCGCGGATGCATCGACTCGGCTCATGACGGGCCAGTTCCTGGCGCTCCGTCGACCCGGCCGATTGCTGCAATATTCCGCCCAACCGGGTGATCGAACGGCGCGCGCAATAGGCGATTTGAGGTCCCGGTTCCGGCAATCGTCGCCTAAATGGTGGAAATCGCCGCAAAATCAGTGCGATTCATCGCCGCGCGCTTTTTGCCCGTTCCGCATCCGGGTTAAGCCTCTGACAAGGGTGGACGGTGTACGGTAGTCACGTGAAGAAGATGGGTCTCAAATCGCTGTTGTGCGGTGCCCTGGCGTTGGCCGGAGCCTTTGCTCCTGCCGCGTCGGCGAGCGCCGACGATCTCGAAGCCGCCTTCGATCGCTCGATCGGCCTGGTGCGCCCGGCGAAGCCGGCGGCGCCCGCGCCCTATGCGGTCCAGCCCTACATCCAGCAGCCGGTCCGCTATTCGAGCCCGCTGGAGGCACAGGTCGCCACTCTGGCCAATGCCGCGCAGGGGCGCATCGGCGTCGCCGCGGTCGATCTCTCCTCCGGCCGCACCATCTCGGTGCTCGGCAGCCAACCCTTCCCGCTGGCCAGCACCAGCAAGATCGCCATCGTCGCGACCTTCCTCGAAGGCGTCGACCAGGGCCGCTACCGCCTTTCCGACCAGTATCCGCTGATGATGCCGGTGCCCTCGGCAAAGTTCTCCTCGGCCCAGGCCCCGGTGCGCCCGGGCGCCATGCTCTCGGCCGAGCGGCTGATCGAGCTGGCCCTGACCCGCAGCGACAACCATGCGACCGACGCGCTGCTCGCCGCGATCGGCGGGCCGGGCGCGGTCAACCGCTGGCTGGCCCGCGCCGGGATCAGCGGCATCCGCATGGACCGCACGATCGCCACGCTGGTTCGCGACGACGGGGCGATCAACCCGGCGGTCTCGGTCGACGTGCGCGACAGCGCGACCCCGCTGGCGATGGTCGAGCTGCTCAGCGGCCTCTACCAGGGCCAGTGGCTGAGCCCGTCGAGCCGCTCGGTCCTGCTCGGCGCGATGAGCCGCTGCGTGACCGGCAAGGGCCGGATGCGCGCCCAGCTTCCCGAGGACGCGCGGATCGCGCACAAGACCGGCACGCTCAACAACACCTCCAGCGACGTCGGCATCATCGAGAGCCCGGACGGCCGGGCGATCGCCGTCGCGGTCTATACCACGGGGCAGGGCGGCAAGCCCGCCCGCGACGCCCGCATCGCCACGATCGCCCGCGCGATCTACGACGGCTATCGCAGCGAATCCTACGGCACGCGCCTCAGCGCCTCGCGCTGATCTTCCGCATCTCCGCTATTGCAGCGTCGCCGCGCCCTCGTCGCCGTCGCGGCGGCCGAAGAACTGCATCAGCTGGACCAGCAGCTCGCAGCGGGCGGCGATGCCGTCGGCTTCGAGCAGCGCCTGCTTGGCCGCGGCATCGAACGGGGCGATCTGCGAGACGCCGTTGATCAGCGACACGTCGTCGAGCCGCGAGACCGAATCCCAGTCGACGCTGTAGCCCTGGGCATCGGCGAAGCGCCGCGCCTCGCGCTCGAACAGCGCGCGTTCGACCGGGGCGAGCGCCTCGCCGGAGTCCTCGTCGAGCAATTCGGCCTCGACCTGGCGGAACGGGGTCGTCACGTCGAGCTCGCGCAGCATGCGGAAGCGCGCCTCTCCCTCGAGCACGATGTTGAACCGCCCGTCGTCGAGCGCCTCGACCTCGCCGATCTTGCCGAGGCAGCCGATCAGGTAGAGCGGCGCGCCCTCGGCCGCACGCTGCGGCTGGATCATCCCGATCCGGCGGTCGCGCGCCAGGGCGTCGCCGACCATCGCGCGATAGCGCGGCTCGAAGATGTGCAGCGGCAGTTGCAGGCCGGGGAACAGCACCGCGCCGGGCAGGGGGAAGATCGAGATCCGCGCCACGCGGGGGCCGGCCGCTAGCCGAACAGCAGGGTCGAGAGCCGCCGCCGCGTCGCCGAGACCCAGGGGTCCTCCAGCCCGATCGCCTCGAAGATCTGGAGCAGCTTTGCCTTGGCCGCGCCCTCGTTCCACTCGCGGTCGGCGGCGATCATCTTGAGCAGGGTGTCGGCCGCCGCGTCGCGGTCGCCCGCGGCGAAGACCGCGTTGGCGAAGGCGAGCTGGGCGTCCATGTCGGCGGGCCGCTCGGCCGCGGCGGCGCGCAGGGCGGCAAGCTCGCCTTCCTCGGGCGCATCCTTGGCCAGCGCCAGCGCCGCCTGGGCGCGCTCGATCGCGGGATCGGCGGCCAGCTTGGGATCGAGCGCGGCGAGCGCGGCCTCGGCCTCTTCGGACCGTCCGGCGAGCACCAGGGCGCGGACCAGGCCGGAGATCGCGGCGGGCGAATCCGGCGCCATGTCGACGATCTGGGCGAAGATGCCCGCCGCCCGCTCGCCGTCGCCGCCGTCCAGCACCTCCTCGCCCATCGCCAGCAGCGGGGCGATGTCCTGCGCCGGGGCGCCGCCGCCCGCGATCGGCAGCTTGGCCAGCAGCTGGTCGAGCGTGGCCTTCAACTGCGATTCGCTGCGTGCCTGCGTCAGGTCGGCGACCGGCTGGCCCTGGAACACGGCATAGACCGTGGGGATCGAGCGTACCTGGAACTGCGCGGCGATGAACTGTTCCTCGTCGACGTTGACCTTGGCGAGGACCACGCCCTTGTCGGCATAGTCGGCGGCGACCTTCTCCAGCAGCGGGGCGAGCGCCTTGCACGGGCCGCACCATTCCGCCCAGAAATCGAGGATGACGAGGTTGGTCATCGACGGCTCCGCCACGTTCTTGCGGAAGCGTTCGACGGCTTTCTGCTCGTCGAGATTGAGGCCTAGGCTTGCCAAGGAAGGGGCTCCGTTGTCTGTTCCGATGTCGGAGCCAATTTGGGCCTTTCCGCCGATTTGTGAAGGGATAATGCGCGCTGCGCGGATTCGTCCAGCAAGCGCATTTTTCCCCTTGCGAGGCCGGGACCCCACTGCTAATCGCGCGCCTCCACCCCGGGCCACCGCGGCAAGACGCGCAGGCCTCAGGACGTTCGAGCGGGCGTAGCTCAGGGGTAGAGCACAACCTTGCCAAGGTTGGGGTCGAGGGTTCGAATCCCTTCGCCCGCTCCAGTTTTCCTTCGACATTCGCAAGCCTTCAGGCGCCTGAGGTGTCGGGTCTTTGCCTGATGATGACCCTGGCCGGTCCGGCGTCGAGGCCGATTGCGTGGCCGTGGGCGGGTTCCACGCCACGATTGCGACAGGACCGTGTCCTGTATCCGGCACTGTAGCGAAACCGTCATCAACGCGTGGAATAGGCGCGCCCTGACAGTACCGGCGCCGCGGACGCAAGTCCTTGCGGCGCTTGCAATAGTTGGGGGTCTTTGATGTTGCAGAAATCCGTTTTCGCCGTAACGGCGGCCGTTTGCGTCACCTTCGCCGCGCAGGCAAAGGCGGCGGACGCGGACGCTTCCGACGCCGCTGAAGCCAACGGCGGCGAGGGCGCGGAGATCGTGGTCATCGGCAGCGGGGAGACCCGCTCGGTCTCGACCCTGGTGCCGTCGAACCTCGAAGTCCTGCCCCCGGGTACCAGCGTGCAGAAGGCGCTGAACTTCCTGCCGGGCGTGAGCGCGCAGTCGATCGACGCACTGGGCGTCAACGAGCAGTCGCTCTCGCTCCAGGTGCGCGGCTTCAGCACCACCCACCTCGGCTACACGCTCGACGGAATGCCGCTCGGCGACGGCGCCTACAACAACTACAACGGCCTCACCATCAGCCGCGCGCTGATCTCCGAGAACCTCGGCCGCGCCGACCTCGCGACCGGCATCGCCGGCCTCGGCATCCCCTCGACCAGCAACCTGGGCGGCGCGATGACCTACATCAGCAGTGACCCGCGCCAGGACCTGGGGCTGGCTGTCAGCCAGACCTTCGGCAGCGCGAACAGCCTGCGCACCTTCGTCCGCTTCGACACCGGCGAGCACGGCGGCTTCTAGGCCTATCTCTCGGGGCAATATACCCGGCAGGACCTGTTCGTGAACCAGGGCGCCGGGAATTGGTCCACCGGCAAGCAGTTCAACGGCAAGGCGGTGTACCGGTTCGACGGCGGCAAGATCACCGCTTTCGTCGACCTGTCGCGCACGAACCAGGCCGACGACGTCTATCTGTCGAAGGCGATGCTCGATCGCCGCGGCTGGGACTGGGGCGGCATGGCGCCGGATTGGAACGGCTACCTCGCCATCGCCTCCTGCACCCTGGGATCGGACAAGACCGCTTGCCCGAACAGCGGCGACTATACCTACACCAACGGCCAGATCCTGCGCGACGACGATCTGTATTACCTGGCCGGCGACTTCGACATCACCAAGTCGCTCAAGCTGCACCTCCAAGTCTATCACCACAACGACAAGGGGGCCGGCAACAACTGGATCGCCGGCGTATCCACCCAGGGCACTCCGACCACGGCCGACGACGTTCCCGTCCAGATCCGCGATACGCGCTACACCATCGACCGCACCGGTGGGCTGGCCAGCCTGAGCTGGAACGTCGGCTTCAACCAGTTCCAGGCCGGCTTCTGGATCGAGGACAACACCAGCAGTGCCGCGCGCTATATCTGGAGCAACGTCACGGGTCCGTTCGACCTGGGGCAATACCTCCAGGGCCAGCCGAACACCGCGCAATGGGTCCAGGAGACCCGGTGGAAGACGCGGCAGTTCTACGTGCAGGACACGATCAAGCTGTTCAACGACACGCTGAGCATCGACTTCGGCTTCAAGGGCACCTACGCGCGGTCCGACGCCACCGCGCTGCCCGGCATCGCCAAGACGCCGGCGCCGACGTCACCGACGGGCAGCCAGTTCGCGACCGGCTCGCTGGTCGCCAAGGACTACTTCCTGCCGGAGGTGGGCGTGCACTGGCAGGTTGCGCCCGAGCACGAGCTGTTCGCGAGCTATGCCGAGAACATGGCCATGTACCAGGGCGGCTTCAAGCTCGGCCCGCAATCGGTGAACCAGTCCACCTGGGATTTGATGAAGTCGACGCTGACGCCGGAGACGTCGAAGAGCTTCGAAGGCGGCTATCGCTATGTCGGCCGCAGGTTGCAGCTTTCGTTGAGCGGCTATTACGTGAAGTTCGACAACCGCCTGCTACAGTACAAGCCCTGCCCGACCGCCGGCGCGGGATGCGCCAACTCGTTCCACAATGCCGGCAGCGTGACGAGCCGGGGCGCGGAGCTCGGCGTGCTGTGGAAGCCGCTGCCCTGGCTGAGCTGGTACAATTCGGCTTCGCTCAACAAGACCACCTATGACGACGATCTGAGCTGGGCCGTGGGGAGCACCGCCGTGCTGCTGCCCACCGCCGGGAAGCAGCAGGTGGATACGCCCAAGGTGATGCTCGCCTCCATGCTGAGCGTGAAGCGCAACGGCTTCTCCGCCTCGGTGCAGGGCAAATATACCGGGCGCCGCTACTACACCTACACCAACGACCAGAGCTTCCCCGGCTACTTCACGATGGACCTGGGCCTGGGCTACGACTTCGGCAACATCGGCATCCTGAAGGGGGCGAAGCTGTCGCTGAACGTCACCAACCTGACCAACAAGCGCTACGCGGCGAACCTCGACAACAGCGCCTTCGCGCCGAGCGATTCGGGTATCCTCGCCAACGGCGACACCAACACCGTCGCGGGCGATTTCCAGGTGTTCCATGCCTCGGCGCCGCGGCAGGTGTTCGGCACGATCAGCTTCAACTTCTGACGTCATGCGCGCCGCGCCGATCCTGTTGGGGCTGCTGCTGGCCTTCCCCGCCGTGGCCGGCGGGGAGGAGCCCGTCACCCGGCCGCACCTGGAGCGGGCCGGCGGCGCGCGCAGCGTCTCGCTGAACGGCGAGACCTTCGTCAGCCACGGGCTGGTCGGCACCGGGCGGCTGGCCGCGGGGACGGTCGACTTCCTCGGCAATACCCTGGGGTCGTTCTCCTCGTTGCAGGTCGCGCCGGGAAGCTGGAAGCGCGTCGGCGACCACTACGAGGGTATCCTCTGGACCCTGCCGGACCGGGGGCGCAACGATCCCGCCGCGAACCTGTTCTTCGACTATCGCGCGCGGCTGGAGCGTTTCCGCATCCGCTTCGCGCCGGGCGACGGGCGGCTCACGCTCGTTCCCGCAGGCGGGCTGGTGCTGCGCGATTTTCGCGGGCAGCCCTTCACCGGCGCCGATCCGGGGGCGGGCACGGTGGTGGAGCGCGGCATGGCCCTGCCCGCGCCGGCAAGCGGCGTCGGCAGGGGCAAGGTGTCGATCGATGCCGAAGCCCTGCAATTCACGCGCGACGGCGGCTTCTACGTCGGCGACGAATATGCCGCCAACGTGTACTATTTCGACCGGCGCGGGCGTCTGCGCGGCGTGATCCGTCCGCCCGCGGCGATCGCGCCGCAGCGCGGCGGGCGGCCCGCTTTCGGTTCGTTGCAGGCGCCGGACACCGGCCGGCGCAACAACCAGGGGCCGGAAGGCGTGTCGCTGTCGCCCGATGGCCGCACCCTGTTCGTGGCCTTGCAGAGCGCGCTGGTGCAGGACAGCGCCGCGGGCAATGCTGCGGGCCGCACGGCCATCCGCGTGCTGGTCTATGACGTGAGCCGCACGCCGACGCCGGACCGGCCTGTCGCGCATCACGTGGTGCAACTGCCGGCCTATACCCAGGCGGGCGATGGCGGCGCGCCCGACCGCACCGCCGCGCAGAGCGAGATCCGCGCCCTCGATGGCCACAGGTTCCTGATGCTCGCGCGCGACAGTGCGGGGCTGGGCGCCGCGGGCTCCGCGCCCATCGTCTACAAGAGCATCCTGCTGGTCGATCTTGCGGGCGCGACCAATCTTGCCGGGACCGAGTACGAGACCGGCGCCAAGTCGCTGCTGCGGGACCCTGCCGCCCTGGCGCTGAAACCGGGCATCGTCCCGGCCGCGTGGGTGGAGCTGGTGAACATGCTCGATCCCGCGCAACTCGCGCGCTACGGCCTCTCTATCGCGGCGCTGTCCGAGAAATGGGAGGCGCTGGATCTCGTGCCGGTGCTGGAGCCGGATCATCCGGCCGACTATTTCCTGCTCGTCGGCAACGACAACGATTTCATCGCACGGCGCTGCCGGATGTCCGGCCGGTCCTGCGATTCGGCCTTCGACAACGACAGCCGGGTCCTCGTCTATCGCCTGAGCCTGCCCGCGCCCCTGCGCTAGGTATGGGTCGGACACTTTGACACATAGTGACGCTTTACAACCTGCGCGCCGCGGGTAGTTTGCATTCGGAACGATTCCGACGGCGACCAACCGCCGCGGCGTGAACAGGGGAGAGCAGCCATGGCATTGCTTGATTTCATCGATATCGCGGCTTTGGCGGAACACGGGCGCGGAGTCTCCGCGCGGGGGGCATTGCGCGTCACCGCGGCGGCGGGTGCGTTGGCGCTCGGCGGCCTGCTGGCGGCCTCGCCGGCCCAGGCCGAGGAGTGCAAGTTCGCCCCCATCCGCCAGATCGACCGGGACGTCGGCGTCGAGCCGCAATTGCTGATCGACGGGACCTGCACCGATCCCGACTACAACGAGAGCACCTTCGTCGTCGACAAGACCGAACAACTGACCTTCCAGGTGCCCGACGGCGGCCCGCTGATCCCCTATACGCAGGTCACGGGCCATTTCCCGGCGACCAAGACGGTGGCCACCCTGCCGTCCTACGTGCGCCAGACGCCGACCCTGTTCCGGCAGGATTACGTCTTCCGCTTCCCGGCGAAGGAATATTGGCGCAACCGCTCCTTCGAGCAGCAGCATCCCTCCGGCGGCGGCGTCGTCGACAACCGGATGGCCTTCACCAATGGCGCCTTCTCGGTGAACTGGATGAGCGCTAGCACGGCCAACGCCGTCGCCAGCCATCGCCACGAGGCAGCCGCGACCAAGGTCGCCAAGGCCTATGCCAACAAGCTCTACGGCAACACCGCCAAGATCTACAGCTACTTCTGGGGATGCAGCGGCGGCGGGATCGTCTCGATGGCCGCGGCCGAGAACACCACCGGCGTCTGGGACGGCGTGCAGCCGCAATGCCTGGGGCCCACGGGCGTCGCCACGTTCCACTCGTTCCACTGGCAGGCGCTCTACACGATGGCGATCCCCCAGGCCAAGCGCGACGCCATCGCCGCAGCGGCCGTTCCCGGCGGCACGGGCGACATCTATGCCGGGCTCAACGAGGAAGAGAAATCCGTCCTCAACGAGTTCATCTCGGCAGGCTACCCCCTCCCGATCATCGGCAACCATTTCAAGAACCTCGTGCCGCTGGTCGATCCGATCGACATCCGCCTCGCCGATCCGACCTACGAGGAGGATTTCTGGACGAAGCCAGGCTATGCCGGGGTCAACCCGCCGAACTACCTGAAGGCGGCCAAGGTCGATGGCTATGCGACCATCACCGGGATCACTCGCGATGCGGCAGGCGCGCCGATCGCGGTCCAGCTCGATCCGGCGACGGTCCCCGCGCTCGGCACGACCGGCGACAACTACCTGGAGTTCTGGGTCTATGCCCCCGACGGCAAGGTCCGCACGGTCGATCCGACCCGCGTGGTGGGCGAGCCCAGCGACAACCGCCGTCGGTTCAGCCTGATGGGCAAGCTCGATCCCGCCACGGGTTCGCTGACCCTGACCGGTACAAACACCAACGTCTTCGGGAACGTGTCGCCCATCGTCAACAGCCAGCTCCTGCTGGGCGCCTTGCGGGTCGGCGGCAAGATCCGGGTCAACAACCGCTTCATCCTCGCGATGTACTACTACCCGCGGTACAGCAACATCCCCGGGATGCGGAGCTACGACCAGTACCGCAACGCGGACGGCTCGCCCAAGTATCCGCAGCGCAAGGACATCAGCGTCCTGACGCACTCGAATTACCGCACCATGGGCGGCCGTATCGAAACCGGCGATATCAAGACCAAGGTGATGATCATCGAGGGCCGGTCGGACAACCTGTCCTGGCCGCTGTTCAACGCCAGTTATGCCGAGAGAATCCAGCACACGTTGGGGACGGCGAAGGCAAACGACATGATGCGCTTCTACTTGCACGACAACGGCCGCCATGGCCTTGGCGGAGGTGAGCCGGGCATCTTCCAGCAGTCGATCCAGGATCTGATGGCCTGGGCCGAGAAGGGCGTCGTTCCGCCGCCGTCGACCGCCTACACGATCCGCAACGGCCAGGTCGTCCCGCCCGACAACGCGGCCGACCGGCACGGCTTGCAGCCGGTGATGCGCCTCACCGCCAACGGCGTCGCGCGTGCCACGATCGGCGTCAACCAGCCGGTCAAGCTCGCCGCCAGGCTGGAGATGCCGCCGAAGACCGGCCAGATCGTCCAGTACGGCTGGACCATCGACGGCAAGGCCGATCCGATGACCGTCCTCGCCAAGCCCGAGCCGCTGGCCCAGGCCGACCGCACGATCACCTTCGACAAGCCGGGCACCTACGTCGTCCGCCTGACCGTGAACGGTCAGCGCGACGGACTGGTCAATCCGGCCAACCAGACGCTTCTCAACAACTTCCAGGAAGTCCGCGTGGTCGTGCAATAGCCGCCTCGCCCCGAACGATCCGGGCGAGCAACCCTCTCCCCGCCGCCGATTCCCCGCGGCGGGGGGACCTCCTACCTGCCCATGCCTCGGACGAAGGCGGTCTTGTGCCCATCCTTCGTCTCGCGCGCCGCGCGACGATGCTGGTCTTTTTCCTACTTTCCTGCTCTAGTTTGTCTCAGTGAGACAAAACGGAGAGGATGACATGAAACTGCCCGCGATCATCAGCGTCCTGACGCTCGTCGCAGCCATGCCCGCTCTAGCCCAGAGCGAGCCCGCAAACCCCTTCGTCGCCGGCATGCGCTCGGTGAAGATCGAAGCGCAGGACTTCGCCCGATCGATCGCCTTCTACACCGCGCTCGGCATGAAGGCGGGAACCCGGCGCGAGGCGACGCAGGATCTGACCTGGGACGGTCCGACGCAGAATTCCGGCATCGTCATGACGACGACGGCCTATGCCCAGCGGGCGCAGATGGTGCGCGGCGGGACCTACATGATGATCATGACGCCCGACACCAATGCCGCGGTCGCCCGCCTCCGCGCGGCCGGATTCGGCGACGTGCCCGAGCCGAAGGCCATGGGGACGATGGTGTCCTACGTCATCCTCCGCGATCCCGACGGCAACCGGATCGAACTGATGGGCCCGCCGTCCGCCAGATAGCGGCCCTGCTCCGCACCTATTCGCAGAGCGCGGCGTGCATGTATTTCGCGAGGTCCTTCAACGCATTGTGGAGGGTTTCGGGGTCCGGCCCGAACTTTCCGCGATCGACATTGGTGCGCCCCAGCACGTTGATCACCCCGAGATAGACCGCCGTGATCATCCCCGCGCGGGAGACGTCCTCGCCCGTCGTAGCCAGCCGCGCGGCGATGACCGGCTCCATGCCTTCCGACGCGCTCAACCCTGCATTGTTGACGGCGCGCGCCCAGGCAGCCGGAGAGCGCTGCGCGACCTGATGGGCGAGCTTCCGGATCTCGTCCTCCTCGGCAGGCGGCGGAATCCGCGCGATCTCGGTCAGCGCCTGGAAGATGTTCTCCGACTTCGGCCGCCGGAGCAGCAGGACGGACAGGCGTTTGACCGAGCGTTGCAGAAGCGCGCAAAGCGCATGCTCGATCGTCGGGAAATACCGATAGAAGGTGCGGCGGGGAACCCCCGCCGCAAAAGGCCCCTCCTCGACCGTGGCGGTCTCGCTCCCGCGCGCCAGGGCCTGCTTCAGGGCCGAGGTCTCGATACGGGTCGCGACGGCGGCGCGGCGCACGCTCAAGACGATGGCGGGTTCCTCCTCGTACTCGGCCTGCAACGCCGCTCGACTTCCTGTCACCAAGGGAACTCCCTGAACGATCCGCGTCCCTTCGCTGCCCGGCGTCCCGGATTAGCGGAGATCGCTGCGGGGGACACCACGTATCGACGGATGACACAATTTGTTACGCTTATTTTTGTGTCACAGTGCGCCATTCCTATAAGATAGCAGCAAGGGACGGGAAGAATCGCCGTCCTCGCGAGAGGAATGCCGGGAGCGGACCAGGCCTGTCACGGGCCCGCCGCAAGGATTCTCTCGCCGAAGGAGCGTGGGAGAGCGGAAATTGGCTGGCCTGGTGAAACGCATGAACTGTCGTTGGCTGTCGGGGGCCGCAAGCATCCTCGCGGTGGGAAGTTTCGCCGCCACTTCCCTGCTCGCGTCGCCCCCGGTCCAGCCGGCCCTGGCCGCCAATGGAACGGCGCTGGCCGAGCCCGTATCCCTGGGCGGAGGCGTGAGCATCCGGCGCCTCAGCGAGGAGCAATACAAGCGCTCGATCGAGGACATCTTCGGGCCGGAGATCAAGGTGCCGGGGCGGTTCGAGCCGGTCCTGCGCGAGGAAGGCCTGCTCGCCATCGGCGAGAGCCATGTCAACGTCTCGGCCTCCGGCCTCGAGCAATATGAGCTGCGCGCGCGGCAGATCGCCGCCCAGGTCATGGCCGAGGACAAGCGCAAGACCCACCTGACCTGCCAGCCCGCCATTGCGACGAGGTTCGATGCGGCTTGCGCCACGCAGTTCCTGAGCAAGTACGGCCGCCTGCTCTATCGCCGCCCCCTGACCAAGGCCGAGCTGGCTTCGGTGCTGGCGGTCGCGGACGCGGCGGCCACGCGCACGCAGAACTTCCATCGCGGCCTGGAGATCGGCCTGGCCCGGCTGCTCTACTCGCCGAACTTCATCTTCCGCATGGAGCGCGGCGAGCGCGATCCCGCCCAGCCCGGCCGGGAGCGCCTGGACGGCTACTCGCTCGCCTCGCGGATCAGCTTCCTGCTGTGGAACGCGCCGCCCGACGAGGAATTGCTGGATGCCGCCGCCAACGGGACCCTGCATCAGCAGGCCGTGCTCGACAAGCAGGTCGACCGGCTCATGGCCTCGCCGCGCTTTGCCGCCGGGACGCGCGCCTTCTTCGGCGACATGCTGGGCTTCAACCAGTTCGACGGCCTGTCCAAGGACCAGACGGTCTATCACAAGTTCACCTCGCAGATGGCCAGCGATGCGCGCGAGCAGGTGCTGCGGACGATCGTCGCCCTCCTGGTCGACCAGAAGGGCGACTACCGCGACCTGTTCACGACCAGGAAGACCTTCCTCAACCGCAACGTCGGCGCGCTCTACGAGATACCCGTCGACGACGGCGCGGGGATCGAAGGGTGGGTGCCCTATACGTTCACCGATGCGGATCGCCGCGCCGGCCTGCTGTCCCTGGCCGGGCTGCTGATGCTGGACCCGACCCACGAGGGGCGCAGTTCCCCCACCAATCGCGGCAAGCTCGTGCGCGAGGCGCTGATGTGCCAGGAGGTCCCGTCACCGCCGGCCAACGTCAACTTCTCGCTGGTCCAGGACACCGGCAGCACGGTCAACCGCACGGCGCGGGAGCGCCTGACCCTGCATCAGGAGAACCCGGTCTGCGCCGGGTGCCATGCGATCACCGATCCGATCGGCCTCTCCATGGAGAACTACGACGCGATCGGCGCATTCCGCAGCCGGGAGAACGGCGCGGTCATCGACGCGAGCGGCAAGTTCGAAGGCAAGCCCTACCACGACGTGCTCGAATTGGGGACGATCCTCCACGACAGCCCGGCGATCCCGGCCTGCCTGGTGCAGCGCGCCTACGAATACGGCGTCGGGCGCAAGGCCAGCTCCAGCGAGGAAGCCTGGCTGGAATATGCCGACCAGGCCTTCGCCCAGGACCAGTTCCGCTACACCGCCCTGATCAGGCGCATCGCGACCAGCGCTTCGTTTCGGGCAGTCTCTACGACCAGCATCGTCGCCGCGAAATAGGCATCCAGCAGATAGCCGGAGGACAAACATGACTGAGTGGACAAGGCGCAGGGCATTGCGAGGGGCGCTTGGGGGCGCCGCAGTGACCGTCGGGCTGCCGCTGCTCGACCTTTGCCTGGACGGCAACGGCGAGGCTCTGGCCGCGACCGGGGCGCCCATCCCCACCCGCTTCGGCACCTGGTTCTGGGGATGCGGGGTCAATCAGGCCCGATGGATGCCGGACGTCGCGGGCAAGGCCTACGATATCAAGGCCGAGCTGAAACCGATCGAACCGTTCCGCGACAAGGTCCCGGTCCTGTCGGGCTTCAACTGCATCCTGAGCGGCCGCGCCAACCTGCCGCACTGGTCGGGGGTGATGGCCACG
>Ga0066256_1001823_pt1 | contig 26462 bp, 16 predicted proteins | sample ThiBio_1000_biof_FD_87107 | JGI IMG/M metagenome (GOLD analysis project Ga0066256, IMG submission 87107) | Wastewater bioreactor microbial communities from Cape Town, South Africa - Thiocy_expt_1000_biof (version 2) | ecosystem: Engineered > Bioreactor > Thiocyanate-remediating >... | reverse complement strand
CCGCCACGCGCAGCAGGCCCCCCACGGCGCGCTCTGGGACGTGGCGTAGCGCCGGGCCGTGCAAGACCGCGGCGGGTGGCGGCGGCGGCACGTCCTCCTCGCCATGTCCGCCGCCGCCGCCGCCACCGCTGCCGCCACTGCCACCGGTGTCACTGCTGTCGCCGCGCGGCAGCGGCGACGCCAGCGCAAACACCCGCGTGCAGGTTGCCAGCAGTGCGGGCAACGCCAGGTGCAGGCGGTGCGTGTTGGTGACCACCAGCGACACTAGCAGCTCCAGCACAAAGACGGTGCTGACAAGGGCGGCGCGCGTTGCCTCCAGCGGTGTGGCGGCAAACCGGTACACCTCCACCGCGCCGCGCATGGGTGGCGCACCAGCAGCACCACCGCCGCCACCCCCGCCGCCACCGCCGCCGGCACCACCGCCGACAAGAACGCCCAGGTCGGTGCCCAGCACGCCATCCAGCAGGGGTGAGGTGTCCAGCGCCGCCACCAGACCCTTCAGCAGGTGCTGCAGCGCGTCTGGCGGCAGGTGCGAGGTGGATGCCACGAGGCGCGGCAAGGCGGCAGAGCGCGCCGTCTCCGCCGCCACCGCCGTGTGCAGCACGCCCAGTGCGGCGTCATCCAGCGGCGCGGGGTCGTCAGAGTGCCCGGCGCCAAACATGAATGCCAACGACCCCAGCAACCCGCCGCGTGGCGCGCCACCGTGGTCTGCCGTGCCAGTTCGGAGCCGCCGCGCGACAGGCGTACCGCCACCGCCATGGTGACGCGCTGGCCGCCGCCGGCCTGGCGTTGCCGTCCCGTCATCATTGGATGTGGCACGCCGCAGGGCGGTGCCTCCGCGTGCACCCGGCGTGCCCCGCCGCGCATCCACGCTGAACCGCGATGCAGAGTCAGAGTCGCCGTCAGGGGAGGCGCCACCGGTGTCGGCGGGGCGGTGCCGTGCTGCCGCCGCCAGCGCCAAGCGGGTGAGGCGCGACGAGGCGCACACCAGTGACGGCGTGGATGCCAGCGGGTTCAGCAGCACGTCATCATCCATGGTGGCCTCCACCCCGCCATCGGGTGTCGCTGCTGGTGCGCCGGGCGCCGGCACGTCGAACGCGGTGGGCAGTGGCAAGCCGTTGGAGGCGCGGATGTCGTCAAGGTCCACCAGCCCGCGCGGCAGCGCGTCGGCGGCAGACAAGTACGCCAGCACATCCACCACGTTGCGCCAGGCGTCGCGGATGGAAGAGCGGCAGTCAGCTGCCACCGAAAACGCAAAACGCAGCGCAAGGACGCCGCGCCGGAAAATGAGCGCGCACTCGGACGAGAACGGCAGGCCAGCTGTCGCGTCACCTGCCGCCGCCGCCGCCGCCGCCCCGCCGCCGCCGCCACCACCACGCCCGCCTGTTGCTGCTGCGCCACCACCACCTGCCCGCCGACGCCCAGCGCCGGCGCGCGTGCCGACGGCACCGACTGCGCCGCGACTGCCCCAGCCACGCGCCCCGACGACAGGCACGCCGCGATGGTGGCCGTGGGTGTGCCCACGGCGGGCGGGGCCCACATGCACGCCGCCGTCGGACGCGTCGCTCTCATACGGGTCGGTGCCCGCCTCGCTGTCGCTGCCGTCGCTGCTGCCCCCACCACTGTCTGGCCCGCCGCCACTACTGCTGCCGCCACCGCCCAAGCCAGCTGACACGCTGCCGTCACCCGCCAGGCTGCCGCCGCCGTCGCCGTACCAATCAATCTCGTCATCCAGCACGCTGCCTGCCGCGCCGCCGCCCGCCACGCTGTCCCCCCGCGTCCCCCTATGCGCCGCTGCGCCGTGCCCACTCCCGCCACCGCCATCCCCACCACCACCACTGCCGCCATTCCCACCGCCCCCGCCGCTGCCGCCGCCGCTACCATCAGGTGCGCTGCCCGCAGCCAACTCGCGTGTGTAGCGCGCCACCACGGCACGCGCATAACGCATCAACTGGCCGTCCTCCACAAAGTCGGGCACGGAGCGCAGGTCGCGCGCTGCGGTGCGGCACAGCGTGATGAGCGCGCCGTTGACGGGGCCGGGGTTGCCCACCGCGTGCGCCAGCCGCGCAATGTCGGCGGCGCCCTGCAGCACGCGGCGCACCACGGCTGCGTCGGCGGTGGCGTCCAGCACCACCGCCAGACTCTGCAGCATGGGCTCCGCCAGCAGCGCAAACATGTCGCGGTCAGCGCGGGAGGTGGACATGGTGGTGGCGGCCGCGCCCACACTGGAGTAGGCGGACACTGTGCCCTGCCGCCGCAGCACGCCTGCCCAGTGCGTGCCCACCGTGGCAGCCAGCGCGCCCTCCAGGCTGTCGCTGCCGTCATCCGGGTCACCCATGCTGGCGCTGCTGCTGCGCCCACCGCCACCGCCGCCGCCGCCACCACCGCCCGCACCGCCCGCGGCGCTGCCATCTACACCCGCCGGAGGTGCTGGTGCTGGTGGGTTAATGTCGCCGGGGTTGACGCCGTCAGCGCCGTCTGTTGTTGGCGGCGCAAATCCATTGGTGCCCCCCTCCTTGCTGCCTGGCGCAGCCCCCCCATTGCCTCCATCGCCCCCGCTGCCGCCGCCGCCGCCGCTACTGGCGTCGGGTGCCGACCGGAAGTCTGCCACGTCGGCGCGCAGGATGATCTCCGCCGCCGCAATGGAGTCGTAGATGTCGTGCAGGTACTGGCGCGGCAGGTCGGCGCCGCCGTCGATGCCGCGGTTGTTGGCCACAAACTGCTCCAGCGTCATCTTCTTCTTCACCATCTTGTTGTGCAGGTCGGTGTTCAGCATGATGATGGAGTATGACAGCACGAAGGGCGTGTCGGGCGTGTGCATGGCGCCGGGCGCCTGCTGCCACACGCGCGCCGCAAACGCCTGCATCAGCCGCTCAATCTTCTGCGCCTCGCCCGGCAGCCGGAACGCCTCCAGGAAAGTGCGCAGCGCCTCGTCCAGGCGCATGCCGGTGAAGTCAAAGGTGTCCACAAACGCGGTGCGCACGGCGGTGTGGAACGCGTGCTTCGCGTCGTCCATCTCACTGATGTACGCGCCAATGAGGGCGCGGTCCAGGCCGGGACAGGTACGGAAAAACGCCGCTACCGAGGCGGCGTCCGACGGCGTCGGCAGCACGCCGAGCTCTTGCACGTACGGCAACCAGTGCTTGGCATCCGTGTTGAACCGGTGTGCCGCCAGCGCCAGCCGCTTCTTCAGCTGCTTGCGCTCCCGCAACGCGTGCCCGTCCACCAGCGCCGCCGCGCCGTCATCCAGCGGCGTCTCGTCGCCGCCGCCGCCTCCGCTGTAGCCCCATGGCGGCATTATAAGCGGAGCTGCTACTCCCCGTGGCGACGCCCGCACACCAGCACCAGCGGCGCCAGCAGCGGCAGCGGCGGCGGCGGCAGCAGCGGCGACGGGTGCGACGGTGACGGCGGGTGCGCTGGGCGGCAACGTGGCGCGCCGCGCCATGGGGCGCACAATGGCAAGCAAGCCCTCCAGCGCCAGCGTGTGCAGCGAGGTGAGGCGGGCGCCAGCGTCGGGGACGGCAGCGCGGCACAACAGGCGGACGAGGTGCTCAAACAGGTTGGCGCACGCGACGTCGCAGTCGAAATTAACATAAAACTCCACCATGAGCGCCGGCTCGCGGCAGAACTCCAGTAGCGACTCCAGCGCCAGCTCGCGCTGCGCGGGGCTGACGGAGCGCGAGGTGGCGTCCGCCAGGAAGAGGTGGACGGAGGAGAAGAACACCTCCAGCTGCACCTTCAGGTGGCGCGCAAACGACACAAACAGGTTGAACACGACGCGCAGCGCCAGCTCCAGGATGGCAAGGTCAGAGGAGCGCGACACGGGGATGAGGACGCGGCACAGCTCCGCCTGCACCACCGTCACCAGCGCGGGGATGCGCGCCAGCGCGGGACCGCCTGTCTCTAACACAATGTTCACCAGCTCTAGTGCCACCACGCGTCGCTCCCGCTCGGCCGCCAGCCACGACAAGATGCGCGTCGGCGCCGCGGCGCCGTCGGGCGCGGCGGCATGCGGGTGCCCCGCCGTCGTCGTCGTTGCCGCCGCTGCTGCTGCCGCCGCTGCCGCCGCTGTCGTACTGGCCAAACCACCACTACCATTACTACTACTACCACTAGGAGGTAGCGCGCCAAGCGGCAGGAGAGGCGGTAACCGGGGCGGCACCGGCGGCGCGGCAACTGGTGGTGGCGACACGGGTGCGATGGCATGGACGCGCGAGAAGACGTGCATGATGATGTGCTGCAGCGTGGCGTCGGCGGTCTTGTGCAGCAGGTGCGACGCCTTGTCAATGGTGGCAAGCGAGTAGCAGCAGCGCACAACCGCCCACACGGCGGCGTCGGTGAGGGCGGGGCCGACGGCGCACCGCACCGCGTTCTCCAGCACCTCCAGCAGGTTCATGAGCGTCGCCTCGGCGTCCTGCGCCGACACGGGGTCAAACTTGCAGGTGGTGGCGGCCTCCGCGATGCGGTTGATGGCCTCGCCCGACCGCGGCGCCTCGGGCGTCAGGAAGCCGTACAGCAGGAACTTGGAGATGGCGGACAGGGCGGCGGCGGTGATGAAGCTGCTCGTCTCCGGCGCGGCAATGACCTCCAGGAAGGGGCGCGTGTACTCCACGCTGTCCAGGTCCGCCAGCTCGTCGCCCGAGTGCAGCGAGTGGTACAGCTTCTTGAGCCCGCGCACGTGCGTCGTCTCGGCGTGCAGCGGCACCTCGCGGTCAAACCGCGCGCCCGAGCTCCACCGCGCGTTCAGCCGCAGCACCGACAGCACGCGGTGTATCTCACCCTTGATGCACACCACCGCCGTCGCGCCGCGCCGTCCTGGTGGCGGCGGCGGTGAGGGTGCGGGTGGCGGTGCAGCGGCGGCAGCGGTGGCGGTTGCTGGATGATGATGGTGGTGTGCTGCCGCGCTGGCCAGCGCCAGCGGCTGTGGCGGCAGCTGCGGTAATGGTGGCCGCTCCATGGCGCCTCTAAGCAGTGCTCAGCCTACGCTGCTACAATGATACTATACTATCAGGGGGTGCCACCCGCGTGGACACGTCAGCAGCACAGCAGCCACCACTCCGCCTTGCTGTCCAGCCCTCCGCACACTCTCCCGCTGCCACGTCAGCCCCCTCCGCAGGACCGGCTTCCTCCCTCAACCACTGTGCTGTCTCTACTGCTACTCCCTACTGCCCAGTGCCTTCTGCTGCCCAGTGCCTACTGCCGATGCGATCGCTGCTCTCTCTTGCCGCCTACTGCCGTCTCGTCTCTCTAGTCGCCTACTGGTTTTCTCTTGCCGCCTACTGGCCTCTCTCTGCGCGCCTACTAGGGGGTAAGTAGAGGGTACAATCGTAATTACAGAAAATGTGGCGTGTGGCCTAGGAAGAAACTGGTGGGGTGGGGCAACATGAATGGGGAATGGCAGCGGTTCGCAGCGTCGTGCGTGGTAGAAAACTGGGACGGTGTGGGTGTTGTGGGGTGGCGAAGGTGGTATCTCGCTCCCGCATTAAATTTAACCCACTCCCGCATTAATAATAACCCACTCCGCATTAATGCAGCTACTACCATGCGAGTACTGTAACTGTATGCAGCAAAGAAGTGGCACCGTACGCCGCGGGGCGGCCAATACTCCACGGGCCACACCGCCGCCACCCACGATGTGTACTCTTCCTTATTTTTTGGGAGGCTGTCCCCTTGCCGTCCCCTCACTGGCCGACATCAAAAGTGTGATAACCGGCACTGGACGACGTCGTGGCGGCGGCAGGGCGATGACATCGGCGGCAGGGCGATGGCGCCGGCAGGGCGATGACATCGGCGGCAGGGCGACGACGCCGGCAGGGCGATGGCGGCAGGGCGCAAGGCGAATGGAAGCGTCGTACGCACACGCTGAAAGCAGGTCGTCACCGGGGTGATGGAGGATTTGGTGGATGACCCGCTGGAGGTGCTGTAGGACCGACGTGACTGGTGACCGACATCCTCCTGACCACAGAAGCACCACTGCGGTGACGGTGCCGTAACACTGCAGCAGGAGTGCAGCAATGGTGCACCGGCAATGCACCGGCAATGCACCGGCAGTGCAGTGCCCGTGTTGTTACAGTACAATGTGACGCCGTCGCAGCTGCCCGACCTTCACTCTGCTGCTCGACCTCCACTGCCGCCCACCAACCGCCACTGCCGCCCACCACCTTCATTACAGTGGCATCGACCTCCAATGCCGCCCACCACCTCCACTGCTGTGATAGAGACCCCATTCTTTACTGCTGCCCGACCTCCACTGCGGTGGCATTGACTTCCACGGCTGGCAGCCCGACCTCCACTGTGCTCAGCCCGACCTCCACGGCCTCGGGTCGTGTGCCACAGGAGTGCTGCACGCCCCGAGGCGTCCACTTAGACGCACCGGTGTGCAGCATGGAAAGCGTGCTGCTGCCGCCGTTGGACTGCGCTGCTGCTCCCACAGTTTGACAGCACTGCTGCTCTCACAGTTTGACAGCACTGCTGCGGCGGCGGCGACTGACACTTGACTGTGTAGCCTGCCGTCGTGCCTGTGCCACGGCCGCTACTCATGCCGCCATAGTTGCTGGTATTCTGGCGGCGGACGAGGCAATATCTCGATATTGTTACTATTGCCGCAATGACATTGACAATAGCTACATGGACACGCAGCTGGCAGCCCGGCGCCACGTGTTGCGGTGGCCATTTTGGGCGCTGTCTTCATTGTCGTGCGCCTGAATCGGTGGCATGAACTGGCGGCGCCAAGCAGACAACACCACCGCGCCACCACGATGGAGGCGCGCCAGCCACCTGCTGCCTCAGCCTGCCCGGCACCACCAGCACATGGGCACGTGGCGAGTCCACCGTCGCAGTGTTCCAGCCGCAGTGTTCCAGCCTGTGCCTCTGACATGGCAGACGGCGCGTCACGGGTGCGCGTGCTTCAGACTTAAAATAACTGCAGTGGGCAACCACCGGTTTAAATCACAACACAAACTATCGATATCACGGCGCAATGGACGGCACTCCCAGTGCCCGCGCTGTGCATGCATTGCCATGCAACTTGTACTACAGCTCGGCGGGCAACTGAAAGCAGCAGGGCGACTCGATGCTCGTTGGAACAATTGTGCCCCAATCGCACCAGACGCGCACACACGCACACCGCTGTGTGTCCGACGCACACACACACAATTGGTGCCGCTATGCGCACCCCGGGACACATACTTTGGCCCGCTGGATCATCACCACTGCGACATACTTATCGCGACCCAGCGCCTAACCACCACACACTCAAGTGGTGGTGGTGGTGACTCGAGTCAGCGATGATCGCGACCCACATTAACTCTCTGCCTGCAAGCAGGGCGCTGGCAAGCGCCGTGCCGGTGTGCTGGCACACCGCAAATTTGATGAAGACACTCAGTAGCATTGCGCGTTCAATGTCTGTGGCAATCAATGCCGGTGATAATGGTGAGGCGGTGCACTTGCGTGAGTGCAAATTTCAGGCGCACAAGTATGTACCTCGCGGCCGTCGCACGAGTCGCCAGGTGATGCGCAACCATCACGCATACTTCCAGACTGCCGCCGTCGCGAGACGATTCCACGTGCGTCGCACCACAACCGCGGGCAGGAGCAAAGGTATGTTTATGGTGCATGGTGGGTGCAAAGTTGTGTGCGTGCGCGTGGTCAGCGTCGTGTGCACGGCGGGCGGCGAGTGGCGCAGCCTACGAGATCGACCTGTCCAGAGGTACCAAAGTGTGGGTCATGCGCCACGCGTCACATGGTAATCACACCGCCGCCCGGCACGGGACCCATTCAATGCGAAATGGGGTCATTGCTACCACGCGGGCGAGTATGGAGGGCATGCTTGGTACCAACCACGACAGTGTCCACTGTGGGGCGACGGGGCGTGCCAATGGTGGTTGGTACCGACACTTGCCGAGTGAGCATCGCAACTATCGATAAGTTCGCAACTTAGCATTCAAGACGGCCGCCGGACGCGGCCGGAGTGCTGCACCACAACGCAATTGCAAAGCACTGTGCCATTTGCCTTTTGGGTATAATTCACATATGCACCGGGACGACAACTTGTGTTGCTTGCCGCACTTTTTGTAGCACACCACGTGCCGAAAACTGCCTCGCCCTTCCAATACCCACCAGCACACTTATCCTCCACATGCAGTTACCAACTGGTACTGGAGGCTGGAGTTCTCATCACACTACTGCTTGTGTGCTGCAACCGCTGGCGCCCAGTACCAATGCCCAGCTTCACAACGGCACGTCGTCATCTCCACCATCACTGCCCGTTGTCGCCGCCGTCCCAATAATCGGCAATGGAGCCGTCGACACCGTTCCAGGATGGTGACGGCAGCGGTGACTGGGACGCCACGAAGCAGGGCGCGGACGTGGCGGCAGGAGCAGCAACAACGTTGAGCGCCCTGCTTACGGCGGAGCAGCATGGCGACTTTGTGTGGGTGGGAAGCAGCATGTTGGAGACCGACACGCACGAGGTGGGCGTCTCAGAGTGGGCGCCTCTATCGTGGTCCTCAAACTATGTACCTGGCAGCCACCACCACTACGCGGGCACCGCGACAACAGCAACGACGGCTGCGGCGGCAGCGGCGGCGGCGGCGGCGACGGCCATCGCTACCAACCTGGCAAAAGCCGACGCAATTGCGGCGGGCACACCCACGGTGGCTTGCGGCACTGTGGCGGTTGTGGCGGCCCCCGTGACCGCCGCTCCGGAGCTGGACGTCGTGGCCGCAGCCGCACTGCCAGCTGGGACCGTGCTGGCACCGTCGCCGGTCATGGCAGCGGGTACGGCGCCGCAAGACAACCGCAAGCGGCGGGCAGCCATCGCGGCGGCAGAGGCGCGAGGCGGCAAGGCGGCGCGGGTGCATGAGGAGGGCAGCACGTCGTGTGCACCCCGAGCGACGACGGGCGGCGGAGACAGCGGCAACACTGACACGGAGTCTGATCCGCCTACCAGCAGCAGCCCCAGTGGCTCCAGCGGTGGGGAGGGTCCCCAGCCGGGCAGGCGGCGGCGCTACGTGCGCATCGGCATCACGCGGCACGCGCCAAAACGGACGGAGCTGTGGGGGCACACAAAGGGCGTGTGCGCGCTGCTCGCGCTACCGAGCGGTTGCTTTGTGAGCGCCAGCCGCGATGGCAAAGTGGGAGTGTGGGACGCGGCATACAACTTGCGGCAGGTGGTGACGGAGGGGCTGTCCGGCACGCCGCTGTGCTTCGCGCTGCTGCCTGGCTGCCGCGTGGCCGTGGGTGAGGACGTCGGGCGGCGAGAAGGCAGTGGCGGTGGCGGAGCGAGCGGTGCCGTCAGCGTGTGGGACATGACGCCCTGTCCGGCGGAGCAGCCACCCAGGGTGGCACAGATGTCTGTGGGCGCGCCTGTGACGGCGCTCGCAGGGCTACCCGACGGCCGGCTGGCGGCTGTGTGGCACGAGCCGCTAGACGCCTTCCCCGTAATTCGGGTGCTGGACCCCGCCTGCGGCATTGTCACCGCGGTTCTGGGTGGCTCGCCGCACACCGGCCGCGTTGCAGCGCTGGCGGCGTTGCCAGGTGGCTGCCACCTTGCCCAATATGGACGGCGAGGTGTGCGTGTGGGATGTAGCGTCCAGCACGCAGCTGCTGGTGCTGCCTCGCCACCCCAGACCCGTGCTCTCGTTGGCCGTCCTGCCCACCGGCCAGCTGGCCACCGGGTGCGGCGACGGCGGTGTGCGTGTTTGGCGGCTGCCCGCTTCGCTGAGCGCCAGCGTCGCTGCCCCCACCGGAGCTGCCGCCGCGGCCGCTGACGCCGACGAGTTGGACCGTGAAGCGGCGCAGGTCGTGGAGCTGCGCGGCGACACGAATGGTGGCGGTGGCGCCATCACCGCTCTCGCCTTGCTGGCGGATGGCAGGCTGGTAACCGGCAGCAAGGGCGCCATCGTCCGTGTGTGGGACGTGGACACGGGCACCTGCGTCATGTCGGACACCGGACGCACGAAGGGTATCACGGCGCTGGCAACCTCTCCCGCTCTTACCATCCTGTCCGGTTCAGCCAACAAGACGGTACGGCTGTGGACAGCCCCGCCGGCGGCATTGCTGCCGTCCTTGACGGCGGCTCCGGCGAACGCAAGAAGAGGGTGCGCAAGGGGGCGGGCAGTGGCAGCATCGGAGGGAGCGGCGCCGCCCGCCGCCGCCACGCTCCTCCACACCCATGACGCACTTGCCACCGCCAACATCCACAAGGACGCACCGACTTCTTGTGCTGCTGGCGGTGCTGCTGGCGGTGCACTGCTCTTTGACGGGGAGGACTTCTACGACTATGGCGACGACGGCGGCCGCGAACCGTGGAGTATCTTGCCCTATCCGGATGCCACTGCGCATACTACTGCCGCCACCAATGTCACTGCACCTGGCCTCCAGGAGGATGGTTCGCTGCCTTACTTCCTGATTACCTAAGTTGACCTCCGCGCGCTGCGCGCGGGTCTGGCAGCGCTCTGGGCCTCTGGTTCCGGTCTGGCGGCCTGCCGCCCTGGCGCTGCGGCGACGCTCATCCTATCCTCCCCGCCCACCCGCTCTCCACACGCTGTCACAGTACTTATGTTGGTGTTCCTTTATCGGGAGATTGCTTGCTTTCACCACTGCCGTGCGGTGCTTGACGGCGCTGGGATTGTCGCAGCGCCACACCTTCACGCGCACAGGTTGAAATTGACCCCATTTATTACATGTCGCACAGGCCAGGACACCGAATGAATTAGCCACAACTTGCAACGCGCCAAAGCAATGGCAGCGGCACCAAGCAACGTCGCGCAGTAAAACACTGCGGCATCCAGCGTCGGTTGCCGGTGGCGGTAAGCTGACACACGCACGCGAGTGCTTGCTTTTCACCTCATCTCATCAGACTCGAGGTTTCAAGTCAGAATCCACCATCATCGCCACACTCCGCCTCTCAGAATCTCAGTGCAGTAGGCAGGGCGCCGCCTGCGTCGCAACGTGCCGGTTGCCTCTTCGCCCGCTCGCTCAATATTGGTACTTCACAAGCAGATAACACTATATTCTGGGGCGACTGCAGCAGTCGCCGCGCGCAGCAACAGCGAGCGCCCGCTCCAACTCACGCGGTCCATCATCATCGCCGCCCGTGGCTCCTCAGTGGATCAGTGGCAATGGAGCCGCCGGCAGCAGCTGCGGTGGTGCAGACGGCACACAGCGACGCCCTGGTGCAGGTGAGCAGCACAATGCCGGGGACCAGCGTGACTGCGCCAGGCAACCGCCGGCGTACAGCTGCGCCTCGCATCACGCGCGCAGCAGCAGCGGCGGCCGCGGCGGCAGCGGCAGCGGCAGCGGAAGCGGCGGCGGGGGCTGGGGCGGGAGCCAGCGTTGCAACCGCTGGTGCATCAGCGGCAGTCACTTCCGACACAACTGGCGGCGGCGGTGGTAGCAGCGGCGCCGCTGCTGCTCCCGGACTGGACATCATTGCCGACGCTGCAGCTGGGAGCTCGCCGGCGAGTGGCAAGCGGCGGGCAGCCACCGCGGCGGCGGAGGCGCGGGGCGGGAAGGCAGCGCGGGTGCAAGAAGAGGGCGGAGCGAGTGCATCGCGGACACCCAGCTCGGGGACGACGACGGGCGGCGGGGATGTCGGCGACAGCGATGAATCGGAGTCTCAGCCGCCCGCCGGTGCCAGTCCCGGTGGTACTACTACCACCGGTAACACTAGCGGCGGAGAGGAACCCCAGCCGGGAAAGCGGCGGCGCTACGTGCGCATCGGCATCACGCGGCACGCGCCGAAGCGAACAGAGCTGCGGGGACACGCGAAGGGCGTGTACGCGTTGCTCGCGCTGCCGGACGGCTGCTTCTTAAGCGGCAGTCACGATGGCAGCATTGGTGTGTGGGATGCGGCGTGCAACCTGCGGCAAGTGGTGACGGAGGGGCTATCTGGCACGCCGCTGTGCTTTGCGCTAATGCCTGGCAGCCGCGTGGCTGTGGGCGAGGACACTGGGCGCCGTGAAGACAGTGGCGGTGGTGGGGCGAGCGGCGGAAGTGGCGGCGCCGTCAGTGTGTGGGACATAACGCCCTGCCCGGCTGAGAAGCCGTCCAGGGTGGCGCACATGTTCATGGGCTCCCAGGTGACGGCGCTCGCAGGGCTACCCAACGGCCAGCTGGCGGCCGTGTGTCATGACGCCTTTGTTAGGGTGATGAACCCTGCCCTCAGCGTTGTCTACGTGGTGCTGGGGGGTTACACGCGGGCCGGCCGCATAACCGCACTGGCGGTGCTGCCGGGTGGCGACCACGTTGCCGCCAGCAACACAGACGGCGAGGTGCGCGTGTGGGACGTGGCGTCCACCATGCAGGTGCTGGCGCTGCCGCAACAGCCCGGGCCGGTGCTGTCACTCGCCGTTCTGCCCACCGGCCAGCTGGCTACCGGGTGCAGCGACGGCGGTGTGCGTGTGTGGCGGCTGCCCGCCGCGCTGACCGTCGACGCCGGATCTTCCGCTGCCGCCGCTGCCGCATCGGACTATGAGGCTGTGTGTGTCGCCGAGCTGCGAGATAACCTCAGCGGCAGCTGCGGCGCTATCACTGCACTTGCCTTGCTGCCGGACGGCCGCCTGGTGACCGGCAGCAAGGGCGCCATCGTCCGTGTGTGGGACGTCGGCACAGGCGCCTGCGTCATGACAGAGACTGGGCGCACAAAGGGCATCACGGCGCTGGCGACGTTGCCCGCTCACACCATCCTGTCTGGGTCAACCAACATGACGGTGCGGCTGTGGACAGCGCCGCCGGCGCCATTGCGGCCGGCTGCTCCTTCCTTGCAGGCGCCGGTACCCGGGTCACCACCGCCGCCGCCGCCCCCGCGCATACGGCCTGTGAGAGAGAGTGCAAGGTGGCGCGCGTTAATGTCTGCGGCGGTAGCCGGGGAGGCACCACCACCACCGGCTGCTGCTGCCGCCGCTCCGTACCACGACGAGCCCCCCGCCGTGCCTGTAGCCGAGGCTGCCGCTGCTGCCGACACCGCCGCCGCCGCGGTGGCATACACCACTCCCCCTGCCGCCGCTGCCGCCGGAGCTGGGGTGGCATATGCCGCTCCCCCAGCTGCTGCCGGCGGGCCGCTGTTCTTTGGCGGCGGTGGGGGGGCTTACGACTATGGCGGTGGCTATGCCGGCGGCGTTGGCGGTGGGTTTGCCGGCGGTGTTGGCGGTGTTGGCGGTGGTAATGCTGGCGGCTATGTTGGCGGTGGCTATGCCGGCGGCGTTGTCGGTGGTTATGCCGGCGGCATTGCCGGCGGCTATGTCGGCGGCATTGGTGGTGGTTATGCCGGTGGAAATGTCGGCGGCTTTGGCGGCGGCCATGGCGGCGGCTTTGTTGGTGGCTATGCCGGCGGCATTGGTGGTGGTTATGCCGGCGGCGTTAGCGGTGGTGTTGCCGGCGGCTATGTCGGCGGCTTTGGCGGGGGCCATGCTGGCAGCGTTGGCGGTGGTTATGCAGGCGGGTTTGGTGCCATTGGTGGTGGTTATGGTGGCGGCCATGGCGGCGGCTCCGAGTCTGGTCACGGCGGTGGCTTGGGCACTAGCGTAGGCTCTGGCTACGGCGGCGGTGCCTCTGGCTATGGCTATGGCGGTGGTGGCGCCGGTGGCTACGGCTATGGCGGCGGCGGGGGCCGTGGGGGGGGGGCGCCCGTTGGGCTCCTACCCCTTGCGGCCGTTTCGGGTGCCCCCCCCGCCCGCCGGGCGGCCATTTCCGCCGCCCCCCCCCCCCCGGGGGCCGCCGCCCCCCCCCCCCCCCACCCCCCCCCCACGGGGGGGGGGGGGGCGCGGCCGGGCCGCCCCCCGGCCGCGGGGGCGGCGCCGATTGCGGAAGGTCGGCGCCGGGGGGAGCCCCCCCCCTTGGGGGGGGGCGCGGGGGGGGGGTCTGCGCCGTCCGAGTTTAGGGCCCCGCCACATGCGACAGCCTGCTTCCGGAGGGAGAGGAAAAGAGCTCGGTTCCGGAAAGCTCGTACCCTTCCTCTCCCCCGTCGTTCGGGGGAGGTGTCCGCGCAGCGGACGGAGTGGGGGTCGTACCCCATGCGATTGCCTTGCCGCTACGCGTTACCGATCAGCACGCCGGCCGCGAACACCAGCGCGCCGCCCAGCACCACCTGGAAGGCGGCGCGCCAGAACGGCGTCTGCATGTAGCGGTTCTGGATGAAGGCGATGGCCCAGAGCTCGAAGAACACCACGACGCCCGCGACGATGGTGGCGGTCCAGAAATAGGGGATGAGGTAGGGCAGGGCATGGCCGAGCCCGCCCAGCGTCGTCATGACGCCGACGGTGAGCCCGCGCTTCAGCGGCGAGCCGCGACCCGATAGCTTGCCGTCGTCGGAGGCCACTTCGGTGAAACCCATCGAGATGCCGGCGCCAATCGAGGCGGCGAGGCCGACCAGGAAGGTCTGGAAGGTGGCATGGGTGGCGAAGGCGGCGGCAAAGATCGGCGCCAGCGTCGAGACCGATCCGTCCATCAGGCCGGCAAGGCCCGGCTGCACATAGGTGAGGATGAACTGGCGCTGCTCGGCGCTCGCCTCCTCGGACCTGACCTCGCCCGGCACGTGCTTCTGTTCCAGTTCGTGCGCGGAGTTCTCGTGGCCGAGTTCCGCCGCCGCCAAATCGTCGAGCAGCTTGCGCGTCGAGGCATCGGTGGTCCGCTTGGCCGCCTCGACATAGAAGCGGTAGGCCTGCTGCTCCATCGCCTCGGCCTGCCGGCGCACATGCTCGATGCCCAGCGGCCGCACCAGCCAGTCGGGCTTGCGCTCGTAATAGCCCCTCACATGCTCGCGGCGGATCAGCGGAATGCGCTCGCCGAAACGCTTGCGGTGAAGCTCGATGAGCGCGTCGCGGTGGCCATCCTCCTCCTCGGCCATGGCCTCGAACACCTTGGCCGATTGCGGAAAGCTCTCCGCCAGTCCGTCGGCGTAGGCGCGGTAGATTCTGCCGTCGTCCTCCTCGGACGAAATCGCCAGCGCCAGGATTTCCTGCTCCGACAGCGAATCGAAGGAGCGGCGGCCGAAGCCGAAAACACGGGAAAGCATGAGAATTGGACCCTAGTTTAGAATAATTCTAAAGTAGGATTTTCCCAACCTAAGGTCAATCGCCACGCACCGGCAAAAGCCGCGCCAACGGAGGCAAGGCAAGCCCCTTCCTATTGCCGAATGTTCACCTATATAGTGGCTTCAACCGCAAAAGCAGGAAGCCAGGCATGTCGGCAAAGCACCCGAGTCACTCTTTTGACCCCAAGCCGGTTCTCGACCTCATCGCCAGCATCGAGGCGGATCTGCGCCGCCTGAAGGACATGGTGGAACAGGAAGTCGAGAAGTTCGATCCGGCCAACCCGCACAACAAGTCGCCGGACGGCAAGCTGACCGAGGAGGGCGTCGAATGCTGCTACCGCATGTTCGACGAGGGCAAGTCGCGCTACTCGGTGTCGCAGCAGATGAAGATCTCCTTCGCCGCCGCCACGCACCGCTTCAACAACTGGCGCAAGCTGGGCGGCAAGAAGCGGACCCGCGCACTGCTGGGGTGAGGAGCGCTCCTTCGCTTCGTCATCCTCGGGCTTGACCCGAGGATCCATGCCGCGATCGCCGTCGTAGAACGCCAGGGTTCGGAACAGGCATGGACGCCTTCGCAAGCCGCGCCTTGTTCTGGCCGGTTTCAACTGTCGCGGAGGTCATGGCATGGATCCCAGGGTCTTCGCGACGGAGCTTCGCTCCTGCTTCGCCCTGGGATGACGAAGATCGCGGTCTCGGCCGGTCGCGATCCGCCAACTTTGTGACCGTCACATTTTTTCGTTGGCGCGCCTCCGCATTCTTCGTGCAGCATGGATGCACCCTGTCCCGTGAGACCCCTCCATGACCACCCTTCCCGGCATTGCCGATATCCATGCCGCCGCGAGCCGGCTTTCCGGCCTGATCGTCGAGACGCCGCTCCTTGAATCCCCCGCTCTCAACGAGCGCTTCGGCGGCAGGATCCTGTTCAAGCCGGAAACGCTGCAGCGCACGGGCTCGTTCAAGTTCCGCGGCGCCTACAACAAGCTGTCGTCGCTGAGCCCGCAGGAGCGCAGCCGGGGCGTCGTCGCTTTTTCGTCGGGGAATCACGCGCAGGGCGTGGCGGCGTCCGCCGCCATGTTCGGCGTCAAAGCGGTCATCGCCATGCCCGCCGACGCGCCGGCGATGAAGATCGGCAATGTGCGGGCGATGGGCGCCGAAGTGGTGCCGTTCGACCGGTTCCGCGACGACCGCATGAGCGTCGTGCGCCCCTATATCGACAAGGGCATGGTGCTGGTGCCGCCCTTCGACGATCCGGCCATCATCGCCGGCCAGGGCACGATCGGGCTGGAACTGACGCGGCAGGCGAAGGCGCTGGGCGTCGACCTCGACGCCGTCGTCATCCCCTGCGGCGGCGGCGGCCTGACCAGCGGCATTTCGATTGCTGTCAAGGATGGCTCGCCGCGAACCGACGTCTGGGCCGTCGAGCCGGAGCATTTCGACGACACCCGCCGCTCGCTCGCCGCCGGCGCGCCGGTCGCCAACGAGCCGGGTTACAGCTCGATCTGCGACGCCATCCTCACCGCCCAGCCCGGCGAGATCACCTTCGAGATCAACCGCAGGAACCTCGCCGGCGCCATCGCCGTCTCCGACAAGGCAACGGCGCAGGCGGTGCGCGACGCAATGGCCTATCTCAAGCTGGTGGTGGAGCCCGGTGGCTGCGTCGCGCTGGCCGCCCTGTCCTCGGGCGAGATCGAGTTGTCGGGCAAATGCGTCGCGGTCGTGCTTTCGGGCGGCAATGTCGACTTCGGCACCTATGCCGAGATCATGGCGGCGGCTTAGGCGGCTCCGGCGTCACGGCATGAATCCCAGGATCCGCGCTTTGCTCCGCTCGGGGATGACGACGCCACGGGTTGCGTCTAATCCAGCGTGCGGCGGAACCGCAGCAGGGCAGTGCCGGCGAACACCACCACGAACAGTGCCAGCCAGGCGATCTCGGTGGCGATGGCGTTGAAGTCGGCGCCTTTCAGCATGACAGCGCGGGTGATGCGCAGGAAATGCGTCAGCGGGAAGATCTCGCCCAGCGTCTGCGCCCAGTTCGGCATGCCGCGATAGGGGAACATGAAGCCGGACAGCATGATCGAGGGCAGGAAGAAGAAGAAGGTGAGCTGCATGGCCTGCATCTGCGTGCGCGCGATCGTCGAGATGGTGTAGCCGAGCAGCACCAGCGAGAGCACGAAGACGAGCACCGACGACAGCAGCAGCGCCAGGCTGCCGACGAAGGGAATGCCGAACAGGAGCTTGGCGGCCACCAGCACGACAACCACCTGCACCGACCCGACGACGAGATAGGGCAGCACCTTGCCCAGCATGATCTCGGCCGGGCTCGACGGCATGGCGAGGAGATTTTCCATCGTGCCGCGCTCGGTCTCGCTGGTGAGGGCCATCGCGGTCATCATCACCATGGTCATCTGCAGGATGACGCCGAGCAGGCCGGGCACGATGTTGTATTGCGAGATGCCTTCGGGGTTGTAGCGCCGGTGCACCACGACCTGGAGCTGCTGCTTTGCATTCTCGGCCGCCGTCTCCTGCATGCCGCGCGCCCGCAGCAGCGCCTGGCTCGCCACCGTGCTCAGCGTCGAGACGGCGCCGCTCGCCGCCGAAGGGTCGGTGGCGTCAGCCTCGATCAGGATCTGCGGGCTGTCGTCGCGCTCGACGCGCCGGGCGAAGTCGGCCGGGATGGTGACGACGAAGGAGACGGCGCCCTTGGCCATCAGCGCCTCGGCTTCCGCCGCGCTCCCCACGACATGGTCGAAACGATAGTAGCCGGTCATCTCCAGCGCCGAGACCATGGCGCGCGTGTACTGGTCGTTGCTCATCGCCACCAGCGCGGTCGGCAGGCCCTTGGGGTCGTTGTTGATGGCGAAGCCGAACAACACGAGCTGCATCAGCGGCACGCCCAGCATCATGGCGAAGGTGATGCGGTCGCGCCGCATCTGGATGAATTCCTTGATCAGCAGCGCGCCGAGCCGGGCGAAGGAGAAGACGGCGTTCATCCCATATTGTCCTTCGAGCCGGACATGAACTGGATGAAGACATCCTCCAGGCTGGTCTCGCCGGCGGCCACGGTCACGCCCTCGTACTCCTTCTCGATGCCGGCCAGCGCGGCCTCGAGCGCCGCCTTGTCGGCGCCCACGACATGCAGCGTGGCGCCGAAGGGCGCGACCTGGTCGACGCCCGGGCGGCCGCGCAGCGCCTCGGCGACCTTGTCGAGCCGGGGACCCTGCACGACGAAGGTGGAGAGGCCTGCGTTGCGCACCACCTCGTCGACCGTGCCGGTGGCCAGCATCTTGCCGTAGGAGATGTAGCTGATGCGGTGGCAGCGCTCGGCCTCGTCCATGTAGTGGGTTGAGACGAGCACGGTCAGCCCGCCATGGGCGAGCAGGTGGATCTCGTCCCAGAATTCGCGCCGCGCCTTGGGGTCGACGCCGGCGGTCGGCTCGTCGAGCAGCAGCAGCTTCGGCTTGTGCATGATGCAGGCGGCAAGCGCCAGACGCTGCTTCCAGCCGCCCGAAAGCGTGCCGGCGAGCTGGTTGCGGCGCGAGGTGAGGCCGAGTTCCTCGAGCGTCCTGGCGACATAGTCCTCGACCGGCTTCAACTGGTAGAGCCTGGCCACGAATTCGAGGTTCTCGCCGATCGTCAGGTCCTCGTAGAACGAGAACTTCTGCGTCATGTAGCCGACTTCGCGCTTGATCCTGAGGCTCTCGGTGCGGATGTCGAAGCCGAGCACCGTGCCCTCGCCCTCGTCGGGCGTCAGCAGCCCGCACATGATGCGGATGGTGGTCGTCTTGCCCGAGCCGTTTGGCCCGAGGAAGCCGACGATCTCGCCTTCGGCGACCGTCATCGTGACATGGTCGACGACGGTCTTGTCGCCGAAGCGCTTGACCAGGCCGCGAACGTCGATGGCGTTCATTGCACGCTGTCCAGCTCGACATCGACGATCTGGCCGGGCTGCAGGACGCCGGCATCGCCCTCGGGCCGCGCCTCGACGAGATAGACCAGCTTCTGGCGGTTCTCGAGCGAATAGATGACCGGCGGCGTGAATTCCGGATCGGGCGAGACGTAGCTGACGCGCGCCTTGAGATCCGGCCCGCAACCGTCGCAACGAACCGTGAGCTGCGAGCCGACCTTGACCGAGGAAAAGGCCGTCTCGGGAATGTAGACGCTGAGCTTGACGGCGCCGTCGGGCAGCATGGAGATGACCGGTGCCGTCGGGCCGGCCGTGTCGCCGGGATTGCGGATGACATCGTTGATGCGGCCGGCCGAGGGCGCCGTCAACGAGCGCTTGGAGAGGCGCCAGCGCGCCTGCTCGAGCGCCGCCTGCGCCTGCTTGACCTGGTTGTCGGCGGCCTTGATGGTTTCGGCGCGCGCCGGCAGGCCGCCGACGGCGAGATTGGCTTCCGCCTGGCCGACCTGCGCATTGGCGGTTTCCAGCGTGGCGGAGGCGGTGTCGTAGTCGGCCTGGGTGCCGGTGCCGCGCTTGAACAGGTCGGCGGCGCGATCATATTTGCGCTTGGCGTCGGCGGCCTGCGCCCTGGCCATGTCGACCTGCGCCTTGAGCACGGCGATCTCTTCCGGGCGCTTGCCCACCTGCAGGTCGGCAAGCTGCGCCTGCGCCTGCGCCAACGCAGCTTCCGCCTGGGCGACGGCGATGGTGGCGTCGGCGCTTTCCAGCGTCGCCACCACGAGGCCCGGGGTCACGCGGTCGCCGCGCCGGACAGTCACCGTCTCGACCTGCGCCACCTCGATCGGCGCCAGCAGCACATATTCGCCCTCGACATAGCCGACGGCCAGCGGCGTCGGCGCGGCGCAGGCGGCGAACAGCTTGGCCGCAAGGGGTATGGAACAGAGCAGGCTCATGGTCGCTTCCTCGTCCTGGAACGGTCCGGCGCAACGCCGTACCGCCCCGGCTATTTGTTGTCGGGCAATCCCCGCGGGCGTGCCCGGGCGGCCAATATGGCGCCGAGATTGTCTTTCGCCGTCGCCGCCACCCTGGCGGCCTCGGCCTCGCCGATGCGCTGCCAGCCCATGCGGCGCATCACCGCCTCGCGGCCGATGCGGAAATAGATGACCTGGCCGATCAGCGTGAACACGGTGAGGCGGGTGCGCTCGCTTTCCGCCGGCTCGCCCGTCGCCTGCTCCCAGATCAGGCACAGGCGCCGGTGCAGCGGCTCGAACACGCCGTCATAGATGCGATCGAGCGCGGCCGTTGGCCGCGACAGCTCGCGCAGCACGAACTGAACGATCTCGCCGGCCTCGGGACGGGCGACGACGAAGGACACCATGCGCTCGAGCGCGGTGAAGAGCTGCGCCCGCGCTGCCTCCGGATCGGCTGGCACCTCAGCCCCCGGATCGCCGAAGGCGGTCGCCGCGACGGCCCGGATGGTCTCGACGATATGGTCGGCGGCGGCGAGGCGGAGCCCCTCCTTGCCGCCGAAATGATAGGCGATCGAGCCGATATTGGCCTTGGCCTCGGCGGCGATCGCGCGCGTCGAGGTGCCGTCGAAGCCGTTGCGTCCGAACAGCTTGAGCGCCGCGTGAACGAGCGCGGCGCGCGTCTGTTCGGCCGGGGGCATCTCCCGTACCGGTCTGTTATCGTTCGGCGATCCGATCATTTGCCGAATTTAATCAATCGAATGATTAAAGTCAATTTGCCGGGCCGGCAGGCGAACCGTCTTTCATCCGCTCGTCTTTCGCCTTGCCACGGCAGGCCCCGCAAGCTTTATTGCGCGGCCATGGGCAAGGAAGTCGAACGCAAGTTCCTGGTCTCCAGCCCCGCCTGGCGGGACCTGGTCGAAGCGGACATCCGCATACGGCAATTCTACCTCGCAACGGCGCCCGGCCGCTCGGTGCGCGTGCGCATCAGCGACGGCACGGACGCCAAGCTGACGCTGAAGTTCGGCGGCAGGCAGCGCGAGCGAGACGAATTCGAGTATGCGATCCCGCTGAACGAGGCTGAGGAGATGCTCGCCTTCGCCGTCGGACGTGTCATCGAGAAGACACGCCACCATGTTAGGCATCGCGGCTATCTCTATGAAGTCGACGTCTTCGGCGGGGTTCTGGCCGGGCTGGTGGTTGCCGAACTCGAAACGCCGGAGGACGTGCCCGACGACATGCTGCCTGACTGGCTCGGCCGCGAAGTCACCGGCGAGCCGAAATATTACAACGCGTCGCTCGCCCTCGGGGGGATTCCGGAGATCGCCGCATGACGTTTCGGATCGATCCGCGCCTGCCGCTGACCGGCGAGATCAAACGCATCCTTGCCGAGGAAATCGGCAAGGCCTTGCGGCATCTTACGATTGCCCATGACAGGCCGGAGCGGGCGCTGCACAAGTGCCGCAAGCGGCTCAAGAACGTGCGGGCCTTGCTGCGCCTGATCCGTTCCGGGGACGAAACGTTCTACACGGCGGAAAACCAGCGCTACCGCGAGGTCGCGGCGCTGCTGGCCGGCCCGCGCGAGGCGACGGCGCTGATCGAGACCATCGACCGGCTGGCGGCGGATTTCCCGGAACGCAGCGCGGATGGCGGCCTCTCGGCGGTACGGATCCGGCTGGTCGAGCGCCAGCAGGCCATGCATGAGGGCGAAGACCTCGGCACCACCATAGAGGCGGCGATCAAGGCCTGCCGGCAGGGCATGGAGAAGGTCGAGGGGCTCATCCTGCCGGACCAGCCCGAACAGGCCGCCGACGTGCTGGCCGACGGGGCGCGCGCCACGCTGCGTCGCGCCCGCAAGGCGTTGGAGCGGGCCGGCACGAATGGCGAGGCGGAGGACTTCCACGACCTGCGCAAGGCCGCCAAGACGCACAGCGTGCATCTTTCGCTGCTCGGGCGGCTTTGGCCGACGCCGATCAAGGCGCGCCGCAAGGCCGTCGACGAACTTGGCGAAAGGCTGGGCGAACTGCACGACGTCTTCGTCATGCGCGCGCTGCTCGACGCCGAGGACGGTCCGCTCGGCCCGGCCGAGGACACCCGCCTGCTCGGCAAGCTGCTCAAGCATTCGGAAAAGCACCTGAAAAAGATCTCGCTGGCCGCCGCCGCGGAACTGTTCGGCGACAGCCCGAAGCGCTCGACGCGCAAGCTGGCGCGCAAGGCGCGCGACGACCTCGCCGCCGCCCTGCCGCAGGAAGAAGCGACGACCGCGACCTGACCGGCAAGCGTCGGCCGCCGATCGATCCCGTCAGAGCAGGCCGGCCCTGCGCACGGCGTCGGCATGGGTGCGGCTGACCGGAAGCATGGCGCCGTCGGCGAGTTTCAGGAACGGCTTGCCGTCCTGGCGCCGGTTGCCGGCGACGGCGTCCAGCGCCACCCAGTGCGAACGATGGATCTGGATGCCGGGCACGTCGCCCGTCTCGCGCAACGCATCGGCGAACCGCATCAGCAGCAGCGTCGATCCCTTCTCGGTGTGCACCTCGACATAGTGATCCTGCATCGACAGGTAGAGGAGCCTGCCGCGAACAGCGTGCGGCAGCCTGTCGACCAGCGGCGGCCGTGGCGATGACGGCGCCATTTCGGCGACCGGCGCCGCGACATCCACGGGGGCGACCCTCGCAGCAGCGTCGACCGCGCCGCGCGGTCCGCGAGCCGCCATCGTCACCAGGAAGGAGATAGCCGCCGCGATCAGGCAGCAATTGACGAACAGCCTGGCGATCTCGGGAAAAGACGGAACGGGCCCGCCGAACAAGGCCTGGTTGAACAGGAGAACGGTGATCGTCACCGGCAGGCCGGCGACGGCGCCCGCCACCACGCCGCGAACCTGCCAGGCCCCGGTCGTGCGAAAGAGGCCGGCAAGCACCAGCCGCATGGCCAGGAAACCGACCGCGAAGGTGGCGAGAGCCAATGCCAGCCAATAGGCGAGGCGCGGCAGAAGCGCGAGTTGCTCATAGGTGCCGAACGGCCCGGTGACGCCGAGGATCGCCGCCACCGCTACGATCGCGCTCCAGAAGCGCGGCGACTGCAACAGCGCCTGCATTTCGCGAAGCGTGGAATGCAACACCGTGCCTTTCACGTAGCCGATCGTCCCTTCCCGAAGAGCTGTTTGCCGCGCTTCCGCCCGGCGTCCAAAGGTGCCGGCGAACCACGGCGCCAAGCGATACCGCGACGGCGACCGGCCTTCAACAGCCCCGGCCTTCGATAACGAGGAGACCTTCGATGCCGATCCATCACCCGAACATCATCCGTTCGCCGCTCAAGGCGATCGCGCTTGCCGGAATGCTCGCGCTTTCGCTCTGCCCCGCAACAACAGCCCTCGCGGACGGTATCGCCAATGCCGGTCCGGCCGGGCAGCCCGGCGTCATCGATATCGTGACGCATACGCCGTCCTGGGTGTGGCCGCTGATCCTCTTCGGCCTGTTCATCGGCTGGACCCGCACCCGCGACCGCGTCGTGGCGCCGAGCCGGCTGTTCGTCATGCCGGCGCTGATCGGCGGCCTTGCCTTGCACAATCTGGCGCTTTCGGGTGCCTCCGCCGGCGGCTTGCTCGGCTTCGTATGCGGCGCCGTCGCGGGAGCGCTCGCCGGAACGGCGGTGGCGCGGCGGCGCCCCGCCCGGCTGCTCGACGACGGACGGCTCGCGGTGCGCGGCGACTGGGTGCCGCTCGCCCTGGTCACGGCGATCATCGTCATGCGCTACGCCAGGGGCGTCGCGATCGGCCTGCATCCGGCGCTGGCGCAGGACGCAACCTTCATGCTGGTCGACACCACCCTGTCGGGCTTCATCGCCGCCATGATGGTGGCGCGCACGATCGGCATACTCCCGGCCGGCTTCCTCGGCGGCCAGCGCCAGTATGGCTGAGCCTCGGCCCGACGGACCGTGCTATGACGGTCCGTCGGCGGGAATCTTGAGGAAGGTTCAGCGTATGGAGAACCAGAAGACCGGGGGCGCCGCCCGTGCTCCTCTCGGACAGCGGCGCGAGCGGATACAGTGAGTTTCGCGGGCGACCATCCGCCGCTCGCCCGCGCGGAATTGCCGGACGATACCGTCGGGCTCGCCCGATATCTCATCGGCAAGCTGGTGGTGCGCGCGCTGCCCGAAGGCACCGTCGGCGGCCGCATCGTCGAGACGGAGGCCTATGTCGCCGGCGACGCCGCCGGCCACGGCTACCGGGGGATGACGCCACGCAACCGCTCGCTGTTCCTCGAGCGCGGCCACGCCTATGTCTACCTCGCCTATGGCGTGTCCTTCATGCTCAATGTCTCGAGCGAGGCGCCTGGTATCGGCACCGGCGTACTGATCCGGGCCCTTGAGCCGCTCCACGGCATCGCCATCATGCGGCTCAATCGCGGCGTCGAGCGCTTACGTGACCTGGCGCGCGGACCCGGGCGACTGGCGGCGGCGCTGCGGATCGATCGATCGCTGGACGGGACGGACCTGTGCCGCGAAGGTCCCCTGTGGCTGGCAAGCGATGGCCACGATCCGGGCGCCATCGGCCTGAGCACCAGGATCGGCATTTCGAAGGATGCGGAACGGCCACTGCGGTTCTATGTCAGGGAGAACCCTTTCGTCAGCGGTCCGGCAGCGCTCAACCGCTGAGCCGACCAACGCCGCCCCCTCTTCCGACTGGGTGAACTACTGTGCCGCTTGTGTGCCCATCAACTGCGCCCGCGCATCCCTGATCGAGGCGGCATAGGTGACCAACGGCCGCTTGACGCCATGGTTGATCAGCGTGCGCCGGATCTGCGGCGACGCGCCCGCGATGACGAAACGGACGCCGGCATGGCGCGCCTTGTGGGCCGCGCTTTCGATGACGTTGGCGGCGGTGGAATCGAAGAACGGCACGGCCGAGCAATCGAGGATGAAATTCTTGCGCTGGTCGGCGATGCGGTCGAGCACCGTGGCGACCGCCGAGGCGGCGCCGAAGAAGAAGGCGCCCGATATCCTGTAGACGACGGTATCGGCATCGGTGGCCTCGCTGGAATCGTAGGCGCCACCGCGATCGGCGACATCTTCCTGCACAAGCGACTGGTCGGTCTCGACCGCGATGCTCTTGGCCATGCGGTCGATGAACAGGATGGAGCCCAGCGCGAAGCCGACGATGATGCCTTCCGTCAGGTCGCGGAAGACGACGATCAGGAAGGTCGCCAGCAGCACCAGCGCATCGCCGCGCGAGGCCTTGAGCAGCGTGGCGAAGGCCTGCTTCTCGAACATGTTCCAGCAGACCACCGCCAGCACGCCGGCGAGCGCAGAAAGCGGGATGTAGCTGGCCAGCGGCGCGGCCACCAGCATCAGCACCAGCAGGATCACCGAATGGCTCATGCCGGCGACGGGGCCGTGCGCCCCGGCCCGTACGTTGGTGGCCGTGCGGGCGATGGTGCCGGTGGCGCAGATGCCGCCGAACAGCGCCGAGGCTATGTTGGCGAAGCCCTGAGCCACCAGCTCGCAGTTGGAGCGGTGGCGCCGGCCCGTCATGCCGTCGGCGACGACGGCCGACAGCAGCGATTCGATAGCGCCGAGCAGCGCGAAGGCGATGGCGTCGGGCAGCACGTCGATCATCTTGCCGAGGCTGAGCGGCGGCAGGGCCGGCCATTGCAGGCTGCGCGGAATGCCGCCATAGCGCGTGCCGATGGTCTCGGCCGGCAGCGCGAACAGCGCCACGACCAGCGAGGCGAGGCCGATGGCGATCAGCATGGCCGGCCATTTCGGCCGCAAGCGCCGGACCAGGACGATGGTGCCGATGGTCAGCACGGCGACGAAAGTGGCGGCCGGATTGATGGTGCCGGCCGCCTGGGCGAGCGCCATCAGCTTCGGCAGGAACGGCCCCGGCTCCTTGCCAGGAAGCTTCAATCCGAACAGTTCGACGATCTGGCCGGAGAAGATGATGACGGCAATGCCGGCTGTGAAACCGACCGTCACTGGATAGGGAATGAACTTGATGTAGGTTCCGAGCCGCAGATAGCCGATGGCGAGCAGGAAAACACCGGCCATCAGGGTGGCGAGCAGCAGGCCGTCGACGCCGACCCGGGCCGTCGTCGCCGCGACCAGCACGATGAAGGCGCCCGCCGGCCCGCCGATCTGGAAGCGGCTGCCGCCCAGCGCCGAGACGACGAAGCCGCCGACGATGGAGGTGTAGAGGCCGCGCTCCGGCGTGACGCCGGAGGCGATGGCTATGGCCATGGAAAGCGGCAGCGCGACGATGGCGACGGTCAGCCCGGCGATAAGGTCGGCCTTGAAATGCTCCAGCGTGTAGCCCTCGCGCCAGACCGTCACCAGCTTGGGCGTGAAAAGCTCCGCGAAACTCGGCCGCGATGCCTTGTGAATTGCCTGACGGCTCATGCCTGTCTCCGCACCATAAGGGCGGCGGGATCGTCGGCATGACTGTCGGCGGTCGCCGTCGCGACGTGGAGCGCGGCGTGTCCGGCCCCGTGGCGGGGAAAGGGCACCCAGGCCCGCTCCCGCCCCTCGACCCCGCGTGGCCCGGAAACCAGGGCGCGCTTCCGAA
>Ga0066256_1001103_pt1 | contig 26498 bp, 22 predicted proteins | sample ThiBio_1000_biof_FD_87107 | JGI IMG/M metagenome (GOLD analysis project Ga0066256, IMG submission 87107) | Wastewater bioreactor microbial communities from Cape Town, South Africa - Thiocy_expt_1000_biof (version 2) | ecosystem: Engineered > Bioreactor > Thiocyanate-remediating >... | reverse complement strand
CCGATGCCATGGCTGCGGATCTCAAGGCCACGTTCGAAAAACACGGCGCGGCGCAGTGCGGCATCTGTACGCCAGGTGTGATGGTGACGGCAGCGGCGCTGCTGCGCTCGGGCGAAACATTGACGGAAACCGTCGTGCAGGATGCGCTTGGCGGCGTTTTGTGCCGCTGCACGGGTTATCGCAAGATCATCGATGCCATCATGGATGCCGGCGGCGCCTTGGCCGTGCCGGAAACCGCCGGGCCGGCCGAAGACGCCGATGCCATCGTCGGCGCCTCCATTCCACGGCTGGACGGCTTGCCGAAAATCAGCGGCAACGAGGTGTTCGGCGACGATGCGGCACCGGCGGATGCGCTGGTGGTGCGGGCGGTGCGTTCGCCCTATCCGCATGCCGCCTTCAGCTTCGGCGATCTCGAAACATACCGGCGCCGCCACCCCGGCATCCATCTCATCCTCACGGCCAAGGATATTCCAGGCAAGAACTGTTTCGGCGTCATTGCGCCCTTCGCCGACCAGCCGGTGTTTGCCGAAGGCATCACCCGCTTTCGCGGCGAGGCGATTGCCGCGGTGGCCGGCGACGCGGATACCGTGAACGCATTGGATTTGGGTCTTTTCCCGTTCCTCTGGGAAGAACGCCCGCCGGCAATGACCGTCTCGGACGCGCTTTCCCCCAAGGCGTCGCAGCTGCATGAGGGCCGCGCCGGCAACATCATGTGCCGCGGCCTGGTCAAGAAAGGCGATGTCGAGGACGGCTTTGCCGGCGCCGACATTATCGTCGAGGGCTCCTATTCCACCGGCTTCATCGAGCATGCCTATATCGAGCCGGAGGCCGGTTATGCCATGCGCGTCGGCGACCGGCTGGAGCTTTACGGCTGCACGCAGGCGCCGTTCATGGACCGCGACAGCATGGCCGAGATCATGGGCCTGGCGCCGGAGATGGTGCGCGTCGTGCCCACTGCCTGCGGCGGCGGTTTCGGCTCGAAGCTCGACATTTCCATGCAGCCCTACATGGGCCTTGCCGCCTGGATCCTGAAACGGCCGGTGCGGATTACCTACAGCCGCATCGAATCCATGCAATCGACCACCAAGCGCCATCCGAGCGCCATCGACCTGAAGATCGGCGCCACGCGCGACGGACGGATCACCGCTTTCCATTTCCAGGGCGACTTCAACACCGGCGCCTATGCCTCCTGGGGACCGACCGTCGCAAACCGCGTGCCGGTGCATGCTTCCGGTCCCTATCTCATCGACAACTACCTGGCTGAAAGCCGGGCCATCCACACCCACTGCCCGCCCTCCGGCGCCTTCCGCGGTTTCGGCGTGCCGCAATCGGCCGTGGCGCAGGAACAGCTGTTCGACGAACTGGCCCTCCGGCTCGGCATCGACCGTCTGGCGCTGCGCCGTCTCAATGCCTTGCGCAACGGCCAGCCGACCGTCACCGGCCAGGTTTTCGAAACCGGCGTCGGCATCGCCGACTGTCTGGAGGCCGTGCAGCCGGCCTGGGACAAGGCGTTGGACGACGCCGCGCGGCTGAACGCCGAAGCCGAGGCAAACGGCAGCCCCCTGCGCCGCGGCGTCGGCGTTTCCTCCGGCTGGTACGGTTGCGGCAACACCTCGCTGCCCAATCCCTCGACGATCAAGGCCGGTATCCGGCCGGATGGCACCGTGGTGCTGCACCAGGGCGCCGTCGATATCGGCCAGGGGGCCAACACCGTCATCACCCAGATCTTCGCCGAGGCGCTCGGCGTGCCGCTCACCTCGGTGAAACTTCTGGGGGCCGATACCGACATCACGCCGGATGCCGGCAAGACCTCGGCCTCGCGCCAGACCTATGTGTCGGGCAATGCCGCCCGCCTGTGCGGCGAAGCGATGCGGGCGAAAATCCTCCGCCTCGGCAATGTGTCCGAACAGGCGCGTATCCGTATCGAAAACGGCGAGATCCACCTGATCGACGGCAGCGAACGCCGCACGGTGGCGATTGCCGAGACCATGTCCGCCGATGCCGAAGGTTACTTGCTGCTTGCGGAGGCAAGCTACGACCCGCCCACCTCGCCGCTCGACAAGAACGGCCAGGGCAATCCCTACGCCGTCTTCGGTTATGCCGTCCACGTCGTGGAGCTGGACGTCGATCTGGCGCTCGGCACGGTGAAGCTGAAAAAATTCACCGCTGCCCATGATGTCGGCAAGGCGATCAACCCGATGCTGGTCGAAGGCCAGGTGCAGGGCGGCATCGCCCAGGGCGTCGGGCTGGCGCTGATGGAGGAATTCATCCCCGGCCGCACCGAAAACCTGCACGACTACCTGATCCCCACCTTCGGCGACATTCCGCCGATCGAGACGATCATCGTCGAGACCGGCGATGCCCATGGCCCCTACGGCGCCAAGGGATTGGGAGAACATGTGCTGATCCCCACCGCACCGGCGATCCTCAATGCTATCCGGCATGCGAGCGGCGCCCGTATCCATCACCTGCCGGCCACCCCGGCGAAGGTCCGCGCCGCCATCCGCGCGGCACAGCAGAAGTAACGGAACACGACCATGGTCAAGCTCGGCACCGAAAGTGCAGTCAACGGCAAGATCCGCTGCGATGCCTGCCCGGTGATGTGTTACATCGCCGACGGCAAGTCAGGCGCCTGCGATCGATATGCCAACATGGGCGGCGACCTGATCCGTGTCGATCCGCTCACCGTCATCGAGGCGACGATCAGCGAGGGCGGCAAGGTCGTGCCTTTCCTGCCGGGTAGCGACAGCGACGAGTGGGACGGCGACCTGGTGCAGGCCAAGCGCAGCTTCGTCACCGCCGTCGGTGCCGGCACCACCTATCCGGACTACAAGCCGGCACCGTTCATCGTCAGCCAGAAGGAACGCGGCGTCGACATGGTGACGGTCGTCACCGAAGGCATCTTCAGCTATTGCGGCGCCAAGGTGAAGATCGATACCGACCGTTTCCTCGGGCCGGAATCCTCGCCGGTTCGGGTCGATGGCGAGCAGATCGGCCATGTGACGACGGGCGAATACGGTTCGCAGATGCTGTCGCTCGGTGGCGTGCACCACCTGACCGGCGGTTCCAAGAAGGAAGGCCGGGTCACCTGCGACGCGCTGATGCGGCTCTGCAACGGCGAGGCCGTCGAGATGGTGATCGATGGCGGCGCCCAGCTCACCGTCAAGGCGGGCGCTGCGCCCGTCATCAACGGCGTCGAGGAAAAACGCATGCGGGTCGGCTGCGGCTCGGCGACGATCGGCATGTTCGCCAAGCAATGGGCGCCGTTCCTCGACGAGGTGGTGGTGGTCGACGACCACATCACCGGCGTGCTTTCCGAACACCAGGCGGGCAAACTGCTCGACGTCAAGCCGACCGGCATCAAGATCAAGGGCCGCCGCTCGACGCCCGGCCGCTATTTCCAGGTGGCCGAGCCCGGCACCGGCTGGGGTGGCACGAATATTTCCGACCCGTTGGCGATCATCGGCGATTTCGATCCCAAGGTCGCTTATCCCGGTCTTCGCATGCTGATGGTCTCGACCACCGGTGAGCAATCCGGCTACTACATTCTCGACGACAACCTCGTCCCCATCCTGCAGACCGACCTGCCCACGGCGGTGCGGGAGACGGTGGAACTGGTCGAGGACAATTGCGAACCGGCGGTGGCCACCGTGCTGTTCATGGGCGGCGCCGGCGGCAGCCTGCGTGCCGGCGTCACCCGCAACCCGGTGCAGCTGACCCGCTCGGTCAAGGACGCGATCACCTATGTCTCCTGCGGCGGCGCGCCGGCCTATGTCTGGCCGGGCGGCGGCATCACCGTCATGGCCGACGTGACGCAGATGCCGGCCAACTCCTTCGGTTACGTCCCGACGCCGGCGCTGGTGGCCCCCATCGAGTTCACCATGCGGCTCGACGATTACCGCGCGCTGGGCGGCCATATGGAGGCGGTGGTGCCGATCGAGGACGCGCTCAAGGTGGCCGAACGCAAGGTCGATCCCCGCGAACACGCCCCCTGGCCGACGGAGAAACAGAACTTCAAGTGGCGGGCCTGAGCCTTGCTGGGTCCGGGCAAACGTTTCCTGCCGGACGACGAGCGGGCCGATGGCCGGCTGCACCTGCAGCACGGCCCCATCGACCTGATCATCGGTGTCGACGGTTGCGATGACGATCGCCGCCACGCCGCCTTTTCCGCCGCGGAACAGCGTTTCCGCACCGTGCTGGAAGAACTGGTTTCCGAACTGCCGATGCTGAAGGCAGAGATGCACGCCGATGCGCCGATGCTGAAGGGCAGTGTCGCGCGCCGGATGCAGAATGCCGTGCGGCCCTTCGCCTCGACGCATTTCATCACCCCCATGGCCGCCGTCGCCGGCGCGGTGGCCGACGAAATCCTTCAAGCCATGCTGGCGCCTTTTTCAACCGAGGAGCGGCCCGCCCGCATCTACGTCAACAATGGCGGCGATATCGCCTTGCACCTGCAGGCCGACGCCGCCTTTCAGGTCAGGATCGCCCGTGAGGACGGCGCGACACTCGGCTATTTCCGTATCGAGGCGGCAAACCCGGAGCGCGGCATCGCCACCAGCGGCCGGGGCGGGCGAAGCCTGTCCTTCGGGATCGCCGACAGCGTCACCATCCTAGCCGGCAATGCCGCTTCCGCCGATGCCGCCGCCAGCCTCGTCGGCAATGCCGTCGACCTGCCCGGCCATCCGGCCATCGATCGCGTGCCGGCCACCGATCTCGTCGATGACAGCGACCTCGGCTCCCGGCCCGTCGTACGCGCCTGCGGCCGGCTGGCACCGGGCGATGTCGAAAGCGCGCTCACCCGCGGCGTCGAGGAGGCGGAGCGTTTTATCGCGGCCGGGCATATCGCCAGGGCCGCCCTTTTCCTGCAGGATCAGGCGAGGATCGCGGAGGCCGAGAACGGCCTCACACCTTTTTTCCCGCCTGATGCCCGAACCATCAGCAATGGAGCATGACAGATGCCTGAACCGAAAGTCCGCAAACTTCTGACCGTTGTCGAGGACGTCTACCACGAGGGCGGCACGCCGGTGGAAACGCCGCTGAAGCGCGGCGCCATCCTCGCCGTGATCGAAAACCCGTTCGCCGGCAGCTATCACGAGAAGATCGACGGCTTCATGAAGGACCTCGAGCCGCTCGGCCTATCGATGGCCAACAGGCTGGTCGAAGCCCTTGGCGGCAGGGACAAGATCGAAGGCTACGGCAAGGGCGCCATCGTCGGGCAGGGCGGCGAACTGGAACACGGCGCGCTCTGGCACGTGCCGGGCGGTTACGCCATGCGCGGCGCGCTCGGTGACGCCAAGGCCATCGTGCCCTCGACGAAAAAGGTCGGCGGCCCCGGCGCCCGGCTCGACGTGCCGGTGACCCATATCAACGCCTCCTACGTCCGCAGCCATTTCGACGCCATGGAAGTCGGCCTTGCCGACGCACCGCGCGCCGACGAAATCGTCGTGGCGCTGGTGATGACGACCGGCTCGCGCATTCATGCCCGCGTCGGCGGGTTGCGTGCCGAAGACATCAAGGGAGAGGATGGTCTGCGATGAAAGCCGAGATCCGCAAGATTGCCGTGTTCGTCGAAGAGGTTCACAGCGAGATGGGCAAGACCGTCTCGCCACCGACCCGCAAGGCGGCCGCGGTTGCCGTGATCAAAAACCCGTTTGCCGGGCAATATGTCGAGGACCTGACGCCGCTGATGGATATCGGCGCCGAATTGGGCGGGTTGCTCGGCGAAAAATGCGTCGCGGCCCTCGGCATCCTGCCGGCGCAGGCGGAAAGCTACGGAAAGGCGGCGCTGGTCGGTGAAAACGGCGAGCTGGAACATGCCGCCGCCCTGCTGCATCCCACCCTCGGCAAGCCGTTGCGCGCCGCCGTGGAAAAGGGCGCCGCGCTTGTGCCTTCCTCCAAGAAGCGCGGCGGGCCGGGGCAGGTTCTGGATATCCCGCTCGGCCACAAGGATGCCGCCTATGTGCGCTCGCATTTCGACGGCATGGAAGTCAGCCTGAACGATGCGCCCCGCGCCAACGAGATCATGGTTGCGGTTGCCATCACCGACAGCGGCCGGCCGCTGCCGCGCGTCGGCGGCTTGAAAACGAGCGAGATCGAGGGCAAGGACGGGCTCCGGTAACCCGCTCCCCCCTTCGGGCGGCGTCAGGCCGCGGCTGCGACGGCGCTTTTCGCTGGCGTTTTACCCGCCCTGCCATCCGGTAACCGTAAATCGGGCCGCGGCGGACCGTATCGCGCCGCGCTGCCCGTCATGCCGCTGCCGGCGTGGCGTGATCCCCTGCACAAGAACCGCCGGGATAAGCATTTGAGCGCGCTGAACTCGCCATGCCGGGCGGGCGGAAAATGCCGCACGGACGCGCCGTCAAAAGCGGAACCATGTCGGCCGCACGTCGCGACGGACGCCGTCCGGGGTCTTGACCTTCTGGAATTTGCCTATAACTACTACCGCGTTTCCGCACGCCAGACATCGGCCTGCGGACAGAACCTGGTGCCGGGCCCCTCTGGCGAGAGTTTTTACGGCGCTCTCGTGATGTCGGTATCGCCTGCAAATTAGCCGGCGGATTCAAAAATCATGATCAGTGTTATCATGCCTCACCCGCATGCCCGTTTCGGCATGGCGGATTCCGTCTTGTCTTCCGATTTCAACCCGCATGTCCTGGAGGTCCGCTCATGAGCGCCGCCACCAAGACAACCCTCAGCTACTTCAAATGGGCGTTCATCGTCACAGTCACCGGCCTGATCCTCGGCGGCTGGCTGGGATGGACCACGACGGGCACGCTCGGCGGAACCGCCACGGTGTTCTTCATCTGCGTCGTGCTGGCGGTGCTCGAAATCTCGCTGTCCTTCGACAACGCCATCGTCAACGCCAACAAGCTGAAGGACATGACGCCGGTCTGGCAGCATCGCTTCCTGACCTGGGGCATCGTCATCGCCGTCTTCGGCATGCGTATCGTCTTCCCGCTCGCCATCGTGGCGATCGCCGCCCGGATCGGGCCGATCGACGCGCTGCTGCTGGCCGCGGCAAAGCCGGAGGAATACGCCCGCATCATGACCGATGCGCACCTGCCGATCGCCGCTTTCGGCGGCACCTTCCTGATGATGGTCGGCCTCACCTACTTCTTCAACCATGAGAAGGACGTGCACTGGATCGTCTTCATCGAAAAACACATGGCGCGGTTCTCCTCGATCAAGGGCATCGAGATCGCCGTGGTGCTCTTGACGATCCTGATCTTCGCGGCACTGCTGGAAGGCGAGGCATCCACCACCTTCCTCTATTCGGCCATCTACGGTCTCCTGACCTTCCTGGCGGTCGAAGTGCTCGGTGGCCTGCTCGACTTCTCGCAGCGGGCGATGAGCGAGGCGGCGCGCGGCGGCCTCGGCGCCTTCCTCTATCTGGAAGTGCTCGATGCCAGCTTCTCCTTCGACGGCGTCATCGGCGCCTTCGCGCTGACGCAGAACCTGTTCATCATCGCCATCGGCCTCGGCATCGGCGCCATGTACGTGCGCTCGATGACCATCATGCTGGTGGAGAAGGGTACGCTGGCGGAATATCGCTACCTGGAGCACGGCGCCTTCTACGCCATCCTGATCCTGGCGGTGATCATGTACGTCCAGACGCTGTTCCACATCCCTGAAGTCATCACCGGCCTCGGCGGCGCGACGCTGATCGGCATCTCCTTCTGGGCGTCGATCCGCCATAACCGGCGCGAACGCGAACTGGAACACGCCCACGCGGCGGAATAAACGGAAAAAGGGCGAGTGGTTCAGCCACCCGCCCTTTGTTTGTTCAGAATGCCCCTCATTCGCAATCGCTTATGAAATGAGAGGGGGCCGCCTGCCCCTTCTCCCCCGCGGGGAGAAGGTCGCGACAGCGGGATGAGGGGGTGCCACACGGCAAGACCCGTCTGTTTGGCTCCCCCTCATCCGACCCTTCGGGCCACCTTTTCCCCGCGGGGGAGAAGGGGATATGCCGCGTTGGGCAAATCCGAGCGGCTTTAGATCTTCATCGCCCCGGGACCGGGGATCGCCTTCGACGGCACCTTGCCGAGAATGATCATGCCGAGCACCTCGTCCTTGGTGACGTCCTCGGTGCGGGCATGGCCGACGACCTGGCCGTTCTTCATCACCGACACGCGGTCGGCAAGGTCGAAGACATCGTGGATGTCGTGGCTGATCAGGAAGATGCCGATGCCTTCCTTCTTCAACTGCTTGATCAACTCGCCGACCTGCGCCGTTTCCTGCGGGCCGAGTGCCGCCGTCGGCTCGTCCATGATCAGGATGCGGGCGTCGAACAGGATGGCGCGGGCGATCGCCACCGATTGCCGCTGGCCGCCGGAGAGCGCCTTGACCGGCTCCTTGAAGCGCTTGAAGTTCGGATTGAGCCTGCCCATCACCTCGCGCGCCTTGGCCTCCATGGCCACGTCGTCGAGCGTACCCCAGCGGGTTTGCAGCTCGCGGCCGAGATAGAGGTTGGCGGCGGCGTCGACATTGTCGGCGACGGCGAGCGTCTGGTAGATCGTCTCTATGCCGTATTTTTTGGCGTCGCGCGGATTGCGGATCTCGGCGGCCTCGCCGTTGATCAGGATGTCGCCGCTGTCGCGCTTGTAGGCGCCGGAGAGGATCTTGATCAGCGTCGACTTGCCGGCGCCATTATGGCCGAGCAGGGCGACGACCTCGCCGGGATAGAGGTCTATCGAGGCGTTGTCGACCGCGTGGATACCGCCGAAGGAGATGGAAATGTTTCTCATTTCCACGAGTGGAGTGCGATGTTCCGTCATTGTCTGGAACTCCTCTTACTTGGCACGCGCGCGGTAGATCGTGTCGAGCCAGACGGCCATCACCAGCACGACGCCAACGACGATCCGCTGGAACGGCGTGTCGATGCCAAGCAGCACCATGCCCGACTGCAGCGACTGCATGACCAGGGCGCCGAGCATGGCGCCGGCAATGGTACCGGTGCCGCCGGCAAGCGAGGTGCCGCCGATCACGGCTGCGGCGATGGTGTAAAGCTCGTCGAGTTCGCCCTGCGCATTGGTGGCGGCATTGAGGCGGGCGGTGGAGATCGCCGAGGCGATGGCGCAGAGCACGCCCATCAGGGTGAAGATCTTCACCGTCACCCAGCGCGTCTTGATGCCGGCCAGTTCCGCCGCTTCCGGATTGCCGCCGATGGCGAAGACATACCGGCCGAAGCGCAGGCGCGTGGCGATGAAGGTCATGACGATACCGACCGCAATCGCCATCAGCACCGGAATGGCGATGCCGTGGGGAATGAACAGCCCGGCTTCCGGCCAGGGAATATTGTTCGCCTCGGCATATTTGCGGGCGATGTTGACCGGCCAGTAATAGCTGTTGGCGACGAAGATCGCGCCCATGACGATGGCGCAGCTCAGCACGCAGAGGAAATATTCCGCCCAGAGCGGCCGGCGCGGGAAGTGGAAGCGCTTGCGCTGCTGGCGGGCATTGATGATGGCGACGACGATGGCCATGCAGGCGAGAGCGCCGACCACCCAGCTGGCCGTGGCGCCGATCGAGCCTTCGGTTCCGCCGCCCATCAGGCGGAAGCTGGCATTCATCGGCGCGACCGTCTGCCCGCTGGTAACGAACCAGGTGGCGCCGCGCCAGACGAGCAGGCCGCCGAGGGTGACGATGAAGGACGGTACGTTGAGGAAGGCGATGATCGAGCCGTGCAGCGCGCCGATCGCGGCGCCGACAAGGAGACCGCCGGCCAGCGCCACGACCCAGGTGGCAGGATGGTTGAAGCCCATCAGCTGCGGCAGCATCTGCGCCTGCAGCACGCCCATGATCATGCCGGAAAACCCGAGGATCGAGCCGACCGACAGGTCGATGTTGCGAGTGACGATGACCAGCACCATGCCCGTCGCCATCACGGCCACCGACGCGGTCTGCACCGAGAGGTTCCAGAGGTTGCGCGGCGTCAGGAACAGGCCGCCGGTCATGATGTGAAAACCGACCCAGATGATCAGCAGCGCGCCGACCATGCCGAGCAGGCGGGTATCGATTTCGGTCGCGCGAAAGAAGCGCGTCACCGGGTTGGCTTCCGCCTGGCGGGCGCCGCCGGATGTGCTGGATTGTAGCGTATCGGCCATTTTCTTTGCCGTTCCCCCCGTTTGGACGCAGGCAGGCGAAAAAGGAAAACCATCATCGCCGACGCCGCCGCGCCATTTTATCTTAGATAGGCCAGGGCGACCGAACGGCCAGCGGCACGCGGAATGCGGCAACGCTGCCTGCACGATCCGACGCTGCAACGGGGCGCTGCAGCGTCGGCAAGTCGTTCAGCCCGGGCGGTCGGTCTTAGTTGCAGGCAGCCACGGAGCCGGCCTTGACGCCCTGGCAAGCTTCGTCCTTGCTGATCCAGCCGGCATCGATGACAACGTTGAGGTTGTCCTTGGTGATCGGCAGCGGAGCGAGGAAGACCGACTTCATTTCAGCGCCCTTCGGGCCGCCGGTGAAGGTGGTGACGTTCGGGATTTCGTCCATCTTCTTGCCGCCGGCCAGCGCCAGGGCGATCTCAGCGGCATTCTTGCCGAGTTCACGCGAGTCCTTCCAGACGGAAACGGTCTGGGTGCCGAGCGCGACGCGGTTCAACGCCGCCTTGTCGGCATCCTGGCCGGAAACCGGAACGGAACCGGCAAGACCCTGGGCATCGAGGGCAGCGATCGCGCCGCCGGCCGTGCCGTCGTTGGAAGCCACGACCGCATCGACCTTGTTGTCGTTGGCGGTCAGGAACTGCTCCATGTTCTTCTGGGCATTTTCCGGCTTCCAGCCGTCGGTGTAGGCTTCGCCGACATTCTTGATCTTGCCGGCGTCCATGGCTTCCTTCAGCACCTCGACCTGGCCCGAAAACAGGAAGTCCGCATTCGGGTCGGACGACGAGCCCTTGATGAAGACGAAGTTGCCTTCAGGCTTGGCCTTGAAGACTTCGCGCGCCTGCATGCGGCCGACTTCCTTGTTGTCGAAGGTGATGTAGAAGGCCGCCGGATTTTCGATCAGGCGGTCGTAACCGACGACCGGGATGCCTTCCGCAGCGGCCTTTTCGATGGCCGGGCCGATGGCGTCGCTGTCCTGCGCCAGGACGATGAGGGCGTTTGCGCCCTGAGAGATCAGCGACTCGACGTCAGTCAGCTGCTTGGCGGCGGAAGACTGGGCGTCGGCCGAGATGTACTTTGCGCCAGCAGCTTCAAGCGCCTTCTTGATGGCGGCTTCGTCGGTCTTCCAACGCTCTTCCTGGAAGTTCGACCAGGAAACACCGACGACCAGATCAGCCGCAATGGCAGCCGAATGCATGGTGACGACGATGGCCGCGCCGGCCATCAGCTTCAGAAACGAATTCATATTGTCCTCCCAAGTGACATGCGGCCGGGCGCACAAGGTCTCCCCGCTGCCGCTCCCAACAAGCTGCCGAAACCTCCAAAAAGTTTTTTCTCGACAGTCGAGAAATTAGATGTCAGAGATTTTCGAGGCTGTCAACACCGGCAATTCCGGGATGCGGGGTGGCTGTTCTTGCTCTGGGAGGAGCGTTAGAGAAGGGCAGCGGCAAGCCGTCCGCATGCTAGGCCAAGGAGCGCGTCATACTGACGAAATCGAGCACGGAACTGGTACGCCAGCAGAACAGCATGCTTGTGCTGTCTGCCTTGCGCCGCCATGGCCGGCTGGCGCATACCGAGATTTCCGACCAGACCCGGCTTGCCTCCGCAACGGTCTCGGCGATCACCGCCGAGCTTGAACGCGCCCATCTCATCGAACGCACGGAGGTCCAGCCTGTCGGCGGCCGCGGGCGGCCGCGCGTGCTCTTCGAGCAGCGCCGCGATTGCGCCTATCTTGCCGTGGTGGTGATCTCCTCGGATGCGGTGCAATATTCGCTCGTCGATTATTCCGGCCGGCTGCTCGACCGTTTTGCCGAGCTTCGTCCGGCCACGGCCGGTGCCGACCTGTTTGCCCGGACAGTGCGCGACGGCCTCGACCGGCTGGCAGGGCGGACGCGCATCGAGCGCAACCGCATCCTGGTCATCTCGATCAGCAGCAAGGGCATCGTCGATCCGGGGCGCCCCGTGCTCGTCTGGTCGCCGGTGCTCGGCGCCGACCGGATCGATTTCGCGGACGCCCTGCGGCCCGACTGGCAGGCCGAGATCATGCTGGCCAACGAGACCTTGCTGGTGGCGAGCGCCCTCGGCACGACGATGGAGAAGACCGGCCTGCATCCGGGTTTCCGCTCGCTCGCGGCCCTGTCGCTCGGGCACAGCATCGGCCTCGGCATCGTGTCGCAGACAGGAACGGACCATCACGTCAGCGCGCTCAACTTCGGCCATATGCTGCACATGCCTGACGGCGCCCTGTGTCGCTGCGGCTCGCGGGGCTGCATCGAGGCCTATGCCGGTTTTTATGCGGTGCTGCGCGGCGCCTTCGAGGTGCCGACCGACACCATCCCGGCGAAATTCGTGCCGCTCACCGAAATGGACAAGATCGCCGCCAGCGCCCGCCAGGGCAACCGCATCGCCGGCTTCGCCTTCCGCCAGGCCGGCCTTGCCCTCGGCAACGGGCTTGCCCGCATGTTCAGCCTGCACGACCGCATGCCGGTGGTGCTGACCGGGCCGGGCACACGCTATTTCGACCTGCTGCAGAAGGGGATGGAGGAGGGGCTGTCGCAATCGCAGATCGTCCGCCTCGAAGGCATGCCGCCGCTTTCGGTGGCGGCCGACGAACAGAATCTCGTCTTCCAGGGCCATCTCAACCGGGCGCTCGCTGCCATAGACCGGTCGGTCCTCGGTTTCCGGCAGAGCGCCGCAGTCGCTTCCTGACCAACATTCAGCCGTTGCCCGCCTGTCCTGCCCGAAAAACGCCGCTTCGGCGGGAATTCGCCGTGGAACGGCACAGAAGGTCAAGTTTCTCACCCTTTTCTTTGGCCGATGCTCCGGTCTAGAGTCGCAAATGACTGATTCTCGGGGGATATCCATGCCGGACGATGCGCTTTTACACCGTACGCAATTGCCTCGGCCCGACGTGACGGCCGAGGAGGCCGCGGCGATCCTCGAAAGTTTCTACGACCTCAGGGGCGACATCAAGGAACTCGGCAGCCAGCAGGATCGCAACTATCGCATCGATACCGGCAGCGCCCGCTACGTGCTGAAGATCTGCCGCGTCGATTATGCGACCGTCGAACTGGAAGCGCAGAATGCGGCGATGCGGCATCTTTCCGCCAAGCCGGACAGCCCGCGCGTGCCGCAGCCGATCCCGGCAAACAATGGCGAAGATATCCTTTTCCTGGCCGTCGGCGGCGACGAATACCAGGTGCGGCTGCTCTCCTATCTCGATGGCGAACCGCTGACGCGCCGCAAATATCTGGCCGAACCGGCCGTCGCCGCCCTCGGCGCCATGGCCGCACGCCTTTCGGTCAACCTCGCCGATTTCGACCATCCCGGCCTTGACCGCGACCTGCAATGGGACCTGCGTCGCGCCGGTCCCGTTGCCCTGCATCTCTTGCAGGCGGTGACAGACCAGCAGGCCCGCGACCGGATCGCCAAGGTCATGGTCGCCGCCGTCCGGCGCATCCAGCCGCTCGGCGACCTGCTGCGCATCCAGCCGATCCACCATGACGTCACCGACGACAACGTCGTCAGCCGGCCGGACCTAAGCGGTCGGCCGATCGTCGATGGCGTCATCGATTTCGGCGACCTCGTCAACGGCTGGCTGGTGGCGGACCTGGCGGTCACCTGCGCGGCACTGCTGCACCACGCCGATGGCGACCCCTTCTTCATCCTGCCCGCCGTCAAGGCCTACCACGCCGTCAACCCGCTGACGGAAACGGAACTGAAGGTGCTGTGGCCGCTGATCGTCGCCCGCGCCTGCATCCTGATCGCCAGCACCGAACAGCAGCTCGCCATCGACCCGGACAACGAATACGTCATCGGCAACACCGCCCACGAGCGCGAGATCTTCGAGGTGGCGACCTCGGTGCCGCTGACGCTGATGGAACATGCGATCTTCGAGGCGGTCGGTCTCGAAACGCCGGCGCCGGAACTGCCGGCGCTCGGCCTGCTGCTGCCCGGCGTCAGCCCGGATGCCATCCGCCTGCTGGAACTCGACCTGTTCAGCCCGCACCTTTCGCAGGACACCTGGTCGCGGCCGGGCATCGAGCTCAAGCTGCTGGAATCGGCCGCCCGCGAAACCGGCATCGCCGTGACCCGCTACGGCGAATACCGGCTGAGCGAGACGATCCCGGACTCGGCCGCCGAACCGCAGACCTATGCGCTGCACATGGATATCTGCCTGCCCGCCGGTTTCCAGGCGGCAGCCCCCTTCGCCGGCCGCGTCGAGCGGTATGGCGAACGCACCGTTCTCGCCGGCGAAGGCATCCGCCTGCACCTGCTCGGCCTCGATTGCCTGCATGAGGCCGGCATGTCGTTGACCGAAGGCGAGCCGCTCGGCACCGTGGAAGGCTCCAGCGGCCATTTCGGCCTGCTGCGCATCCAGCTCGCCAGCGAGGCGGGGCTCGTGCCGCCGTTCTTCGCCCGGCCGTCGCATGCTTCCGCCTGGTCGCGGCTGTCGCCGTCGCCCTCCCGGCTGCTGGGCGTCGATTGCGATGCGCCGCCGCCGCGCAGTGCGGAAATCTTGAGCCGCCGCGAAAGCCATTTCGCCAAACCGCAGAAGAACTATTACACCCGGCCGCCGCAGATCGAACGCGGCTGGAAGCAGCATATGTTCGACGTCACCGGCCGCACCTATCTCGACATGGTCAACAACGTCGCCACCGTCGGGCACGGCCATCCGCGCCTGGCGGAAGCGGTGTACCAGCAGTGGTCGATGCTCAACACCAATTCGCGCTTCCATTACGAGGTGGTCGCGGCCTTCTCCGAACGGCTGGCGCGACTGGCACCGGACAATCTCGACACCGTCTTCCTCGTCAACAGCGGCTCGGAAGCCCACGACCTGGCGCTCCGGCTTGCCTGGGCGGCCTCCGGCGCCCGCAACATGCTGTGCCTGCTTGAAGGCTATCACGGCTGGACGGTCGGCAGCGATGCCGTCTCCACCTCGATCGCCGACAATCCGCAGGCGCTGACGACCCGGCCGGACTGGGTCCATCCCGTCATGGCGCCCAATACCTATCGCGGCCCCTATCGCGGGCCGGATTCCAGCGCCGATTATGTCGCAGCCGTGCGCCCTACGCTCGACGCGCTGGATGCCAGGGGCGAAAAGCTCGGCGGCTTCATCTGCGAAACGGTCTACGGCAATGCCGGCGGCATCGCCTTGCCGCCGGGTTATCTGCAGGACATCTATGCCGAGGTGCGCCGGCGCGGCGGCATCTGCATCGCCGACGAGGTGCAGGTCGGTTACGGCCGGCTCGGCCATTATTTCTGGGGCTTCGACCAGCAGGGCGTGGTGCCCGATATCATCACCGTCGCCAAGGGCATGGGCGCCGGCCATCCGCTCGGCGCGGTCATCACCAGCCGTGCCATTGCCGATGCGCTGGAGAAGGAAGGTTATTTCTTCTCGTCTGCCGGCGGCAGCCCCGTCAGCTGCGTCGTCGGCATGACGGTGCTCGACATCATGACCGACGAAGAGCTGCAGGAAAACGCCCGCGACACCGGCGATTATCTCAAGGCGCGGCTTGAAGCGCTCGGCCAGCGCTTCCCCATCGTCGGCGCCGTGCATGGCATGGGCCTCTATCTCGGACTGGAATTCGTCCGCGACCGGCAGACCTTGCAGCCGGCGACGGAGGAAACCGCGGCGATCTGCGACCGGCTCCTGGCGCTCGGCGTCATCATGCAGCCGACGGGAGACCATCTCAACGTGCTGAAGATCAAGCCGCCGCTGTGCCTGACGCGCGAAAGCGCCGATTTCTTTGCCGATTGCCTGGCGCGGGTGCTGGAAGAAGGCTGGTAAGACCCCCGATTATCCTATTCACGAACCTCGAAATCGAAGGTTTTGCCAGCGAAGGGCTCTTTGCGGAAGCGGAAGTGCCACCATTCGCGATCGTAGTTGGCAAAACCGGCCTTTTCCATCGCCTTGACCAGCATCCGGCGGTTTGCCGAAGCTTCCCTGCTGACGGCTTTCGAGCGGGTATGGCTGCGCGGATCGAAAAAATCGAAATCCGTACCCATGTCGAGCGATTCGAAGCCCGTTGGCGTCAGTTTCCCGAGGGTCAGGTCGATGCTTCCGCCGCTGGAATGGCCGGAGCGGGCGGCAATGTAACCTTTGGCGATCAGCTTGTTGCGGGCGACCTCAGGATAATACTCCGGATCGGGCCTGCCCTTCTCCGAAGCCCACGCGACGAAATATTTCACCGCGCGCGCCGGACGGTAACAATCGAAGACCTGCAGGCCAAGCTGCTGCGGCTTCAGCGCCGCCTGCACTTCGGCCAGGGCTTTCGCCACCGGCTCCGCCAGGATACAGGCCGGTGCGACATAACCGGGAACGACGCTGCGGGTGAAATTATTGGCAGTGGCATACCGGATATCCTGCCGGATCGTCGGATCGATGGCGCGCAGATCGGCAAACCCGGGCGGCCGCTCGCCGGCGCCGGCCAAAGACGGTGTGGCCAGGCTGACGGCAAGCACGATCGACGCCAACGGCCGTTTCATCGGATATCCAGTCCGCTGATCGCCGTATCGCGGTATTTCGAGCCGCGATAGACGGATGAGATCGTCAGCATCAGCCACGTCGTCTTTTCCGGCAGGGAAACGCCGAGGTTCTGCCAGTCCTCGTTATCCGTCAATTGCACGGTTTGCGCGCTGCCGCCGGCGGTCGAAACGGTGAGGTTGCGCACCCGGTTGTTCTTGTCGAAAATATCGCTGTTCTTGGTGTATCCGTTGGCAATCTCCAGGCCGGAGACGATCAGGGGCGCGTCGAAGTCGACGGCGACATATTCGCCGATGCCATCGCCCGACGCACCCTCCACCCAGGCCGTGCTCTTCCTGCCGTCCGTCAGGTTGAGGGAGCCGTAGCGGTTGCCGAACTGCGGCTCGAGGATGGAGCTGACGCAGACCGTCGCTTCGCCGATGGTGAACCGTTGCCGCTGGCAGATTTCGCCGCCGCTGACCGGGCGGGTGGCAAACGCCGGCTCCACCTCCTCGGGCATATCCGGCTCCAGGTCCTCCGGCATGTCCCGCTCGATCCTGCGCTCCGGCTGCCGTTGCTCTGTGCTGGCATGCGGCATCTGCTGGACCCCCGGCTCACCGGCAGCCGCGGCTGGCGATGCCATCACCAGCAAAGCCAGCGTGCCGGCGAAAATTCGTCCATTCATCGAGAAATCGCCAAGCATGGTCCCAATTCTCCTGAAGAAGTCACCGGACAAAGGTTGTAAAAATCTCCTCTGTCTTCTTCAAACGTTTTCCGCCACGATTTCCATCCAAGCTCAATGCGTCTTGCAGGCGACGGTCGCGCCGGAAAGACCGTCGATGATCGGGCAATCGGGCCGGTCGTCGCCGTGGCAATGGTCGACGAGATGCCGCAGAGCGCTGCGCAGGCTGGTGAGTTCCGCCAGCTTGCGGTCGATGTCGTCGAGCTTGGCCTCGGCGATCGCCTTCACCTCCGCGCTTGCCCGCTGCTTGTCGTCATAAAGCGACAAAAGCTGCCGGCATTCCTCGACGCTGAAACCGAGGTTGCGCGAGCGGTGGACGAATTGCAGGCGATTGACGTCGGCGGCGGAATAGTCGCGATAGCCGTTTGCGGCCCGATCCGCCTTGAGAAGGCCGATTTCTTCGTAATAACGGATGGTCTTGGCCGGAAGGCCGGATTTGCGCGCGGCGCTGCCGATGTTCATGGCCTGCCTCCCTGTCGATGACGCACACTAGACCTTCCAGTATCTGGAAGGTCAACCGGTGTTCTTCAAGTATCGGCGCCGCCGATTTCCGCCGCCAAGCTTGCCCGCGGCGGCCGAAACGTATAATGCGACGGGATTGACCGCAAAAAACCAACGAACGGAAAGCTTGTTTTGAGCCGAATGGGCAGGAACGTGAAAGCGAAGACGGCACAGCTGCGGCGCGCCTTGATTTCGCCTGCGCCGCTCGCGCCGAGTTTCCTGGTTTTCCTCTTTGCGATCTTCAGCTTTACGCTTGGCAATGCGCAGGTCATTCATTCCGCCACCCGCGCCGGTGCGACGGGCACGGAACGAACGACGCAAGGCTCCCACATCGCGACGCGCGACGTGGGTCGCCTGGTGCTGGTCGCCGAGCGCAAGGACCTGCCGCAGACCGGCTGGAACGGTGACGAGCCGGCCCTGCCTCCCGGGCAGATCCTTCTCTACATTCTCCCCGGCAAGGCTGCCGAAGGCATCGTGGCGGCATCGCCCGCCCGCCTGCATGCCGATCCGCACGGCTTTCTTCCCCGCGGCCCGCCGACGATCGCCTGAGCGCGGCGCCTGGCGCCTCCCTGCCATCTTCATTTCCGGCCGGCCGTGGAACAAGCGGTTGGCATCCGTCTTTTCAAGGACTTCTCCATGCGCAATTCACCCTGGCTGGTGATAAGCTATGCGATCATTATCGTGATCGGCATCCTCATCGCCCTCCCGAACGTCGTTTCCAAGGAAACGCTGGAAAAACTTCCCTCCTGGCTGCCGCACAGCCAGGTTTCCCTCGGCCTCGACCTGCGCGGCGGCTCGCATCTCGTTCTCGAAGTGGATGCGGCAGACCTCGTCAAGGAGCGGCTGCAGAGCCTGATCCAGGATTCCCGCCGCACGTTGCGCGAAGCCAACATCCAGAGCACCTCCGCCCGCCGCGTCCAGGATTACCTGCTGATCACGCTGACGGATGCCAGCCAGCGCCAGGCCGCTATCGACGCCCTGACCAAGCTGTCCAATCCGGTCGGCATCGGCCTCACCGCCGGGCAGTCCGACCTCGCGATCACGGCGGACGGCGAGAGCGGCATCCGCATCGCCATGACCCCGGCCGGCCTGGAACACAATATCAGCGCCGCCGTCGAGCAGAGCCTTGAGATCATTCGCCAGCGCGTCGACCAGGTCGGCGTGTCCGAACCGACGATCCAGCGCGTCGGCGGCAATCGCGTGCTCGTCCAGCTTCCCGGCGCCGAAGACCCGTCGCAGCTGCGCAAGCTTCTCGGCTCCACCGCCAAGATGAGCTTCCACATGCTCGGCAATCAGGGCGAGCGCGGCGTCACCGTGCTGAAGGATGAGGAAGGCGCCAGCTATCCGATCCAGGACCGCGTCGAACTCTCCGGCGACCGCCTGTCGGATGCCCGCGTCTCCTTCGATCCGAACACCCAGGAGCCGGTGGTCAACTTCCGCTTCGACAATGCCGGCGCCGTCCGCTTTGCCGATATCACCCGCGCCAATGTCGGCAAGCCTTTCGCCATCGTCCTCGACGACAAGGTGCTGAGCGCGCCGGTCATCCGCGAGCCGATCACCGGCGGTTCCGGCCAGATCTCCGGCAATTTCTCGGTGCAGAGCGCCAATACGCTGGCAGCCCTGCTGCGCGCCGGCGCCCTGCCGGCCAAGCTGACCGTCATCGAGGAACGCACCGTCGGCGCCGACCTCGGCAGTGACGCCATCCGCATGGGCGTCTATACCGGCCTCCTGGGCTTCGCCTTCGTCGTCGTCTTCATGTTCGTGCTGTACGGCGCCTGGGGCATTCTCGCCAACTTCGCGCTGGCGCTGAACGTCATCCTGACCTTTGCCGGCCTGACGCTGATCGGCGCGACGCTGACGCTGCCCGGCATCGCCGGTATCGTGCTCGGCATCGGCCTTGCCGTCGACGCCAACGTTCTCATCAACGAGCGCATCAAGGAAGAGACGCGCAAGGGCCGAACGGTGTTCGGCGCCATCGACGCCGGCTTCAAGCGCGCCTACTCCACCATCGTCGACAGTAACGTCACTGCGCTGATCGCCACCGTCCTGCTCTTCTGGTTCGGCTCCGGCCCGGTGCGCGGCTTCGCCGTCACCATGGGCCTCGGCATTGCCATCTCGATGTTCACGGCCGTCTCGATCGTGCGCGTCGTGATGATCTTCATCGCCGGCCGCTACAAGCTGAAGTCGATCAAGATCAAGCCGCTGCTGCCCTTCCAGATGATCCCGGACGGCACGCGCATCAACTTCATGAATGCGCGTTTCTTCGGCATCGGCTTCTCGGCCTTCCTGTCGATCGCCTCGATCATCCTGTTCATCACGCCGGGCCTCAATTACGGTGTCGATTTCCGCGGCGGCATCCAGATGGAAGTCGTCACCCAGCAGCCCGCCGATCTCGCGAAATTCCGTGCCGGCCTGGACGAACTGGGGCTCGGCGAAGTGGCGCTGCAGGAATTCGGCGACGTCAACCATCTGCTCGTCCGCGTCGAACGCCAGCCCGGCGGCGAGGAAGCGCAGCCGGCCGCCGTCGAGCACCTGAAGGCCGAAGTCGTCAAGATCGATCCGACTGCCAAGGTCGAGCGCACGGAAGTCGTCGGCCCCAAGGTCAGCGGCGAGCTGGCGACGGCCGGCATCCTCTCCGTCGTGCTCGCCAGCCTGGCGATGCTCGTCTACATCTGGGTGCGCTTCGAATGGCCGTTCGCCGTGGGTGCCATCGTCACCCTTGTGCTTGACGTGACGAAAACCATAGGCTTCTTCGCGCTAACCGGACTGGACTTCAACTTGACGGCCATCGCGGCGCTGTTGACGCTGGTGGGCTACTCGGTCAACGACAAGGTGGTGGTCTACGACCGAATGCGCGAGAACATGCGCCTCTACAAGACGATGCCGCTGCGCGAACTGATCGACCTGTCGATCAACGAAACGCTGGCACGAAGCCTGTACACCTCGGTCACCGCCTTCCTGGCGATGCTGCCGATGGCGATCTGGGGCGGCAGCGCGGTGGAAAGCTTCGCCGTTCCGATGGTCTTCGGCATCGTCGTCGCCGCGTCGTCGTCGGTGTTCATCGCCGCGCCGATCCTGTTGTTCCTCGGCGACTGGCGGACTGCCCGCCGCAAGCGCGTCGAGGCCGAGACCCCGACGGAAGAAGCAACCGCCTGACGGCGGGAACATTGCGCCTGGGAGGCGAGTTACTCCATGGGGCGGCCGGCTGGAAAGACGGCCGCAGTCCACGACCGGTCCGCGACTGCGCTGGTGCAGAACCCGCGGTCCGGCCTAGCCAATGGAGGAATTTGATGGACCCGATCCGAATCCCCTGGAAATCCTGGGTCGTCGTCTGCGACGGCGCCAAGGCGCTCATCCTGCGCAACGACGGCGATGCCGACCTCATCAATCTGAAGGTCGTCGATACGCTGACACAGCCGAACGACAAGACCAGAGAGATCGGCACGGACCGGCCCGGCCGCGCCTATTCCCCGCCGGGTGTTTCCCGCAGCGCCATGGAAGAGACGGACTGGCATGCACAGGCCGAAGAGGATTTTCTCAAGGAGGTCGCGGCCAGGATCTCGGACATCGCCGCGGGCAACGAAACGCAACGGATCGTTCTCGTGGCGCCACCGACGGCGCTCGGCATTCTCCGGCAATCGCTCGGCAACGCGGCCGGCACGGCCATTACAGCCGAAATCCCCAAGGATTATGCCCAGATGCCGGTTCCCGAGATCGAGAAGAACCTGCTGAGGCTGGCGGCCTAACCTGTCCGCCCCTCATTTTCTCTTGCGCGCCGGCACCTCACCGGCGCGCTTTTTTTCGGCCGACCGGACGCTTTCCGCCTGCGAAGAGCTTTCGCCCGGTCGCGATTTTCGTCTAGATCCTCCTAAAGCGTGAAGGAGGAACCGCGATGCAGGCACAAGAACAGCCGGTGCAGGGGGAATGGCCGCGTCACGACGAGGCCGACCGCGCCTACAAGGTGCTGATCGCCGACCTGGTCGGCCTGAAATTCGGCCCCGACGGCAAACCCGATGCGCGCGAGGTTCGTGCCCATATCGAGGAAAAGGGCGGCGTCTTCCATGAAGGGCCGCTTGAAGATGCAGGCGCCTTGCCAACCGGCGTCATCCATTTCTTCTATCAGCCTGATCTCAGCACCGAAGCCGAACTGCTGGCCGAAACCGCCGATGGCCGTTACGACGCGCTGATCGCGGCGGCGACCTTCATCCCGAAGGCCGCCCGTTTCGATCTCGGCGGTGTCCGCATCGGCGCCGGGACGGGCAATATGGGCTCGGCCTCCTGGGGCGGAGGCGGCGGTGAAGGCGGCATTGCGCCCTTGATGAACACGCCGGGCTTCAATAGCCGGGCAACGGCGCAGATGGTGCTGAAGGCGATCCTCAAGGTCTCGCCGGACCTGCCGGTCGACCGGCTGCATGCGCTGGTCGCCGCCGGCGATTTCGACACCGGCCGGCAGTTGCGCGATTTCCCGACGGAAAAGCTGGAGGGCAGGCGGCTTGCCGTCATCGGTTACGGCAATATCGGCCGCGAAGTCGCCAAGCTCGGACGGGCCTTCGGCATGACTGTGACGATCTACGCCCGCGAGCGGCACCGGCAATGGATCGAGTCCGAAGGTTTCGGCTATGCATCCACCCCCGTCGAGGCGGCCTCCGGCGCGCATTTCCTCAGCGTCCATATCGGCCTTGGCAGCATCGGCGCCGATGGACGGTATGCCAATGCCGGGCTGATCGGTGCGGACGTGCTGAACGCCATGGCCGAGGGTGCCGTGCTGGTCAATTACGACCGTGGCGAGGTTGTCGATGCCGTGGCACTGGATGCGGCCCTTGCCGGCGGCAAGGTGCGGCACGCGGCCATCGATGCCGACCTGTTCAGGAATGCCGCCACCGGCGAGCTCTCCGGCCCCATGCTGCCCTATCTGCCGTTGGCGGCCCACCATCCCGGCAAGACGGAGCTTCTGCCGCATGCCGCGGCCGATACGGATCACCCGTCGCGCGTTGCCGGCGCAAAGCAGGCCGTCGACCAGATCGTCGATGTCATCCGCTATCGGCGCGTCACGAACCGCAAGGGCACGCTGCCGGAAGGTTTTGTCGATGCCGGTGCCAAAAGTGCCGCCGGCGTCGGCAAGGTGACGGCGCAGCATGTGGCGGAAATCGCCGCCGATCCGGCCGTGCTTGCCGAACTGCGGACACTCGCCGAGCAATCGGCTGCCATCTGGAGCGCGCTGGAGGCTGCCGGCGATGCGACGGAGCGCCTTTCGCTCGCGTCAGCGCAGGCTCGCGATCTGCTCATGCTCTCGAACCGCTACGTCACCCTGCTGCAGCAGGCAGGGCTACAGGGACCGGCTGAGGACTGACGCTCAGCTTTCGGGGATGTTCTCGCGAAAAATCACCTGCAGCCGCGGCGGATGGTAGTCGATCGTCTGGCCGCGAACCGAGCGGCTCAGCATCGACAGCGCCTCACGTGCCTCGACCCGCGGGTTCTGGTCGATGATGGCATCGATCGTGCCGTTGAGCAGCAGGCTCTTGTTGTGTTCGGTCAGCTCGTGGCCGACGAAGATGATGTTTTTCGCCCGGCCGGTTTCCGCCAGCGCCTGGCCGATGCCGGTGTTGCCGGCGCCGATATTGTAGATGCCGGCGAGATCGGGATGGCGCTTGAACAGCGCCATGGCCTCCTCATAGGCCTTGGTGCGGTCGTCGCGGATTTCCCGCAGCTCGACGATTTCGAGATCGGGAAAATCCTCGCCGATGATATGGCGAAAACCCATCTCGCGCTCCTCGTGGCCGCGATAGGACAGCGAGCCGGCAAACAGCGCGATCTTGCGCCTGACGCCGCTGCCGAGAAAGCGCCCGAGCAGGTAACCGCCGAGGCGCCCGGCCGCACGGTTGTCGATGCCGATATAACCGATGCGCGACACATGCAGGATGTCGGAGACAAGCGTGACGATCGATACGCCGGAGGCGGCCAGCGACCGCATCGCCTCGCGCACCGTCGGATGGTCGAGGGCGATAACGCCGACGCCCATGGTCTGCCCCTGCAGCTCGTGCAGCGTCCGGGCCAGCGTATCGGGATTGAAGCCCTCGATCGAATGGATATGCACGTCGAGATCAGGCTGGGCCACCGCCTGCTTTTCCAGTTGATGCAGCAGGTTGGCGATGAAGGTGTTGGTGCCGGCCGGCAGCACGAAATCCAGCCGGACACGCGTTTCCGGCATCAGCGCCGGCGCGCCGTTGCCGAGATATCCCAGCCTGCGGGCCGTTTCGATGACGATTTCACGCGTCCGCTCCTTGACGCCGGAGCGGTTGTTCAACACCCGGTCCACGGTCGCGCTCGAAACACCAGCCTCGCGGGCGATGTCCGTCAATGTTGATCGCAAAGCGATTCCCTTCCGCCAAATGATGTAAATTGATGTATTTCCATTTTGGCGCGATGCAAGGGGGCAATCGGGCAATTCGCTCGAAATCTTTCACATAGGCTGTTGTTTTTCACTGAAAAAACCTCCTTCTCCTCAAAGCCATCACCTCCATGATGGATTTAAGACTCCCGCTGGCATCATTATTGAAGAATTTTATGATGTAAAATGATTTATTATGATGTTGACTTCGATCATTTTGCACGTCAATAATCCCCGCACATCGGCAGAGGAGGATTGCTGCCGGATGGGGAGGAGCTCAATATGTCCAATTTGATCCGCATGTCGCGGCGCAGCCTGCTGTCGACCGGCGCCAAGGCTTTCGCGCTGACCGCCGCCGCCGGCATCGCGCCGCAATTCATTCGCCCGGGCCGCGCCTACGCAGCCGACGCCCTTGCCGCCGGCATGATCGGCGGCCCGACCGGCTTTGCCGGCGCCGAACGTTACCAGTACGGCGGCGAGACGCCGGAAGGCCGCGCCATCGAGGCGATCAAGGCGCTGAAGGGCGCCGGCAAGGCGCCTGACAAGATCGTTCTCGGCCTTTCCGACGGCTCGATCGGCCAGCTGACGCAGCCGTTCCCGGCCGGCGCGCCGTCGATCAAGGAACTTTGGGAGAAAGAAACCGGTATCACGCTCGACATCGTCGGCGTGCCGAACGGCCAGGAATTCACCAAGACGATGCAGGACATCTCCACCAAGGGTGGGGCGTTCGATATCTACGCCGTCGAATGGAACCGTCTCGGCGACCTCGCCGAAACCGGCGGCATCATCGCGCTCGACGATTTCGTCGCCGCCCACAAGCCGGAATGGGACGATCCCGAGCGCGGCTACGTCAACGGCCAGAAGGGCGTTTCGCTGCTCAACCAGTATCGCGGCTCGACCTACGGCGTCTCGCTCGACGGCGACTTCCAGACCTGGAACTTCCGCACCGACCTGTTCAACGACGAGACCGAGAAGAAGGCCTTTGCCGACCAGCACGGCTACGAGCTGGCAGCGCCGAAAACCTGGAAGCAGCTCGACGAGGTCGCGGCCTTCTTCCACCGCCCGGACCAGGGCCTGTTCGGCTGCACCGACCTGCGCAACCAGGGCTGGGGCTACACCAACTGGTACCAGCGCTACGTCTCGATGGGCTCGCCCAACCAGTTCCTGTTCGGCGACGACGGCAAGCCGCTGATCAACTCGGAAGCCGGCTTCCAGGCGACGCAGGAATATGTCGACTCGCTGTCCTATCACTCGCCGGACGCCATCTCCTGGGGCTGGCCGGAGCAATACGGCAACTTCGCCTCCGGCGGCGCGGCCATGACCTGCGCCTTCTCCAACCTGCCGAAGTTCCTCGACAACAAGGCGAACGAAGGCTCGAAGGTCACCGGCAAGATCGGCTCGATGCTGCCGCCCGGCCGCGAAATCGACGGCCAGCTGGTGCGCCGCTCGGTTCTGTGGCTCAACCTCTCGGCCTCGGTCTCGTCGCAGAGCAAGCATCCGGAAGCCTGCTACCTGCTGCTGCAGTGGCTCGGCTCCAGCCGTATCTACTCTTGGATGACGGCCAATCCGGGCGGTTACTTCGACCCCTTCCAGCTGTCGAACTTCGCCGATCCGCTGGTGCGCGAAACCTATCACGACTATCACATGGACGTGGTGCGCGACACGGTGGCCCGCACGGTGCCGACCATCAACTATCCGGGTGCGACGGCCTTCCACAATGCGCTCGACGAAAACCTCGTCGCCGCACTGACCAAGGCAAAATCGCCGGAAGAAGCGATGGCGGACACCGAGAAGCAGTGGACGCGCATTGCCCGCCGCATCGGCGAGGACAAGCTGATCTCGGCCATCAAGGCGAACAAGGAGGCGTGGCCCACCGTGCTCGATTCCGCCGCCGGCTGAGCCAACCGCTAATCGTCGGGATGCCGGCCGGGAACAAGTCCCGCCGGCATCCCGGACCCCCGCACCGATGCTGCTGTAGATCCGATGAACCGCTCCATACCCTTTGAAATCTTCCGTTATGCGGCGATCCTTCTGGCGCTTTCCGTCACCTTGATCCCGACGCTCTGGATGGCCTCGATGGCCTTCAAGCCGATCGCGGAATGGTCGGCCACCGGCGCCGATCTCACCTGGTGGCCCAAGGCGCCGACGCTCGACAATTTCCGCTTCATCTTCGGCACCTCGACCAGCGACCTGATCGTCGCGCTCGTCCGCACCGCCGGCAAGCCGATCCTGTCGTCGCTCTTGTCGGCCGTCTTCGGCACGATCATCGCCATGGTCTGCGGCACCTCGGCGGCCTAC
>Ga0066256_1001165_pt1 | contig 26503 bp, 20 predicted proteins | sample ThiBio_1000_biof_FD_87107 | JGI IMG/M metagenome (GOLD analysis project Ga0066256, IMG submission 87107) | Wastewater bioreactor microbial communities from Cape Town, South Africa - Thiocy_expt_1000_biof (version 2) | ecosystem: Engineered > Bioreactor > Thiocyanate-remediating >... | reverse complement strand
TTGGTGTCGTTGCTGCCGTGGCTACCGCTCCGAGCAGGGGAGGTGGTAGCGGCATCACCTGGCAGCAGATCTTGGATACGGCTCAGGGACGCCCGCGGACCTGATCGCCCTTCAAAACTTCAACACATTTGGGAGAACACAGATGAGCAATCTCACGAACAACAGCCGCCGAACAGCCAACGATGGCGTTCGATCACTCTCCGCCTCTGAGCTCGATACGGTGACGGGCGGCGTGGCACTCAATCCCTTCACCAACGAAGGTTGCATCAGGATCATCCGCGGGCCAGGGCCTGTCTACAATCCGTGGCTCGATCCTTCGAGTCCAGAGCGCCGGATGATCTGAGATCATTCCGAGCTCAGTTGCGAGGGGCGGGCCATTACTGGTCCGCCCCAATTTTTTATAGAGACGGCCCCGTGAGCACACTTTCGATCATCTCCCACTTGGCCCGGGTCGCGCTCGTGCCAAGCGTGGCGGTCGGCGCGACGGGGCAGGTCGGTTCAGGGCGCGCGCGCTGTAGGTACTTGGATTGCGCGCGCGTGTAAGCTCCCTTGCCGCGAGCTACATCAAGCGAAGTCTCTTCCAGGCCGGCTGCCGAGTACGAGCCCCGCAAAATTACCGAGACGCAGTCGTTGTTGCTCGCCGCTTATTGCCTCGGTGTCCGATGAGAGTGAAGGAGCTACGGCGCTGCAACGGCTGCCGCGAGCGGGCTGTGTCCTGATCAATACTGGACTTCCTTGAGCCGACGCCCGCCGACCTCGTAAACGCGCTTCGCCCGTCGCAGAAGTGCGGGCCGATGCGCCACGACAATGCGCGTGATCGGCATCTGGTCGATGAGATCCGCGATCAGCTCCTCATTCTGCTCATCGAGATTGGCGGTGCCTTCGTCGAGAATGAGGATCTTCGGCTGGCGATAGAGTGCGCGTGCGAGCAGAACGCGCTGACGCTGGCCGCCGGAGAGCGTCGAGCCCATATCGCCGACGAGCGTCAGATACTGCATGGGCATGCGGACAATATCATTGTGCACTTGCGCGGCCACGGCAGCAGCGACGACCCGCTGCATGTCGAGATCGGGATCGAACCCGCCGATGTTGTCCGCGAGCGTGCCGGACAGAAGCCGATCGTCCTGGGCGACGACACCCACCTTTTCGCGCCAGGCGCGCCACCGTTCCGCCGTCGCGCGCTGTCCGTCGAGCTCGATCATCCCATCGGAGGGCTGGTTGAGGCCGAGAAGGAGTTTCAGAAGCGTGCTCTTGCCGCCGCCGGATGCGCCGTGAATGGCGACGTAGTCACCAGGCGAGATCTCGAGGTTGATGTCCTCGAGCACCAGCGGATCCGTTGCGCCATAGCGGAAGGATACGTCCTTGAGGCGCACGTGTCCTCTCACCTCCGCAGGCTCGGACGAGGCGCCGGAGAGTTCGGTCGGCGTCGTCACGATATCGGCGAGGCGGTCGAGATGCAGACGCAGGAAGCGAAACTGCATGAGCTGATTGACGAGCGCATTGGCGCGGTCCGTGAACGTCTGCCGGTACGAGAGGAACGAGAACAGCATTCCGACCGAGAAGCCCTGGCCGTCGAGAATGAGGCGGCCGGCGACATAGATGACGATGACCGTCTGCAGGCCCGTCACGATGCTTTGAATGAGGGACTGTGAGATGGTGAGCTTGCCGACGGCAATGCTGGCATTCGTGGAGTCGGCGTGCAGGTTGCGCCATCCGCTCTCGCGTACGGCCTCCCGCCCGAGCAGCTTGAGCGTCGTCGCGGCCCGCACGCTCTCCATGAGGTGCGTCTGTTCCTTCGCTTCGGCGAGAATCTCTTCCTCCATGCGCTGCTTCATGCGCGGGAATAGGGCGAGGTTCAGCGCCATGTTGATCAGCACGGCAGCGATGACGATCATTGCCAGCGTCGTCGAATAGAAGAACAGGATGACCGCGGCGACGCAGGCCATGATGCCGTCGATGACGGTGCCGACAACGCCCTGCGTAATGGCATCCTGGATGGGTTTGGTCGAGCCGAGGCGCGATATGATGTCGCCGGCATGTCGCTTCTCGAAATAGTCGCTCGGCAGACGCAGCAGATGGCGCACGAGATTGCCGGAGATCTGGAAGCTCAGGAGGTGGCCGAAGACCCTGAGCGCCCACGAGCGGAGCGCTTCGATAGCCGCCTGAATGATGACGAGCGCACCAAAGCCGAGCGCAATGACTGTAAGAAGGTCGCGGTCCACGCTGGCGAGCGCCTCGTCGACGACAAGCTGCATCTGCAGGGGCGCGACGAACGTGACGATCTGCAACGCAACCGACAGGACGAGGACCTGGGCGAGGGCGGGCCACCAACCCGTCATTCTCGACCACAGCATAGAGAGCTTCATCGGCATCCGCGCCGAGACCGGCTCGAATGTCTCGGCCCGCGCGAGCTCCAGCACGACACCCGTGAAGTGCTTCGAGAACTCCTCCGGGCTGAACACGCGCACGCCGAGCGCCGGATCGTGCACGACGAGCTTGCGGCGGCCGACGCTCTTCAGAACGACGAAGTGGTTGAGGTCCCAATGCACGATGGCTGGAAGGCGGACTTTGTCGAGCGCGCCGAGCTCGACGCGAAGCGCGCGCGTCGAGAATCCGAGCTTGTCCGTGATCTCCATCAGGCTCTTGAGCGACGCGCCGGCGAGCGAGAGGGCATAGCGTTGGCGCAGGCCGTTCAGGTCGACATCGTGGCCGTGGTAGCGGGAGATCATGGCGATGCACGCAAGGCCACACTCGGCAGCTTCGGAGGCCGTGATAACCGGCAGGCGACGACCGCCGAAGTGCAGTTCGTCCAGAATGCTCATGACCTCAGCCCCACGGCATAAATCGGATCAAACAGCCAGCGCAGCAGGCTGCGCCGATCGAACACAATCTCCGCCGAGGCAAGCATTCCCGGCTGCAAAGGAATGGCCTGCCCGTAAGCCATCATGCTCTCGCGCACGAGCGACACGCGAATGCGGAAGACGGGCTCATCGACACGCAAGCCTTGAAAGCCGATCTCCGCAGGACTGATCACGGTGCTCGAGACCGTGCGTATGGTGCCGCGAATGGTACCGAAGCGCTGATAGGGAAAGGCCTGGAGGCTGATCTCGACATCCTGCCCAGGCTGAATGAAGCCGATGGCGCGGGATGGCGCGAGCAGCTCGGCTTCGAGCTTGCCGCCGACGGGAACGACCACCGCGATCGTTCCGCCGGCAGCAATGGGCTGACCGGTCGTCACCGGCAGCGCGGCAACGCGGCCGCTCACTGGCGCGGTAACAAACTGGAGGCGTCGCGCCTCGGCTTCGGCACGGCGCTGCTGAAGGCTCGCCTGAGCGCTCGATGCCTCCGAGCGCGCGGCATTGATCTCAAGCGGGATCGAGGCGAGGCGTCCCTTGATCTCCGCGATCGCGCTTTCGATGCTGGCGAGCTGGCGATGGTGTGACGCGAGCTCCTGCTCCGCCGAGAGAACCGCGAGACGCCGGGCATCGACCTCGCGGCGCGCGAGAAAGCCCTTGTTGGCGATCTCTACGCCGCGCTCGTATTCGCCGCGCGCAATCTGGAGACGCTGCTCCTGAAGTCCGACCTGGATCGTGATCTGCTTGTGCTCGGCTTCGCTCTTGGACAGGCGGATGTTCGCCTGCTCGCGCTCCACTTCGAGCTGAGCGAGGCGCGACTCGGCTTTTGTACGTGCGGCGAGCGTCTCCGAGGTCAGTCCCTGCGAGATCACGTCGCCGACATTGCCTGCGGCCGTCTCGGTCGACATGCTGAGGACTGCAATGCGATCCCCGGCCGAGACGACGTCGCCTTCCTTGACAATGAGGCAACAGAGCTGGGGCGATGCCGGCGCCGCCGCGCGGATGATGCCTGGGCCAGGGATGAGATAGCGGGCAGCCGTCGCCTTCCGCGAAGTCGTGCCGGGGGCGGCGGATGGCGCTGCAGCGAAAGCGATTGCCGTGAGCAGCAGGCCCAGCGTGCGGACGGAGAGCGGCGTCGCCAGAACGACCTGCCCGTCCAGGCGCCGCGTTGCGTGCGCGACGGCTTCTCTTCGGAATAGCTCGCTCATGTGGACCTCATGCAGGTCAGCAGGTCTGAGTATGGTGTGCGTGAGAAACTCATTGTATCGCCGCTCGCGCGTCTGCTTTCAGCTCGGGTTCTTCGGGCTGCAAGGCTTCTTCCATGAGATCGAGCTCCCTTGCAGCCAGATCGGAGACCAGCACGTAGGAGACGCGACCAACGCTCAATGTGCGCACATGGTAGCCATTGTGCTGACCGCGCATGGCGAGCGGCGATGCGTCGTCGAGCGCGGATTGGAAGAGCGTGACGGGGCGTCCGCTTCGCCGGTAGATGATCGCTGCCCTCGGCTGATCGGCGAGATACTCGACGCGCGCGCCTTCGAGAGAAAATCCAGCAGCCGAAAGATCCTGCACCGGGCCGGCCTCTTGTCCGCTGTCCTTCAACCACTTCTCAATGGCGACTGGATCATGCAACGACATATCGACGAGATGCTCACCGGTGACGCCGCGCACGTGCGCGGCGACAACTTCCTTGAAGTCGAAGAAGCTTTCCTGGGGCGGCCCTGGGACTGCCGGTCGGCTGACAATGGCGACCGACAGATCCGCTGAGGGTCGAATCTGACAGGCCAATCTGATGTTGCTCGGCGCGCTGATGGAGGCGAGCGTGACAGCTTCCGCGCCGGTCGGTGGTGGCAGGCGATCCTGGCCCTTCTCGATGCGCACGCGGCACGTGGAGCAGCGCCCGCGGCCGCCGCAGACAGAGGCGTGCGGGATGCCTGCAGCACGGCTGAGCTCGAGCAGAGTCTTGCCTGGCGTCGCCTCGATGGTTGGGCCATCGATGAAGCTGACGCGAACGGGCTTGCTCAAGATCTTGCGCGAGAGTTGACGTGATATGGCGAGCCCGATGACTCCGGCCACGATCGCATAGAAGATCATGCGCACGGTGACGCGCAGCCAGGCGAGGACGGCACTGTCCTCGGCATTGGGCCAGTTCGATCGGGCTTTGAGTGCCGCGAGAGCCTCGGGATCGCTCATGATGTCGCCGGCCGTGCGGCCGGCAACGGCAAATCCCGCCAAGGCGAGGATGGGAATTGCGATGGCAATGGCCAGAAGTGCCGGCGCGACCCGGCGATAGGGGTCCGACAGGCGCAGCCAGTAGTGCAGGCCGAGACATCCGTGCCCCCAGACCGTCAGCATCAGAAGCGTTTGAAATTCGGCACTGTCGGGCCACAGGCGCACGAGCTCATAGAGGTAGCTGTCCTCGACCCTGAAGAACTGATGCGCGATGCGCGTGTTCACGATGTGCGGGAAGAGGAAGAACGGGATGGCGAGCCCAAGCAGGATCTGCACGGCCTCCCAACGGGGCATGCGCCATGTCTTCCGCCGCGCGGTCTTCAGCAGGGCGAGCGTGATGTGGGTGACGAGCGCGGCGCCCAGGATCAAAGTGCCAACGGCCGATCTCGTTATGGTGGTGCGGAGATGCTGAGCGCCGTGCATGAGTTCGAGGCTCACCAGTCCGAGCGTGTGATTGAGGAAGTGGGTTGCAGCAAAGGCAAACAGGACCAGCCCGGATACGAGCCGGAGTTTCTGCTCAAAGCTGCCTCGCAAGTATACGTGCATTGCCCCGGTCCCCCGCCTCCAGGCTCCTACAACATAGGCCGCAGCGTCAACGGTTCTGGGTATGTACCACTGCGATTCTGTTGCTTTAGAGGGCGGGAGGCCGGCGGCGCGGACCCTTGGAGTGATCGCGCGCCGCCTGCCAGGGGCTTCTCACTTGAGGTGATCGTCGGGACGATTGTGAGGGCCCCGGGCGGGCTTCGGATCGTTGCCGCCGAAGATGCTCTTCAGCCATGAAATGAGGCCGGCGCCGGATGTGGCTTCGATTTCATCGAGGCTCAGCTCGCGAAGCTCGGCAGTCTGGGGGGCCTTGTTGAGATCCTTAAGCATCGTAGTTCTCCTTGGTGGGTGGGTTGAGGTGGTGGTGAGGTGCTGCGGCAGTTGGTGGAAACGGGACTAGAGGGGGACCTGGCCTGCGCGCTCGGGCGTGCCGGGCGTGATCCAGGGATTGAAGATGATCACAGGCACACCGAAGTCGGTGAAATCGCGCGGGTTGGTCGTGCAGTCGCCGAACACGATGACGGCCCTCACGCGGGCGCCGGCGACGGCGTCAATTTCTTCGTGGGTCAAAGACCGAAGCTCAGGATTCTTGCTGCTGGGGGTCATGGCAGTGTCTCCCGTGACGTGGCCGCCTGTTGGCGTCTCGAAGCTCGCCTTCGATGGAGCCAATATGTCATCGGGGAGAGGCCGCCGCTGTTCCTGGGGGAACAGGTCCAAAAAACTTTAAGCGAGGCCGATCGGGGAGAGGCTGGCGGGCGTACGCCAGGCCCGTGCAGCCTCGCGGAACTGGCAGCCCGGCGCTTGGTGCTGTGGGGATGACATCAACGGTCCAGCCGTCAGTAACGACGGCTGATCGTCAGAGCTCTCGCATCCGACGGCGCGTTGATCGCGTGGTGCTGTCGTGCCTGCTCACGTCAGTACCCCACCAAGGGAAGACCGGGAGAAACCCGGATGGCAACGGCGGAGCGCGGTAGTTAGCGTTAACTCAGACAATGCGAGCCTGTCGGATCCCTCACAGCCTGCCCTCTGCACTGTGATTGATGTCTCAGAGCACTGCTTGGGCGAATGAAGGCGCAACGGTGTCACTCCATGAACCAGCGCACAGCAGCCGATTTTCGAGAGCACGCACGCCCGTGGCCGTTCTTCGACACGGTAACGGACTATTGGACGGATGCCTTTCAGCGCACGGCTCTCTTCCTCAATGTGATGGCGGAGCGTGGTGAGCGCTACGCGACACATGCGGCAAAGGCCGCCCCGCACGTCCTGAAATTCGAGGTTGAGCTCGTCATGGACGGGCGCCAACTCGCACGCCCAGTGAACTATGTCCTGGCGCGTGTTGTGCCACCTCGCGACTTCTACCTCGATCAGAGGAAGCGGCCTTTCGTCATCGTCGATCCGCGGGCCGGCCACGGCCCTGGTATTGGCGGGGTTAAGGCCGACAGCGAGATCGGCGTCGCGATCAAGGCCGGTCATCCCTGCTATTTCATCGGCTTCCTCCCCGATCCCGTGGCAGGCCAGACAATCGAGGACATTGCGCGCGCAGAAGCGACATTCCTGGAGCATGTGATCGCCCGCCACCCTGAGGCTGAAGGTAAGCCGGCAGTGATCGGAAACTGCCAGGCGGGGTGGGCCGTGATGATGCTGGCCGCCATGCGCCCGGAATTGTTCGGCCCGATCATCATCGCGGGCTCGCCGCTCTCCTATTGGGCAGGCGTTCATGGCAAGAACCCCATGCGCTACACGGGCGGTCTTCTCGGCGGCACGTGGCTCACAGCGCTGATGGGCGATCTCGGCAACGGCAAGTTCGACGGCGCCTGGCTGGTGACGAACTTCGAGAACCTGAACCCGTCGAACACATACTGGACGAAGACCTACAATCTCTATTCGAAGATCGATACCGAGGGCCCCCGCTACCTCGAGTTCGAGGAGTGGTGGGGCGGGCACGTCATGCTCAATGCGGAGGAGATGCAGTTCATTGCCGACGAGCTGTTCGTTGGCAACAAGCTCTCATCGAGCGGGATCGCGGCCTCCGACGGAACGCGCATCGATCTGCACAACATCAGATCGCCGATCGTCATCTTCTGCTCCAAGGCGGACAACATCACGCCACCTCAGCAGGCCTTGGACTGGATACTCGACCTCTACAAGAGCGTCGATGAGATCCGTGCCGACGGGCAAACCATTGTCTACGCCCTGCACGATACCATCGGCCATCTCGGCATTTTCGTCTCCGCCTCCGTTGCGAAAAAGGAGCACGACGAGTTCGCCAGCAATATCGATCTGATCGATGTGCTGCCGCCCGGCCTCTACGAAGCCGTGCTGACGCCCAAGAGCGATGTCGACCCCACGTCGGACCTCGTGGCGGGAGACTACCTGGTCCGCTTCGTAAGCCGAACTTTGGAGGACATCCGCGCGCTCGGGGGCAACAGCGAGGAGGACGAGCGCTGCTTTGCCACGGCGGCGCGCGTATCCGACATCAATCTCGGCCTCTATCGAACGTTCATGCGGCCCTGGGTTCGCAGCATCGCCAATGACGGCGTGGCAAGCTGGATACGTAATCTCCATCCCTTGCGACTGCAGTACGAGATGTTCTCCGCCAAGAACCCCCTCCTGCCGCCCATGGGGGCGCTCGTGGATATGGCAGAGGACTATCGCCGGGTCGTGCCCGCCGACAATCCGATGTGGCGTGCGCAGGAGCAAATGTCCGAGCAGATAGAAAAAGGCCTCGATGCCTATCGCGACTGGCGCGATGCCATGTGCGAGGCGACCTTCTACGCGATATATGGCGCGCCACTGCTCCAAGCGCTTGTCGGGCTCAAAGCGTCCGATCGCCAGGTCCGCGAGCAAGCGGGCGAGGACGGCGCGCGCCGTGCCCTCGTTGCGCGGCGTATAGAAGAGCTGAAGCGCGCCATTCCGGACGGCGGCCCGCGCGAGGCGGTCACGCGTGCCCTCCTCTACGTGCGCATGCCTGAAGGTGTGGCGGACGAGCGCGGCTTCAATCTTCTGCGGCAAGTGCGCGAAGAAGCCGGGCGCGGCATGTCGCTCAGCGACTTCAAGAAGCTCGTGCGCGAGCAGTACTTCATGCTTCAGCTCGACGAGCGGACGTGCCTGGATCCGATACCGGAGATGCGGGCGGAGGACCCCGAGCTCGCCGCCGATCTGATCGGTCGGCTACGTCGCATCGTCAATGTCGTCGGGCAATCAACTACCCGAGAGAGATTGGCAGGGATCGAGCCGCTGTTACGGCTCGACGACAGGCGGCGCCCGGCTCGACACAATGGTGACGAGCCGCCTCACGGCAGATCCTCGATGACGTCGAGACCGCAAGAGCCGGGCCACAGGAACTAGTGTGATGTTCGGTGCTCTTTCGAGCAACCACAAATGAGGACGCGTATTATGTCTGGTTTCCTCAACCCACGCGATCTGAAGGAGATGACCTCCGAAGCTGAATCCGCCAAGATGGACGAGGAGCGGCAATACAAGCTCAAGCAAGAAAAAATGAAGAAGGAGCTGCACGAGGCCTTCTTATCGCGAGAGCTGCATCCCAATGTCGTCAAGCGCATCAACGATGCCATCAGCATCGCTGCGAGGCAGGGCCAGCATCAGATCGAGGTTCTGACCTTCCCGTGCCAGTACTGCAATGACCGCGGCCGGCGGATCAACAACAGCGATGCCGACTGGCCCGACTCCCTCGAAGGCTTCGCGAAGAAGGCATACGAATTCTACGCCAGGGAGCTCAAGCCCCTGGGGTTCAAGCTGACCGCGGAAGTGATCAGCTTCGAGGGAGGTGTGCCAGGAACCATCGCCATGAATCTCAAGTGGTGAGGGGACCGTTCATGGCGGCCAGCGTGTGAGTACATCAGGATGGCCAAGGCAACAGCTCAACTCAAGTCACCGACGCAGCTTCATGCTCGCCAGCACGCCAAGTACGAGCGCCTCATCGATGTGGCCAAGACCAAGCCGCCATTGTGGACGGCTGTGGCGCACCCGTGCGACGAAAGCTCTCTCAGCGGCACCATCGAGGCTTTTCAGGCCGGTTTGATCATGCCGATCCTGGTCGGACCGGCCGGCAGGATCCGCGGCATCTCCGAGAAGCTCAATCTCGACATCAGCGGCATCGAGATTGTCGATGCGTCGCACAGCCAGGCTTCAGCGGAGAGGGCCGTCGCGCTCGTGCGCGAGGGCAAGGCCGAGCTGCTGATGAAGGGCAGTCTCCATTCGGATGAGATTCTCGGCGAGGTCACGAAGCGGGATGGTCTTCGGACGGGACGGCGCGTGAGCCATGTCTTCATCATGGACGTTCCCACGCATAGTCAGACCCTGTTCATCACGGATGCGGCCGTGAATATCGCGCCGGATCTGATGGCCAAGCGCGACATCGTGCAGAACGCGATCGACTTGTTCGTTGGGCTCGGCCTTGGCACGCCCAAGGTCGCCATACTGTCCGCCGTGGAAACTGTGAGCGTGGCCATCCCCTCGACCATCGAAGCGGCGGCACTGTGCAAAATGGCGGATCGCGGGCAGATCACGGGCGGCGACCTGGATGGTCCCCTTGCGTTCGACAATGCCATCAGCGAGGAAGCCGCGCGGATCAAGGGGATCAAGTCCTCGGTTGCCGGAAAGGCGCAGATCCTTGTCGTGCCGGATCTGGAAGCCGGCAACATGCTCGCGAAGAATCTGTCCTTCCTCTCCAATGCCGATGCTGCAGGTATCGTGCTCGGCGCACGCGTGCCGGTCATTCTGACCTCTCGCGCCGACAATCTTCGAACGCGCCTCGCTTCCTGTGCGGTGGCTTCTCTCCTCGCTTACAGCCAGAGAACCGGTCGGCCCATACAGAGCTGAGCCATGAGCAACGCGATCTTCGTGGTGAATGCTGGAAGCTCGAGCATCAAGTTCCAGCTCTTCTCGGTCGACGGGGATGGCGAGTGCCGCCGGCTGATGAAGGGGGGCTTCGACGGCATTGGCTCGCTGCCGCATCTTTTCGCCGCCGATGGCGATCGGACGCTCATCGACCAGACTTGGGAAGCTGATGAGATCGACGGTGTTTCAGATGCGTTGGACGAAGTCGTCAAGTTTGTGAGGGCGTACAGCAGCGGCGATCTGCCGATCGCCGTCGGACACCGCGTCGTGCACGGCGGGCCAGACTACAGCGCACCGACCATCGTGAACGAAGCGGTGCTGCGCCAGCTCGAGAGGCTCGTTCCGCTCGCTCCCCTGCATCAACCGAACAACCTCGCTCCAATTCGACTGCTGCTCGAGAGGCAGCCGCATCTGCCGCAGGTCGCCTGCTTCGACACGGCCTTCCATCGGGGGCACGCGGAAATCGCAGATCGCTACGCCATACCGGAGGATCTCTATGTCGAAGGGATCCGGCGCTATGGCTTCCACGGACTTTCCTACGAATACATCGCCCAGAGCTTCGAGAGCCTTGCACCGGAGCTCGTGGGCAAGAGAGTTATCGTCGCACATCTCGGCAGCGGGGCTTCGATGTGCGCGATTATGGGCGGCCGCAGTGTCGAAAGCACCATGGGCTTTACGGCCCTCGATGGTCTGCCCATGGGCACGCGGCCGGGGCAGTTGGATGCGGGCGTGATCCTCTATCTCGTCGATCAGAAGCATCTCGAGTCCGGCGCGCTTGTCGACCTCCTCTACAAGAAGTGCGGTCTCTTGGGGCTGTCGGGCTTGAGCAACGACGTACGCGAGCTGCTGGCCAGCACAGATCCCCGCGCGAAGATGGCGCTCGACTACTTCACCTACAGGATCTCTCTCTTCGCTGGGATGCTGGCTGCCGCAATGCGCGGCCTGGACGGCTTCGTCTTCACGGCAGGTATCGGCGAGCACGCGCCGAGCATTCGCGAGGCCGTCATCCGCCAGATGGATTGGCTCGGCGTGGAGCTCGATCCCGATGCGAACGAGCAAAGTGCACTGCGCATATCTACGCGTGACTCCAAGGTCGGCTGTTACGTCATTCCAACCGATGAGGAGTTGATGATCGCGCGCCATACATGGCGCGTCGTGACGCAAAATGTCGAGAAGAGCGTTTGGGAGTTGCGAGCATGATCGACCTTTCGTCTCTCACGCTTCTGAAGGGGAAAAAGGCACTCGTCACCGGCATCGCCAATGACAAGTCGATTGCCTGGGGCTGTGCCAAGGCCTTCCAAACCTTCGGAGCGGATCTAGCGATTACCTATCTGAACGACAAGACACGCACCTACGTGGAGCCGTTGGCGCAGGAGCTTGGCGCATCCATATTTCTGCCGCTGGACTTGGGCCAGGGCAATCAGCTCGAAGCCGTATTCGAGAACATCGAGAAGAAGTGGGGCCGGCTCGACATCCTCCTGCATTCCATTGCCTTTGCACCCAAGGATGATCTGCAAGGCCGGGTCGTCGATTGCTCCAAGGCGGGATTTCTCCTCGCGATGGAGCTCTCGTGCTGGTCCTTCATCCGCATGACCAAGCTCGCGGAGCCGCTCATGAAGAACGGCGGCGTTGCCTTCACGATGACCTATTACGGCTCGCAGATGGTCGTCGAGCACTACAACATGATGGGGCCTGTGAAGGCGGCATTGGAGTCGGCGACACGCTATATGGCCGCCGAGCTGGGGCCGAAGAAGATCAGAGTGCATGCTATTTCACCGGGTCCGCTCAAGACGCGCGCGGCATCCGGTATTTCCGATTTCGATGCCCTGCTGAGCAAGGCGGAATCCAAGGCTCCGACGCGAAGCCTCGTTTCGATCGACGATGTCGGTGTCGCGGTCGCCTTCCTGGCTACGGATGCGGCAAAGCTGATCACGGGCGATACGCTGTACATTGATGGCGGCTACCACATCATCGATTGAGGGCTGAGAAGCCGAAGCCCCGCACGTACTGGCGCATGGAGCCAGTTCGTCCTTGCAAAGCTGCCGCTTCGGCCGAGCCCCGCTGGTCGCTCTGCACGAAATCGCAGTTCGAGGGCGTCAGGTGAGGTCGACCCGATCGGCCTAGGGTGGATTGCATGGAAGTGGAAGAGAGAGAAACCATGAAAATGGAGTGATCATAGCCATGTCCACAGACGCAAAGCACACCGGAAGCCAGGGGCGCAGCGGCCCTCCTGCGCGCGTAACGCGGCGCGCAGCATTGCAGACGGCAGCAAGTGCAGTGGCCTTCGCCACGGCGCCAGCGTCGAACGCCCAGCAGACTGGACCAGCGACCTCTGCAGCGGCAGAGGACAGCACCATTCGCCTCATCGTCAATGGCCAGCCGCGGACGCTCTCTGTCGATCCGCGCCAGTCGATCCTCGATGTCCTGCGCGAGACGCTCGACCTCACGGGGACCAAGAAGGGCTGCAATGCAGGTGCGTGCGGCGCGTGCACCGTCCTTCTGAATGGCCAGCGGATCAATTCCTGCCTCGCATTGGCCGCGATGCACGATGGTGCCGAGATCACGACGATCGAAGGCCTCGCCATAGGCGACGATCTGCATCCCCTGCAGCAGGCATTCATCGAGCGGGACGGCCTCCAGTGCGGCTACTGCACGCCCGGCCAGATCATGTCCGGTGTCGCCTGCATATCCGAAGGCCATGCGGGATCGGCGCAGGAAATCAAAGCCTGGATGAGCGGCAACATCTGCCGATGCGGTGCCTATACCGGCATTGTCGAAGCCATCTCCGACGTCGCGAAAGGGGGCAAGCTATGATCCCTTTCAGCTTGCAGAAAGCCTCGAGCGTCGGTGATGCGATTGCCGCTGCGACGGCCGGGGCCCGCTACATCGCGGGCGGCACGACGCTCGTCGATCTGATGCGCGAGGAGGTCGAACAGCCCGATCGCCTGGTCGACATCAATGCGCTGCCATTGAAGCGCCTCCAGGCCGATGGAGACGATCTCGTCATAGGTGCTCTCGTGACGATGTCGGCGTGCGCGGCGCATCCGGATGTGAAGCGCCTGCAGCCGGTCATTTCCGAAGCTCTGCTCGAGGGTGCCTCACCGCAGTTGCGCAATCTCGCAACGATGGGCGGCAATCTGCTCCAGCGCACGCGCTGTCCGTATTTTCGGATGCTCGATGCCGGCTGCAACAAGCGTACGCCCGACTCTGGATGCTCTGCGATGGACGGCTACAACGGCAATCACGCCGTGCTCGGTACGAGCAGTCATTGTCTCGCGACACATGCCTCCGATGTTGCCGTGGCCCTGGTTGCGCTCGACGCCACCATGCAGGTCCTGGGGCCGAACGGAGAGCGCACCTTTCCGGTCGAGGATCTGTTCCGCCTTCCCGGCACGACGCCGCATCTCGAGCACACATTGCAGCCCGGCGAGCTCATCACGGCTATCCGCGTGCCGGGTGGTCGGGACGCGCGGAGGGCCCGTTATCTCAAGGTCCGCGATCGCTCATCCTATGAGTTCGCGGTCGTCTCGGCCGCTGCTCTGCTCGATCTGGAGAACGGTGTCATCCGCGAGGCGCGCATCGCGTGCGGTGGCGTTGGAACCAAGCCCTGGCGCATGCGTGCCTGCGAGCAGGCGCTGGCCGGTCGGCCGGCGGACCGCTCTTCGTTCGAGCTGGCGGCGCGCCTCTCTCTCGCCGGAGCGCAGGCCAGATCGGGCAACAAGTTCAAGATGGAGCTCATGCCCGCAACCATCGTCCGGGCCCTCGAACTGGCGAGAGATGTGTCATGAACCTGCAAGCCATTGGAAAGCCGCTCACCCGCATCGACGGGCGCGCGAAGGTTACTGGCGCGGCACGCTATGCCGCCGAGTTCAATCAGCCCAATCAGGCCTATGCCGTGATCGTCTCGAGCACGATCGGCCTCGGGCGCATCACGGGGATCGATTCAGCGGCTGCCGAGCATCTGCCGGGCGTTCTGGCCATCATCAGCCATCTCAATGCACCCCGCCTTCCGTACAGTCCACACAAGGGCGGTATCGATCCTTCCTATGGCGAGCGCCTGCCCGTGGTGCAGGATGATCAGGTGCGCTTCTATGGCCAGCCCGTGGCGCTCGTCGTCGCCGACACTCTGGTGCGTGCAGAGCGCGCCGCCGCGGCGCTGCGCATTACGTATGATGCGCAGCATCCGATCGTCGGCCCGCGCGACAAGCAGGCAAAGCCGATCGCACCTGAAGCGGATGGCCGGCTGGAAGCCGACAACGTTCGCGGAGATCCTGAGGCTGCCCTCGCGTCGGCGGCCGTGACGGTCGATATCACGTCGGACATCGCGCGGCAGAACCATCATCCGATGGAGCCCCATGCAACTATTGCGGCATGGGATGGCGATCGCCTGACGCTCTGGAGCAAGAGCCAGTTCGTCGCCAACGAGCAGGAAGAGATCGCGGCGGTCTTCGGCATGGCACCAGAGAACGTGCAGGTGATCTGCCCCTTCGTCGGCGGCGCATTCGGAACGAGCCTGCGCACGTGGCCGCACGTCACTCTCGCCGCATTGGCTGCACGGCAAGTGGGACGGCCGGTCAAACTCGCGCTCACGCGCCGACAGATGTCGTTCACCACAGGGCATCGGCCACGGACACTGCAACGCATGGCGATCGGCGCTACGCGCGACGGCCGACTGACCAGCATCATTCATGAGGGCACAGGCGAGACGAGCCGCTACGAGCAGTTCATCGAGTCGCTCACGTCCGGTACGGACTTCATGTACTCGTGCCCGAATGTGAGGACCCGCTACCGTCTGGTGCCGCTCGACACGAGCACGCCTACGTACATGCGCGGGCCCGGCGAGGCGAGCGGCATGTACGCGCTCGAGACAGCGCTCGATGAGCTCGCCTACAAGCTCGGGATCGATCCGATCGAGCTTCGGCGGCGCAATGAGCCTCGGATCGACGAGAGCACGAACAGGCCGTTCTCGAGCCGCTCGCTCATGGCGTGCTATGACATTGGCGCGGAGCGCTTCGGCTGGGCCAGGCGAACGCCCGAGCCGAAGTCCATGCGCGATGGGCGACTGCTGATCGGCATGGGCACGGCGACCGCGACATATCCTGCGATGCAATTCCCGGCCAGTGCGCGGGCGCGCCTTCTCGCCGATGGCACGGCGGAAATCGAGAGCGCGGCCAGCGATATGGGGCCTGGCACGTACACATCCATGACCCAGGTCGCGGCGGATACGCTCGGCATTCCTGTCGGGCGCGTTCGCTTCAGCCTCGGGAACTCGGATTTTCCACCAGCACCGCCGCATGGTGGATCGCAAACCATGGCGGCTGTCGGCTCGGCCATTCGGGCGGCCTGCCTCGCCGTCCAGGATCTGCTTGTCGAGCGCGCGGCCGCGAACCCGCGCTCGCCGGCACACAACATGGGCAAGGAGGCATTGGAATGGGCCGATGGCCATCTGCGCCGGAAAGGGGACGCGGCAAGCGGCCAGTCCTACGCCGAGATCGTTGAGGCTGCCGGCGGCGCGCCGGTTGAGGCGACCGTGAGCGTCGCGCGCGATCCCGAGATTGACGGCAAATATTCCATGCACGCTTTCGGCGCAGTGTTCGTGGAGGTTTCCGTCGATCCCGATGTCGGCATCGCGCGCGTGAGACGGGCGCTCGGGGCGTACGGTGCAGGACGCATCGTCAATCCGAGGCTCGCGCGAAGTCAGTGTCTGGGCGGCATGATCGGCGGCATCGGCATGGCCTTGATGGAGCACACGTCACTCGACGCGCGCGATGGGCGCCCCATCAACGCGCACATGGCAGAATACCTGCTGCCGGTGAACCTCGACATTCCGGACTTGGACGTGCTGTTCGTCGACGAGGTCGATCCGCACGTCAATCCCCTTGGCGTGAAGGGGCTCGGCGAGGTCTCGCTTGTCGGCATGGCGCCGGCCATAGCAAATGCCGTCTTCCATGCAACCGGACGGCGTATCCGCGAATTGCCGATCCGCATCGAGCACCTGCTCGGCGTTTAGGCTATCCGGCGGACGTACTGCGGCTTGTGATCGGCACGATCGAGATTGCCGCAGAGTACGTCCGCCTCTTGAGGCTGCGCGTCAGAAACTATCGCGCGGGGTGTCGCCTCATGCGCGTCCCCGCATGGCCTTTGCCGCCGCTACCATGTTCTCGAGCGCCGGCTTCACTTCCTCCCAGCGACGCGTCTTGAGGCCACAGTCGGGATTGACCCAGATCTGATCTGGCGCGAGACGCTCCTTGGCCTTCTTGAGCAGTGCCGTCATATCCTGAGCGCCCGGGCAGCGCGGCGAATGGATGTCATAGACGCCCGGGCCGATCTCGTTCGGATATTTGAAATCGGAGAAGCTCTCGAGCAGCTCCATGTCGGAGCGCGACGTCTCGATGGAGATCACGTCGGCATCGAGCGCTGCGATCGACGGCATGATGTCGTTGAATTCGCAGTAGCACATGTGCGTGTGGATCTGCGTCGCGTCGGCAACGCCCGCAGCCGCGAGCCGGAAGCAGTCGACCGCCCATTTCAGGTATGCTTCGTGCTCGGCAGCGCGCAGCGGCAGCCCTTCGCGCAGAGCGGGCTCGTCGATCTGAATGAGGCGGATACCCGCTTTCTCGAGATCGAGCGCTTCATCCCTGATCGCGAGAGCGATCTGCTGACAGGTGACCGAGCGCGGCTGATCGTCCCGCACGAAGGACCACTGAAGAATGGTGACGGGGCCTGTCAGCATGCCCTTCATGGGCCGCTTGGTCAGCGACTGCGCATAGGAGGACCATTCGACGGTCATCGGCTTCGGGCGCGAGACGTCGCCGAAGATCACCGGCGGTTTCACGTAGCGAGAGCCGTACGACTGCATCCACCCGTTCTGCGTGAACGCGAAGCCGGAGAGCTGCTCGCCGAAATACTCGACCATGTCATTGCGCTCGAACTCGCCGTGGACGAGCACGTCGATATCCAGCTCTTCCTGGATACGGACGGCTTTCTCCGTCTCCTCGCGCAGGAACTCGTCATATGCCGCATCGCTCAGGTCGCCGCGTTTGTGCGCAGCACGTGCCTTGCGCACGGCCTCCGTCTGCGGGAACGATCCGATCGTCGTTGTCGGGAAAGCCGGGAGGCCGAAGGCGGCCCTCTGCTTTGCACGACGCGCCTGAAATGAGCTGCGCCGCGTGAGATCCTGCTCGGTCACGCACTCGATACGCGCTGCAACTGCCGGATTGTGGATGCGCGGGGACGCCTCTCTGGCACGCGCGGCCTTGTCGCTCGCCTCGAAGGCGGTTCCCACTGCCGCCTGCCCCTTCGAGGCGGCTACGGCGAGCGCGGCGACCTCATGAAGCTTCTGCTTGGCGAAGGCCATCCAGCTCTTCAGCTCGGGATCGGGCTTCGTCTCATTGTCGAGGTCGACAGGCGCGTGAATGAGCGAGCACGAGGGGGCGATCTGGAGATTATCGCCGCCGCGCGCTTTCATGGCCCGCTCGATGATCTCGAAGGCGCCCCACAGGTTCGTGCGCCAGACATTGCGGCCATCCACCACGCCGAGCGAGAGCGTTCGCTCCGCCGGCAGGGCGCTCAATAGCTTGTCGACTTCCGCCCATCCGCGCACCGCATCCACGTGGTGGCCTTGGACAGGCAGATCCGCCGCGACCGAAAGGTTGTCGCCGTACGTCCCGAAATAGCTCGCAATCATGATCTTCGGCGCGTGGGGTGCCAGATGCTTGTAGGCGAGCCTCAGGGCGCGACGCTGTGGCTGCGTGAGATCGAGCGCCAGAATGGGCTCGTCCATCTGCACCCAGTCGGCGCCCGCCGTCTTGAGCTCCGCCAGAAGCTCGGCATAGACGGGGAGCAGCGCATCCAGCAGTGAGAGCGGATCAAGGCCTTCGCTCTTGGCCTTGCCGAGCACGAGGTACGTCACGGGCCCGATCAAAACGGGGCGCGTGTGGATGCCGAGCGCCTTCGCTTCCTTGAACTCGTCGACCGCCTTCCGCGACGACAATTTGAAGGTCTGTCCCTTGTAGAACTCCGGCACGATGTAGTGATAGTTCGTGTCGAACCACTTGGTCATCTCCATCGCCGGCGCAGCTTTCGAGCCGCGCGCCATGGCAAAGTAGAGGTCGAGCGCGGGATGGCTCTGGCCGTTCGCGGCAGCCTCCATGGCTCCGCGGGCGCTGCCGTTCGGGTGGGTGGGTTTTGCGTCCGCATCGGCCAGAAATCGCGGCGGAATGGCGCCAACCGTCGCCGTCATATCGAGCATCTGATCGTAGAAGGAGAAGTCGTTCGACGGGATCACGTCGATCCCGGCCTCCTTCTGCAGCTGCCAGTGTCGCGCGCGGAGTGCCGCGCCGGCCGCGAGCAGCGCTGGCGCGTCGATCGCGCCTTTCCAGTAGGCTTCGGTTGCCTGTTTCAGCTCGCGCTTGGCGCCGATGCGCGGGAAGCCGAGGTTCGCAGCTTTGGTCATGGCTAGGCCTTTCGCTTGAGATCAGATGTGAGCGGTGTGCTGGTCGTCCGCTTGTGCGCGGCGACGTAGGCAAGAAGATCGAGCAGCCGGCGCTGGGCGCACGACGGCGGACGCTGGAGAAGCTGATTGAGGTGGCGTGCAAGATGAGCTGCGGCCGCGGGCGCATCCACGCCTTCGGGCAGGACGGTCAGCCACGCGATGAGCAAGGCTTCGGCATCATCCTCCGGCACGGCGCCGAGGAAGGCGGTTTCGATCAGGCGGCCCGGATCGTGCGGCTGGTTACTGCGCTGCCTCGCACGGAAGAAATCACGAGCATCGGGATAGTCCGCAAGCTCGTGCGCCGCACGGGAGCGCGTCCGGCCGAGTGCCGCACGTTCGAGCCGCGACAGCAGTCGCGGCGCGGCCATGGCTCAGCCTCGGAGGAAGCGCGCTGCGTGTGTGATAAGCGGATATCCCGCGCAGTAGGCGCGCGGCGGAGCTTTAACCGTTGCGGTCATTTCTCTACCTCCGCCGATGCACCCCGACCGGCTTCAATGGGGCTCAATCCGGCGGTAGGTCTCCTGGCTCGCGGGCTTGAGGCGCTCGCCTTCCCGGGATCGTGACCCCAGTGGCGTTGATGAGCACCCTTCACCGCTTACAGTTGCGGGGGCAGCTTCGGACTAGCGGGCAGAGCCCGCGCACCGAATTCCCTGTTATCCCCTTGCGGGGACCGTCGGCGCTTTCTCTGTATCAAAGGCGCGGACCGGTGTCGAGCGCGCGCTGAGACGGCTCAAAAATCGCCGCGCACGCCGAAAACGGCCGGGGCATTCGTCTGCACTGCGGACTGCGGGGTCTCATTGACCATGAGGCGGAAGACGTCGGGACGGGCATAGTGTCCGGTCACGTCGAAATCGTACTTCCCGCGCGCGACCTCGCCCGGATCGATCTCTGCCGTGAGGATGGCATCCTGATCGAACACCCGCTCCGTGAGCATCTGACCGAGCGGGCCGATGATGCAGCTTCCCCCGCGCATGAGAATGCTATCCGGCGCCGGATCGCCGTCGATGGGGTAGTCCGCCGGATAGTCGCCGCGGCGCGTGAACTGGCAGGACGAGAACACGAAGCAACGCCCCTCGAGCGCGATGTGTCGCATGGTCGAGAGCCATGTCTCGCGATCGTCCGCAGTCGGCGCGCAGTAGAGGGAGACGCCCTTGCTGTACATGGCCATGCGCAGCATGGGCATGTAGTTCTCCCAGCAGATGACCGAGCCGAGCTTGCCGTGCGGCGTATCGAAGACCGGGAGCGTCGAGCCATCGCCGAAACCCCAGACGAGACGCTCGGCCGCGGTCGGCATCAGCTTGCGGTGCTTGCCGATCAGCGTGCCGTCCGGCGCATAGTGCAGCACGGTGCAGTAGAGCGTGCCTTGGTCGCGTTCGATGATGCCGGTCACGAGATAGATACTGTTGGCGGCCGCGATCTCGCCCATTCGCGCGGCGTGCGGTCCCGGCACCTCGATCGCGCCGTCGTAGTAGACTCGAAAGGCATCGCGCCCGGCCGCGGAGCGCGAACCAACGCGCGCGCCGAAGTCGAGTCCCTTGGGATAGCCGCCGACGAACGCCTCTGGGAATACGACGAGCTTCGCGCCTTGAGCCGCGGCCTTGACGGCATAGTCGCCGAGCTTCTCGACAGTGCGGGCGGGATCGAAAGCAACGGATGCTGTTTGGACGACCGCGCCGATGAAAGGGTTCATGGAGGCATTCCCGTACGAGCGGCGCCACGGGGCGCAAATACTGACGGCAGGCATACTAGGCGCCTGCCGCCAGCTCTGTCACTCCCAACTGAGCGCGCCGCCGTTCTGGTATTCGATGACGCGGGTCTCGAAGAAATTCTTCTCCTTCTTGAGGTCCATGGCCTCGGACATCCAGGGGAAGGGGTTCTCGGTTTCCTTGAACACCGGCGCGAGGCCGAGCTGCGCACAGCGGCGGTTGGCGATGAAGTGCATGTATTGCTCGCAGAGCGCCGCATTGAGGCCGAGGAAACCTCGCGGCATGGTATCGCGGCCATAGGATGCCTCGAGCTCCGCCGCCTCACGCAGCATTCCCCGCACTTCGTCCTGGAAGGCCTTCGTCCAGAGATGCGGGTTCTCGACCTTGATCTGATTGATCACGTCGATGCCGAAGTTCAGATGGATGCTCTCGTCGCGCAGGATGTACTGGTACTGCTCGGCAATGCCGACCATCTTGTTGCGCCGGCCGAGCGAGAGGATCTGCGCGAAGCCCGTGTAGAACCACATACCCTCGAACACGACATAGAAGGCGACGAGATCGCGCAGGAAATCCTGATCGGCCTCGGGCGTGCCGGTCTTGAAATCGGCATCGTCGAGGTTCTTGGTGTGCTTCAGGGCCCACGCCGCCTTGTCGGTGATCGAGGGCACCTCGCGGTACATGTTGAAGAGCTCGCCCTCGTCGAGGCCGAGGCTTTCAACGATGTACTGGAAAGTGTGCGTATGCACGGCCTCCTCGAAGGCCTGGCGCAGCAGATACTGGCGGCACTCGGGGTTTGTGAGATGGCGGTAGATGGCCAGCACGATGTTGTTGGCGACCAGCGACTCCGACGCCGCGAAGAAGCCGAGATTGCGCTTGATGGCGCGCCGCTCGTCCTCCGTGAGGCCGTCGCGTGATTTCCAAAGCGCGATGTCCGCCTGCATGGACACCTCGGTTGGCATCCAGTGGTTGTTGCAGGCGGCGAGGTACTTCTCCCAGGCCCACTTGTACTTGAGCGGCAGGAGCTGGTTCACATCGGCGCGGCAGTTGATCATGCGCTTGTCGTCCACCGACACGCGCGCGCCACCGCGCTCGATCTCTCCGAGGCCCGTGCTGTCTGCGGGAAGTGCCGGCGCTTTCGGGATCGGCTTGCGCGCTGCGGGTGTCGTCGCGGGGGCTGCTGGTTCGGACCAGTCGAGCATTGTCGTCATCTCCGGTTCTTGAATGCTTGTTGTTGGCTTACTGACAGGCTTCGCAAGTCGGATCGTCGATCGAGCAGGCCATGATGGTTGGCGACGCGGTTTCCTCAGGCGCCGAGAGCATCCCGCCACCGGCCGACACTGCATTGAGCTTGCCGTCGGTGCCCTTCAGTGTCGACTTCTCGACGTGCGTCGCAGACTGCGTGCGCAGGTAATAGGTCGTCTTGAGGCCGCGCTCCCAGGCCAGCCGATAGAGCGCGTCGAGCTTGCGGCCGTTCGGCGCGGCCAGATAGAGATTCGACGACTGCGCTTGGTCGATCCATTACTGGCGTCGCGCTGCAGCATCCACGAGCCAATGCGCATCGATCTCGAAGGCCGTTGCATACAGCGCCTTTAGATCCTCAGGGACGCGGTCGATAGGACCGAGCGAACCGTCGAAGTACTTGAGGTCGGAGATCATCACCTCGTCCCAGAGGCCGCGCGCTTTGAGGTCGTGGACGAGGTAGGGGTTCACGACCGTGAAGTCGCCGGACATGTTGGCCTTGACGTAGAGATTGCGGAAGGCCGGCTCGATCGACTGTGCGACGCCGACGATGTTGGAGATCGTGGCCGTCGGGGCGATCGCCATCACGTTGGAATTGCGCATCCCCGACATCATCACGCGCTGGCGCAGGCTGTCCCAGTCGAGCGTCGTCGAGGTGTCCGCCCGCATATATTCGCCGCGCGCGTCGGCGAGGAGCTGCATGGAGTCGATCGGCAGGATGCCGCGGCTCCAGAGCGAGCCATCAAACGAGGCATAGCGGCCACGTTCCTCCGCAAGATCGACCGAGGCCGAGATCGCGCAGTAGCTGATCGCCTCCATGCTCTCGTCGGCGAACTTCACGGCCTCATCGGAGCCGATCGGGATGCGGAGCGCGTGCAAGGCATCCTGATGCCCCATCAGGCCGAGCCCGACCGGGCGATGCCGCAGGTTCGAGCGACGCGCCTCGGGGATCGTGTAGAAGTTGATGTCGATGACGTTATCAAGCATCCGCATGGCCGTATTGACCGTGCGCGCCAGACGCTCCTGATCGAGACCTTTCTCGGTGACGTGCGCGGCGAGGTTGATCGAGCCGAGATTGCAGACGGCCACCTCGCTGTCGGACGTGTTGAGCGTGATCTCCGTGCACAGGTTCGAGGAGTGGATGACGCCGCAGTGCTGCTGAGGCGAACGGATGTTGCACGGATCCTTGAACGTGATCCAGGGATGCCCCGTCTCGAACAGCATGGTGAGCATCCGCCGCCACAGGTCCACCGCACGCACGCGCTTGGCGACGCGCATCTCCATGCGCTCGGCCTTCTGCTCGTAGTGCGCGTAGCGCTCGGCGAAGGCCGCGCCATACAGATCATGCAGGTCCGGCGTCTCGTCGGGCGAGAAGAGTGTCCACTGCCCGTCCTCGGCCACGCGCTGCATGAACAGATCCGGCACCCAGTTGGCCGTGTTCATGTCGTGTGTGCGGCGGCGGTCGTCGCCGGTATTCTTCCTGAGATCCAGGAACTCCTCGATGTCGACGTGCCACGTCTCCAGATAGGCGCACACGGCACCCTTGCGCTTGCCGCCCTGGTTGACGGCGATCGCGGTGTCGTTCGCGACCTTCAGGAAGGGCACCACGCCCTGGCTCTGGCCGTTCGTGCCTTTGATGTGCGCACCGAGCCCGCGCACGCGGCTCCAGTCATTGCCGAGACCGCCCGAGTACTTGGCCAGCAGCGCATTGTCTTTGATGGACTTGAAGATGCCGTCGAGATCGTCCGACACGGTCGTGAGGAAGCAGGACGAGAGCTGCGGGTGCGTCGTGCCGGCATTGAAGAGCGTCGGCGTCGAGCACATGAAGTCGAAGGAGGAGATCAGGTCGTAGAACGCGATGGCGCGCGCCTCGCGGTCGATCTCGCGGATGGCGAGGCCCATGGCGACGCGCATGAAGAATGCCTGCGGCAGCTCGAAGCGCGTGCCGTGCACGTGCAGGAAGTAGCGGTCGTACAGCGTCTGCAGGCCGAGGAACTGGAACTGCAGATCACGCTCGGGCTTCAGCGCGGCGGCCATGCGCTCGAGATCGAAGCGGCCGAGCTCGGGATCGAGCAGGCCTGCCTTGATGCCTGCCGCGATATAGGCCGGGAAGTACTCGGCGTAGCCCGCCGCCATCTCGGCCTGCGTGGCCTGTTCAGAGCGCCCATGCGCATACGAAAGCGCCTCGCGGCGCAGCTTGTCGAGCAGCAGGCGCGCGCTGACATAGGCGTAGTTCGGCTCCTGCTCGATGAGCGTGCGCGCCGCCATGATCGGCGCGAGAGCCAGCTCGTCGAGCGTGATGCCGTCGTAGAGATTGCGTCGCGTCTCGGCCAGGATGGGCGAAGGCGAGACATCCGCAAGACCGGCGCAGGCTTCCTCGATGACGCCGATCAAACGGCGCTCGTCGAGCTGCGACTTCGACCCGTCGGCGTTGGTGACATTGAGCTGAATGCTCGGCGCAGGCGGGGCGGCTTTTTCGGCGGCCCGCTCCTTGGCTCTAGCTTCGCGATAAAGCACGTAGGCGCGCGCGACCTTGTGATGCTCGCCCCGCATGAGCGCGAGCTCGACCTGGTCCTGGATCTCTTCGATGTGGAATGTGCGGCCAATATCGCTCCGGCGCATAAGCGCGGTCGCGATCTGCTGTGTCAGCTCCTCGACGACCTCGTGCACGCGACGCGAGGCGGCCGCGCGCCCGCCTTCGACGGCGAGGAAAGCCTTGGTCAGGGCGATCGTGATCTTGCTCGCGTCGAACGGCGTGACGGTGCCGTTGCGACGAATGACCTGGTACGCCGGCGCGGATTTTGCCGCCGCTGATGTTGACCGAGCGCTGCGGCCTTCAGCAATATCGGCTGATTTGGCTTCGAGAGTATAGGACACCGGCTTGACCCCATTTCATTGGGGGCATGGGCCGAGCGGGCGCGAGCGGGAAAAGCGCGAAAAATCGCGCAAGACAGACCTGCCAGCGACCACCGGGACACCCCGCCCGAGGACGTTGTTTTGGCGTCGGGGTAGGTCTCCTGGCTCGCGGGTTGCTGCACTTGTCCTGGCCTTCCCAAGGTCTTGCGACCTCAGTGACACGGATCGGACAAGCGCTCGCCGCTCACAGTTGCGGGGGCAGCGCCGGAATCACCTCCGAAAAGGCTCACCGGCTTCACTCTTAGCCCGAAGCCACGGCGGCTTCAGGACCACGACGTCTATATCTAGTTGGTGATTCTCATTTGAGCCGCAAGAGGTCGTGTCGAGCGTTTGGCGGATGCACATGCCGCCAACAGCTTTTCTACAACAGACCCACGTGCGGAGGCCGCGCCATACGGGGCTCACCGCAGGAAGGTGTCGAGTGAAACGAACATGACGGGATCGCCGGGGACCACCATCGTGCACGCCTCCGGCAGCACAATGAGCCCGCGTGCTTGCGCCAGCGGCGACAGCATGGCCGGACTTTGCTGCGCCAACGGAATGGCCACGCTCATTCCATCGATACCGCGAGCAAGGTCAGCAAGCAGGAACTGCCGAACGCCGTGCTTCTTCTCGAATGCGAAGCCGGCAGGCAGGGTGAGCAACAGCGGTTGATCATTTTGAACGCCAGCCATCATGCCCACGATGGGGTGGCCGAACGCGATGAAGGCAATGGCGGCCGCTGTCGGATTGCCGGGCAGCGCGAGAATAGGACAGTCGTCGATATCCCCGAGGCCGACAGGCCTCCCGGGCTTGATGGCGAGGGGCCACACCTCCAGCGAGCCGCGACGGCCGATGACGGCGCGCATGTGATCTTCGGTCCCGACCGACATGCCTCCCGTTGTAATGAGCAGGTCGCAATCGCGCGCCGCCGCGAGCAACGCACCCTCGATCTCTCGAGGGGCATCCTGGAGGATCCCATAGTCGCGGACGTCGCACGCGAGCGGCTCCAGGAGACCCGGTAGCAGCAGCCGATTGGCATCCCAGATCTGTCCACCTCGGAGCGCGTGTCCGGGTTCGCGCAACTCATCGCCCGTCGAGAACAGGCCGACGCGTAGCCGCCGGAATACCGTGACGTGCTGCACGCCGAGCGCCCCCGCGAGCGTCACATCTTGCGCGCGTAGCCGGTGGCCAACGGGAAAGAGTTGAGTGCCGGCGCGCACGTCCTCTCCGCGCCGTCGCCAGTTGTCCTTGGCGGAGATTTCACCGCGCACATACACGCGGTCTCCGGCGGTGAGACACAACTCTTGCTCGATGATGCGGTCAGCACCGTCCGGCAGGCGGCCACCGGTGAGAATGCGAACGGCTTCGCCTTTCGAGAGGATGTCGCCGAATGGATGGCCAGCGGCTGCTTCCCCGACGATCTTCAGCGAGGGAACCGCGCCCGGCAGCAGATCCTCGGAGCGAACGGCAAATCCGTCCATCGCGGAGCTGTCGTAAAGCGGCAGATCGACTGGCGCTGTGAGTGGGGCTGCCAGAATGCGCCCGCGTGCCTCGAGAAGGCTGACCTGCTCCTGCTCTCGAACCAATGGAAGCTGGCGACGAACGAGCTCGAGCGCTTCTGCAAGCCGAACGGGCCGGGCCGCCGATCGGTCGTCTGGAGCAGCTCGTGCCATGTC